>Ga0181520_10003059_pt1 | contig 29970 bp, 16 predicted proteins | sample PEATcosm2014_Bin_29_FD_132451 | JGI IMG/M metagenome (GOLD analysis project Ga0181520, IMG submission 132451) | Peatland microbial communities from MTU Mesocosm Facility, Houghton, MI, USA - PEATcosm2014_Bin02_30_metaG | ecosystem: Environmental > Terrestrial > Soil > Wetlands > Peat | place...
ACATGATTTTAAACTCCATTTTCAAATGATGACTAATTCGAAATGATTTAAAGTGAGACCCGTTTATTCACAAAGCTGTATTTCAACTTTATGCTTTCCTGAATTGTCTGTAAGCATATAATCTCCCGTTCCATTTTTTATACTCTGCCCATCAACATTGATATTGCTGATATGCTTACCAGTCCCTATCCATGAGAAGTCATAAACTGCTTTTCTAAAATGAAAATTCTTTAGTTCTGTCAGCGGTACGCCATCAATTTTTTCCGGGGCAGATATGGTGATTCCATCTTTACTCTTCTCAAGTCCGTATATTCCGCAAATAAGCATGTGGAAGAAATTGCCGTTATCCCAGGCTCTTCCCGCTCCGCCCGTAAGATTGCCGTATACTCCGGCGCCTTCGGGAAAAACAATGCCGCCGGCATCATATGCATGCTGCATTAGCATATCATAAATTTTTGAACGGTTTGTATCATGATTTTTTTTGCCTCTTAGGTAAACATCCAGAAAAGCCAGCCAGGTAACACTTGAACAATTCATTACGCTTTGATCATTGTGACCGGCTTGAGCGCAGTACATTGGCCCATAAACCAAATCATAAATATCTTTAAAGTTTGCATCTAATTTTTCAAATATAGCTTTGTCCTGCCGACTGTTTGTCATTCCGCACCACATAGGAACAAGATTATCATAAGGAATAAATTTATCTTCTATTTTCTCTTCGCCTTTCATAATCTTTCGCATATTAACATAATAACCGCCATCTCCTTCGTTCTTCCACAAACCGCCTTCCTCAATACTTTTATTCATCGTTTCCTTAATTTTAGATGCAAGTTTTTTAAGCCTATATGAATAAGTATCTTTACTCAGCATCTGTGCAAGTTCAGCTACCGAGCTGAAAGCGAGGCTCGTCTTAGCACACAAAAGGGGTTCTTCCGTATCCAATGTAATAAACATATAATCATAACTACCCCAAAGAGCATCCGGCAATGAATTGCCATTAGTATCCAGTAATTCAAGTGTTTTGGCTACATAAACGATTTCACTCCAGATAGATTCTATAAAATCATTGTCCCCGCTAAGCTTCCAATAGTTATAAACTAAAAGTAGAAAATCAGCCTGCGATTCCGAACAGAATGGGAAATAATCTTTTGCTGTTACAAGATTCTGATCATATGCTTGAGGAATATAAAATCGTTTATCATTCAAAGGCCAAACCTGATTCAATCCAAGAGCCTGATTTTTATTTTTAGCCGCAATTAACAGACGAATTGATGACTTCATCAGATCAAGGACCGAATCATCTCCGGCTTGTGCCCAGCCAAGGAATCCCCAGTAAAGATCCCGCGTCCAAACTGAATATGCAGTTCTGCCTCCCCCTATATGAACTTTTCCATCGGTACACTGAATTGACAGCGTCTTTATTTTCTCTCCGTAAGTATTTACATTAACAATATTATGCATATAACCATGCACAAAAGCCGAATCAATCAAGCCGACATCCCTGCTTTTAATATGCTGAGAAACATATTCACCTATATTATTATTTCCTATTGACTCAAAACTATTATTTTTACTCTTATCAATATTCTTCGCCAATAGGCGTTTACCTCCGCAAAGGCACATTATCAGGATTGCTAATAACCCAACTATTATTTTTATTTTCATTGAATTTTACCTTTATAATATTTTAAATTATTGTTAGACAATTTTTTTTCTGATTTATCTTGCAATCTCTGCCCTAATGGACGGAGTCAGTATTTGTCTTTTTTGCTCTTTGGTTGAAGCTTATTCGATTGATTGAGACGGCATAATTCAATTATTAGCAAGGTACCATATCACAGCGCCGCGGCTCTGATTGTGTTGTAGGGTGTTATTTCTTTTACAAATATATCACTCCTATCGGAGTGAAGAAAAAATTCACATACATATATTTTTTTACAAGCATCAAACGTTTGGAATGTCTTCCTTTTCTATAAAAGCCCGGCTTTTAATTAGCCTATAAGCAAATCATTTCTTCTGCATGGCGTTTTCAATTAATGCCTCAAGGTTTATTGCGCTTTCCCACGGACGGCATCTGGTGCCACTAGGTACATCATTCAGATAATATTCCGACCATGAACCTGTCTGATCAGCAACTGATAATGTTTTATCAAACAATATTGTGCTTTCCTTTGACTTGATACAAGTTAATGCATATAGCAAAAATCCATAATCGTACCCAACAACACGGCTTCCTTCCTTATTGCTAAACTTATCCTGCCTTGGAGCAAGCTCACCTGTAGTTAAATAATTTTGCAATATTTCTAATACCGAAGGTTTTAATTCCTCTATTGGCATTACATTCAAATGAGCATAAAACGGAACCATTGCTACAGACAGCAAATTATATATTTTCTTTTCTGCAGCCGGAAACGGCCCTTCATTTATACAATTTGCACATAAATATCTATTGTTTTCATTACGTTCCGTCCAGACGATTCCATTGTATTTTTTCATTAAACAGTTTGCTCCCTGTTTTTCACAAACACCATGACGAAACTTTGGAAGTTCTATAGAATCGCACCTGGCAGGATTATTTGTTAAAATTCTGCCGTTCAGCCAAAAATTATCTTTAAATTTTTCCTTTCCGGATTTTACAATTTTTTTTGCTTCCTCAATATCTCTATCATTCCATAAATGATTGTCTGAAATCCACTTTAATAATCTTTCCCCGCTTTCTATAAAAAGCATTGTTGATTCTGCAGAGCCATCGTTAAGTGTCGACCGCGGTAATAAACCTCCGGCTACATAAGTTTCATCTCCATTAAAAGGCAGCATGCCGTTAACCAGGTTTTTCTTCTGCACATTAAATGACCATTCAAGCATAGGGAATATCTCACGGACAAATGCTGAATCAGCAGTTATATCAAATAAGTTGAAGGTCTGAAGTATAAGATAGCCTGGTATTTCTACCTCATCATTCTCATGTATGTGGAAAATACCATTAACACCTATTGCCTGCGCATTATGAATATATCCGAATTTTTTCCAAATCTGCCAGTAAAAATTTAAGATCGATTTAGCTTCCTCGTAATAACCAAGAGCCAATAATCCCCTGGAAACTCCATATTGGTCCCGCACATATCCAAGAGGATAAGGATAGCCGGCAATAACCGCTCCTTCATTGCTCTGCTGGGATTTAAGCAATACTGATACATCATCTATTATTTTCAACAGCTTTTCCCGGTCATGTAATGTATCCGGTAAAGATTTTGAAAAATCCTTTCTCCGCCCGGTGAATTCTTTCCAATAAGATTTTGTACGTGATAATAAATTATCGGTACCCTCCTGCAGCATTTGTTCTGTATTATTAATTATATCAGGGTACTCAGGTCCACCAATGATATACAAACAGCTTTTCCCCGGTGAAAATGTTATATCGAGAACATTTGTGCCTGCTTCTTGTTCAATACTGATATGACCGAATGCTAATAACTGATTATAAAGAACCTGCGGATAAACATATGTTTGATATATTCCTGCACCCGATGGAATGACAAATATTCTTCCTAGAGCAGATTCTTGTTTCTGCCACCTCTTATCATTATTTATTATCTGGACATATTCTTTTAAGAATATCTTTATTTTAAGACTTCGGGTCGTAGAAACAATTCGTATAAAACCGGGTACCTTTGCATCAACAAAATCGGTCATAATACCGGTTTCAATACCTTGCTGAATTATATTATGGTTCCAGATTGCACTGCCATACTGACGGATAGAACGCACTTCTGTAGGTTCGTCAGTAATCATATTAAGATTTAGAAATGAAGGCGTTGAGAATGGGCCGCTATACATTGTCACGATGTTGGGCCCTTGCTCATACACGCACATCTTCCCGTTACCAAGCGATTGAATGGCGCCATCATCTGTACGGTCACCGTTCCATACTCTAACGGCGCCCTCCCGGACATCTTTCACTTGTAATGTTTCCAAAACAGATTGGCAAATCATCATTTTAATACTAAAAAGCAGCACTATAATAACGCTTGAATGTACTACCCGTCTTTTCATACAAATATCTCACCTTATATAAAATAAATGAATTAATAGCCACAACCTTTGATATTGTTATCACTTTGTGATAAGTCGTGGATATTCAAGTATAAAATTCTGTTTAATATAAATTATTAATTATATTTAACAGATGTAACGGTAACAGGCCCCATCAGACCGGCAGGTTGTAATGGACTGTTTGCTTTATAAGGATGATCATTGGTCCATATCTTCCGTTCAGATTCTGGTAAATTTAAATCTCCTATTATCCTGTTAACCCATGTATTAGCTACTTCAATTTCCAAATTATTTTCACCTTCCTTCAGAGCTTTTGTTATTTCAACTTGCCATGGTGAAGTCCATACTCCTCCCAGGTCGATCCCGTTTAATTTAACTTTTGCAGCCGCTACAACATTCCCCAAATTTAAATAAAGCTTTTCACTTTTAGGCAGATTATTTAAATTAAACTTAGTACGATATACGGCAGTACCCGAATAATATTTTATATTTTCATCACTCTGTTTTGTCCAATCCTGAAGTTCATTAAACACAATAGGTTTTTCCGGACCTCTCATTTTAGGATCGAATGTAATTTCCCAAGGTTCTGTTAATTGTAAAAGTTTTTTTTGTTCGGGAAAATTTGAATTATTCACGGATGATAAGGATTTTTTTTCTTGTTTATTAAAAACAATAAACCCGCTTTGGTACGGGACAAGTTCCAAAGGTACTTTTGTAATCAATTGATCCTGAGTATAGTTCGGTAAAATACGTGTTTCTCCTGTCACAGCATCCCAAAATTCAGGCTGCTCTCCTGCGACACGAAATGCCGGATTTATGCTAATGGTAGTATCACTTTGGTTTGTTACGAAATAAATATCACCTGAAGATAATTTACGGTGTATGTAAAGGACCTGATCATTTTCATCAACACTAAAATCAGGTATTACTTTAATAATACTTAAAGCAGATTTCATATCAAGCCCGCTCATAATCATTCCTTTACCATATTTCGCGTATTTAACATTCTGCCCATCAACTTTTCCCCAGAGATCTTTTGCATATTTTTTAACATCAATATCCGATTGTGGATAGTTTTGCAAGCTGGGAGATTTTTTAGGAGGCTGGCCAAGAACTACTGCTCCCTGAGAAACCAATTCACTAATTTTCTTTAATAGTTCCGGGCGCATAGTTTCAAGTTTTGGAAGAACGAGCATATGATATGACATCCCATCCGGTAATACAAGCTTACCGTCTTTTACTGACAGCCTGTTCTCAATAACCTCGGCATTTATATAATCAAATGAATAGCCTGCGGGTAATTCCGGGTCTCTGGTACCCGTCATTTTGGGTGCATCTTCGCCAATAAAATATAGAACATCATTTACAACTTTTCCCTGTTGCAGCATATAATTGCATCTGCGCATATAATCTACAAATGGTTTGAAGAACCCGAACCACGTATTATGCCTATTAAATTCCGTTCCAAACCATGCATTTACGCCTGGAAATTTATCTTCATACGGCTGAGTTATATAAACGTGAAATAAAGTATTGTTTATTCCTTCCGTAAAAGCCCAATCTCCTCTCTTTTTCAACATAGCAGGATATCTTTCATAAGACCTGAATGCCGCTGTAAATGATTCCGCACTAACTTTTGTTTTGCCATAAATATGCGCCGCCGAAGAAGCATCTCTTAATTCAATGCTTCCCAATTCTCCTTCAGCCCAAAATTCTCCGGATACTTCATCCGATTGACCGCCGTACTTTAAAAATTCACCAGGGTAACCCCAATGCCCGTAGTTTTCCAACCAGGTCGTAAACCCATTTTTATGGCTTATCTCACTCAAACCTCCCACATAATTTGTAGCAACCAGATCAGCAACTAAACGGCGGACATCCCACAAAAAGCGGTCCGACAAATCAGCGCTTCCTACAATTCTTCCGGTAAACACCGGCAGCCATGGCAAAGGACTATATCCATAATTTTCTTTGAAAATTTTTGCAAAATCATCGGTCCAGTTTTCAGAACCTGTTTCATAACTATCCTCCACAACAAGTTTCCATGTTTTACGCTCATTAGCAGGAATTCGATCCTGCACTTTCTTCATGAATGAATTAAAATGGTAATAAATATCAGCTTTACTCATCTTATCGACCTCTAATCCGCGTCCTTCGGGCGTTGCAGGAGCGTTAGTAACGCCGGTAGGTAGCATTCCGAATCTTATGATTTTCCAATTCCCTTCAGGTACATTCCATTTTAATTCACCGTTCGATGATAGGTCTTTTGTAATATCTATTATTTGAGAAGGATTTATAATCATAGCCGCATCGTCCGGTTCTGATTGCGGAGCCCACTGGTATTCATTCCACATAGGATGAGGGGTCTGGAACATTTTAGCAAGCTGTTTCTCAATATAGCGTTCTACTTTTGGCGCTCCCGAAATTAATATTTCCGCTAATCCTCCAACCGGCTGAATATTAGTCATCACAAGTCTGAATTTTGTTGCTTTTACTGCCGGAAAAGAAATCGTAACCGGACCATAAGGTATGAAACCTACACTCTTTCCCGGATTACTTCTGTCAAATTCGAATTTTTTAATAGTTTTATATTCTCCGTTATCGTTATATTGAAATTCGCAATCACACTTTATGGGTTTCTTAGCAGAATACAAAGATAAACTTCTTGCAGTAAAAGCATCTTTGACTTCAATATCAATATTTAATGTTTTATCCGGAGTTATGCTTGCGGGAAACATTGCTTCAGTATTTTGATCTCCATCCAATACATTCTTTATATTAATAATTTCTATATTAGAAGTAATTTGTGGATTATTAGTTACAATATTCGAATTATCATTTTCCGGAACCGGAAAAGCCAAAACTGCGACATCCTGAAAATCTTTATCAGGTAAATCCAATTTTTGATTTAACACCCGAGGGCCGGTTACATCCTGTTCGTAGCCGGCAATGTACCTCATTGATTTATCAGGTGTTATCCATGGGCCGCCGGATTGGCTCCAGCCAGGACCATTAAACATCCCGATATTTATTCCAAGCTTTGTAGCAGTACTCATTGCTTGTTCCGTTACCTTCCACCACTCATCTGAAAACATTTTTACTTTGCCATAGGAAGTCTCCGCAGTATCAAGACCTATATTTCCAATAAATGCCCGTCCGATTCCTACTTTCGCCATTGATTCAAGATCACGGATAACACCTTCACGGGATATATTATCACTAAGCCAATACCAATAAGCACTTGGCTTAGTTGAATCTGGAGGAGTTTTAAACCCTTTTTCAAGCTGTGATATCTCTGGACCTTTTTTGTCTTTATTATCTTTGATCTGAGCCCTTGTAATAAATGATATAGAGAATATTAACAGTATTATTACTGAAAATAATTTCCTGAAATTATTTACTTTCATTTCCGTCATCCTTTCATTAGGAGAATATTAATTGTTTAGATAAAGTGATAAAATTAAAAAGAAGAAGTAATTGTTGTTCAATTATCCTGCCGTCAAAACCTTATTCCGGTAAATTATTAATTATTATTCCAACCCGCTTCATCAATCCTTTTAAATTCAGTTTCAATGTCTGAACCTTCATAAAAAGAAAGCCAGCCCTTTAACCGGCGTGTCTGTCCCGGCGGGCAATCCGGAAATTTCGGATCTGAGTGCATGCATGGAACAAGATTATTGCCCCAAGTCCGGTCGCATGGTTTCCACGCGGTTATGATCCACCGTTTACCGTCCTTTGACCGGGTTGCAGCATATGGCTTGTCAAACACTTTATTTGAATCTGTTTGTTCGTTAAAATCTATAGCATTTTTTAACATGACACAATTTTGAACACGCAAACCACTAAGCGTATCCTTAGTTGCGTTCTTCAACCACATTTCCATTTCTACATTGTTTTTATGCGGAATAACTTTCGTGCCGAAAATAATTCCATTAGGTAAACGTCTTTCCAAAATCAATTCACCGTTTAGCTTTCGCGTCCATTCTAATTTTTTTAATTCAATATTTTTTTGAGACCAGATTGTCGGGACATGCGTGTGGGCAAGGTATGTCAGTCCAAGATTTGACCAGATTGCTTCAGGTATGTCTACAACGACATAACTCTTTGGATCCCAAGGAGTGAAGACACTTATTTTCGTTTCTCTTTGGGGTCGAATTGCACCTTCAAGAAATCCTATGCGCGGGTGCCTTCCGCCCGGATATGGGAGAAGCAATAAAGGAGCGTCAGCCGGTCTTTTCGGTTGATGCTGTTCATCTATGTGAAAATTTTTAAGTGCCTTTAAAATTTCGTCATTGGATAATCCGGTAGCTTCATGTATTTCATAATTAGTGAAATGATGATAATAAACCATATTTTCTAACCAGTACTTTAATTCTGAATTGTTCTTCGGTTTTCTGAAATTTGTTTTTTCTTTTTCACAACGCACCGGGCTGTTGTTCTCTATCGATTGAATCATTGTATCCTTCATTGATGGAGTAAAATTTTTATTTTCCCATTTGTAGCTTTTCAAAAATCCAAAAAACATAAAAATGGAAACACATACTGCTATGTAAATGATACTATATTTAATTTTATTCTTCATACATATCCTGATAATTATTTTTCGATTAATTTAATTTATTATAATCTATCCTTAATAGCTAAATTCATGTTCCTGCAATAACATTCCTTATATGTGGGCCTTGAATCTGCTAAATGATTTTGGTAACCAACGGAATTAATTATGTTCGCCCAGTTAAATAATACTTCCAGCCCATAAAAAGGCAGCTTTTGCGCAATCTGTAAATCCATTTTTGCTAAAATAATTTGCTTAATCCTTATCGAAAGCCATTAAGTCATTACTAAAAAATTTTTTTAGATAATCTCAAAGCTTCGCCACGATAGTTACATAATAATAATCTATTTCAAAATCTTCTAACTTGTCTTTTATATTAAATGATAAATATCTAATTAAATTTTTGCTCGGCAACAATTCTACATTAAATAATAATTTAGCATTCAGCATACAATCAGGACCAGGTTGAAAAATTGATTTCAAATATTTTAAAAAAAATATTTCTCAATTTTTTCCTAAGAATTATGTAATAACAAAGTATTCATTCTGAGCAAATATTCATTAAATTAACAATCTGAAATAAGCATAAATGTTTTAATAAACTTAAATTGAAATAATTGTGCCGGGATAGCTATTTTGACATATATTATTCACTTTTTGATATTAGATATCTTATTAAAATTCAATACTTTAAGCATATATCTTCAGATCTATAATATCATACACTCTAATAAAGTATTTTATTATTTAAGGAAACGTTTTTAATCCTACCCATCTTATGTTCCAGTTGCCGTCATTAGGAAAACCAGGAGCATTTACTTTAGGGGCCCCATCCCATCCTGCGGCCATCATTGCAACAGCGGTTAACAGCGCTCCATTGCCGGGAAGATAAAGCGGCAATTCCGGCAATTCTTGAAAATTTTGGCCATTCTTTAAAAATTTATTTTTAGGAGAATCCATCAACAGAATATCCACTGCTTTTCCCGGTTCTCCCAGTCTTGCTGCGGCCATTGCCATTATAGGACAATCCCAGCCCCAGCAATTTTTTAAATCCCAGGTTCTTAAGACATAATCCAATGTTTTTCTCATTGTTTCCTCATTTATCAATGGAGTAGGAGGAACAAAACCATATGCCATAACCATGGAAGGATGGTCATTTGAAACCGTATAAGGCGGTGTTTCTAATGCTGTATACATACTATCACGAATGGTAGGATGAGAAAGTTTATCTATTACATTATCCCATTGCTTATTCCTTCCCATCCCGAGCCGCTGGCGCCATTTCTGAGCTGTTTCAAGCCCCCAGTACCAATAAGCTAATTCAAATGTAGGATTAATATTATTTTTTCTATTCTTCCAATACGATTCCTGTGCCGGGATTAATGCCGGCCCCAAAACATATCTTTGTTTCTGATTGTCCCATACAGGATAGGAAGTCATAAACTCAGCAGTGTTAAAAACAATATCTTTATATTTTTCCAACGTCTCTTTACAGGGTTTATCACGGTAGCATAATTCAGCATAATAAATCGGATGCGGCTGCTGCCAAATTAAAAAAGTACCGATTGAACTCGGGGTTTCCCGGCCATCGGGTCCGATTTCCTTCGGCCACCTTACTCCTTTATATCCCTGTATTTTTGCCGTTTGCCGGGCAGCAGGCATAATTCTTTGATACCAGTTCAAACTTCGTTTAAAGAGATTTATTCTTCCCCATAATGCAAAATGAACACCATGCCACCAATGCATTTCCAGATGGGATTTCCCGTTCCAGCTATTAACCAGAAGTCCGGTTTCCTGGGGCGGCATAGAACCGGCACAATTAATGGCGGTGAGGTATTGTGAAAGGACCACACGCCTTTCAAGTTCCGGAGCTCTCGAATCCTTGCTTCCTGAAAAATCAATTACTCCTCCATTTATCCAAAATTTTTTCCAGCACTCTGAAGTAACTTTTTCAGAATTTTCAAAGTTTGGTAATCTTTTATTTTCAGGTTTTGATGAAAACAAAGCGGTGAAATCAAAAATATCTCTATATTTAACCTTCAACCTGTAGTAATGCAATGAGTCCTGGGTTAATTTTCCACCCGCAGACCAGTTTGTCTCAACAAAATATTTTTCATCATTAAGTGTTCTTTGAAAAGTACACTTATTATTTCCTAAAATAAGTTTTGTAGCATGACTGGAAGGGCTATCCCAATCGTCTTCGAATTTCCAGTTCTTTGAGCCGTAAGAAAATGAAATTTTAATTTCAATTTGCCCGGTTAACAAGAGCTGAGATTCGATATGCACAGAAATCATATCATATTTTGAATTACATAATGTTTTTACAAAAACCGGCTTGCCTTCTAATTCAAAATAGCTTTCTATTTCTCCTGTCCAGAGGTTCAATACCTGCTTAATATTTGTAAGTTCATTCAACTTGATTTTTTCACCGCTACTCTTATACATATCAAAACCTATTCTGCCAAGGTCTATACGATGAGGGTTTTCCCTAAGCCAGGAACCTGCCAGTGTCCCATTACCTTCAAAATCATTATCATCGGCATAAGGGATTTCTCTTCCACCGGCTTTATAATTTCTCACAACATCTGCTAGGTTGTATTGATTGGGATTAGGGAACGAATGCCAGCCCCACTGAGATTCAGTCCCAAGAGGCATTGCGTCTCTGTAATATTCGGGAAAAGACTGAAGCCCGGTGATATCGACTGTGTAGGCAAACTCCCCATTACCGACAGTTAACGGATTTAGAGAATCAGGTTTAGTAATTTCCACATTATTCCTGGAAACCACTGCATACCGGTCTATCTTAGCAGAAGACTGACAAAAGACGGATGCAAAAAAACAGATAAACAATATTAAAGAAAGATGAAATATTTTATAAAAACAGTTCATGTTTTACCAAACTATTAAAATAATTTTCTGTTTATCAGGAATTATTTAATCAACCAAATCCTTTTCAATCTGTTCAAGGGTTTTTCCTTTAGTCTCCGGCAGTTTAATGTAAATAAAAATAAAACCACCGATACATATCAAGGAATAAATCCAGAAAGTTTTTGCGGCCCCAAGACCAGAATTTAGAATTGGGAAAGTAAACGTCAGAATAAAACAAGCAATCCACAAAGATGCCACTGCAACGGACATAGCCGACCCCCTAATCCGGTTCGGGAATATTTCCGAAATAACTACCCATGTTATAGGAGCAAGCGACATTCCGTAGGTACCTATTGCGGCAAGAACCAATAAAAGCATCGGTAATCCATTTAAATGGAAAAAATAACCAAGTCCAATTCCAACATAAATAATTGCTAATCCTCCCGAACCAAGCAACATTAAAAATCTTCGTCCTTTCCTGTCAACAACAGAAATTGCGAATAGTGTAAATATTAAGTTTATAGATCCGGTCCAAGCAATGTTTACTAACGTTCCGGAAATATTATACCCGGCTTGCTTAAATATTTCCTCAGCATAGTTAAATATTACGTTAATCCCGCACCATTGCTGAAAGACTGCAAGCACAATTCCTAACAAAAGAATTTTCTTTATATTAGGTTTAAAAATTTCATGTAAATCTACTTTCTTAATATCATTTACAAGTGTCTCTTCAATTTCAATTAAAGCTTTTTCTGCATAACTCTTACCGCCGATTTTAGCAAGAATATCCTGTGCTTTTTTATTGCTGCCATTCTTTGCAAGCCATCGGGGACTTTCGGGTATAAAAACCGAACTAACTAAAAATATTAATGAAGGTACTGCAGTTGCGCCAAACATCCACCGCCAACCTTCCTGAACATTCCATGAATTACCGATCATTGCTTCGGTCATCCCGTCAAGCATTTTTTCAGCAATTAAATAATTAATTAACTGAGCAGCAAGAATTCCAATTACTATTGTAAGCTGATTAATTGAAACAAGTCTGCCGCGCATATGAGCAGGCGCTATTTCTGCAATGTACATAGGTGCAAGACTGGAAGCTAATCCAATTGCGACTCCTCCAAAAACCCTCCATATAACAAATACAATAAAAACCTGAGAAAAACCGATCCCTACTGAAGTAAACATGAACAGGAAAGCAGATAATATTAGCAGCCGCTTCCTGCCGAATTTGTCACTAAGCCATCCGGCAAAAACAGCCCCTATAAAGCAACCCATAAGGGCACAACTATTTGCCCACCCTCTTGACGAAGCATCAGTTAAAAGGAAGAAACGTTCGAAAAATATTTTTGCTCCCCCTATCACGACCCAATCATATCCGAATAACAAACCGCCTAAAGCGGCAGTTATTGAAATCATCCAAATATATAATTGGTTAAAGTGAGCTGTCTGATCAGATGCAGCACCTTTTTGAACTAAAGTAATCATTAAAAATATTTTTTGGCTGAATAAATTTCTAATTTTATTCGGCTTTATGGAGATTCCGGTAAAGGCAATTCTGCATACCGCATAAATTGCATGTGTACTGATTATAGATAACCTTTTTGCCGATGCCGATAACACCGCTGACAGATTTAATAGGCTGCATTAAACAACTGTCAGTCAAAGTTATACCACAAAAATTATCCGGCAAGATTTTAAATAATTTTTTCTGTTCAGATACATCCCAGTTGCAATAGCCCGGACTATACCTGTTTGTAATTTTTTGCTCCGCCAAGTGCATCGCTATTTTCAATTCATTTTGAATCAGATCCATCGCCGCTTCAACAACAATCGAACCGAATATATCATGCACATATCCCCTCAATAAATCACCCTGGTTCATATAATATTTTGAAAGTTGAGATATTTTATACCCGGCTGTACAAACAAATACAGCCAAAGCTTCAGATTTTTTTAATTGGTTAAAAACGATTTTTTTTAGATTGAATATTTCATCATTAATTTCTGTCGAATAACTTTCTTTATCAAAAGAAATACTTTCGTTTATTAAATAACCTCCCTCAATATTACAGATATCTTTGCCCATAGACATTACAAATCCAATTTCTTCTTTTACCTGATCAGAAATTTCGCCGCTCGGATAACCCATGGCAAGAGAAAGTGATTCGCTACTAATCTTAAGATCGCTATAATTATATTTAAATGATTTTATATTCAATTTATTCTCTTCTTTTAGCAAATTATCACAAGTAATTGTTTGCTCCATTTCATAAAATTTTTATTATTATTATAAATAGTAATTGTACTTCTCTCCGGAAAAGGAATGAGTACAAATCAGTTAACAAAAGTTTTCAAATACTCTAAAAACGCCATTATAGTAGAGCGATTAAAAATAAGTGATCTTCTTTAGAACTCACGGGCACCAATATGACTTTTAAAAGTCACAGGAAATGTAGAAACTTTATTAAACTTACCACCATCAAATCAATTTAACCGATTTTCTAAGATATCGCACATTTTAATTCCGACAGTTTAAATTGGAATTATTTATTACTATAATTTTAAGATAAAAAATCTTTCAGATAAATAGTTATTACCCATTAATAATTTCTTGAATCTCTTAATGACTCAAACATCGCCATCAAGTTTTCGATCGGCACACGAGCCTGTATATTATGAATAGCGTTAAAAACAAAACCGCCCCCAGGCCCAAAAGTGTCAATCCGCAATTTTACCTCATCTCTAACCTGACCGGCTGATCCAAAGGGAAGAGTTTTTTGAGTATCAACTCCACCACCCCAGAAAGTTATTTTCTCACCAAATTCTTTTTTCAACCTGGAAGAATTCATATCCGAAGCAGAACACTGAACCGGGTTAAGGATATCAAAACCTGATTCTATAAAATCAGGGATTAGTTTATATATAGAACCGCAAGAATGCATAAATGTTTTCCATCCGGTATTTTTATGGATCCAATTATTTATTTCCCTATGAAAAGGCTGATACAGATTCCGATACATATCATTAGATATGAACGGTCCGCTTTGTGTTCCAAAATCGGTACCTGTCAGAAAAGCGGCACATATTTTATCACCGACAACTGAATAAATTTTTTCAAGATTTTTTAAAGCTATTTCACATTGTTTTTCAAAAAGTAAATTAACATAATCTTTTCTGATAACCGTACTCATATACCATTCTTGAATATCCCGGATCCCTTTAGGATGTCGCAGCCACATAGCCGGAACCAAAGCAATATCTCCGAAAGCAGTACCCCCAAATGAACCAACGATTGCTTTATCTGTTTGAATATATAGCCGTTCAGCTTCGTCTTTGAAATAATTTAAATCTTCATCCGATATTAAAGAGAACTCTTCAAGATTATCATCAACACATAAATTATTGTCATCGATCGGGTCCTGTCTCACAATCGCATCAAAATAAAACCCTCCATTCGGCATCCTACCGCTCGGAGATAATGATTTATCACCCTCTGGATACATGAAGATATCGCCATTTTCATCCGACTTTGTATTAAAATCTCCAGGAATAAGAACGGGAGTTCCGTCAAATAACTGCCACTCTTTCCAATTTTTGTTTTCAAATCCAAACATATTTTTTCGTGACCACAAACCGATCGCATCAATACCGAGTAAGTTTATCAAATCGGGTGCTATTTCTCCCAGCATTTGATAAGGTTCAATAACTTTTACGGGTGTTCCTCGTTCATCTAATTTTAGAGCCTGGCGAACTTTATATACGGTACTTACATGCATTCCCGTTACCGCAGTACTTCCAATATCAAAAGGTATCTTATCTCCTTGTTTATGGTTAAGTGCAGCTTTTAATCTTTCTCTCGATGTCATATTTTTATCCTATTTTGCTCCCGCAACTTTTCAAATATTTTTATTTTACTTTCGTAAATACCGTCGATAAAATCCGGTTAAAGTAATTTAAGATGTAATATTATTAAAATGTTTTTTAATTTTCTAATTAACCGAAAATTTTCTAATACTTTTCACAATGTTATTCTTAAATAATGTTTCGGCAACCAATTGAAAATCACCTATGGATTTGGGAATATTCACATTAAAATCAACAATTGTCCTTCCGAAACTGGGAATACTTATTTTTCTTTTTAATTCAATAATTTTATTTTTTTTACTCTTTAACGTAAGCATCAACGTACCTTCCCATTTGTTATTTAAATCATTTATACAAATAACAGGAACTTTTATTGCTTTGCCTGCTGGATACTCTTTATCCCATTTATCAATCATTATACAAACAGGCAGGAATTCGCGTTTTACGTATTTTTCAAAATTAGGCTCAAATATAAGTTTTTTTACATCAATCCAATCATCGCTTGTATATCCTTTAGGTTCGTACGGCCTTGAATAACTCAATTCGCAGAAATGCATAAGTGCAGCGGCTTTACGGTGGCATCTCCAATACTCTGTTAGGATAGCAATATTTTCTGCATGAATAATTCTTCGCTTTTCAACTGTTATATTTTTCCCGAATAATTTTATATAGACACTATCTGAATTAAAAGTAACACTGCCGTCTCTATTCAACCATAACCAATCGTACTCATTAATAACGACAGCGTTTTTATAGCGTCCGTTGGGAGACGGTGAATATTGATTTGCATCATTGAAGTCCGGTTCCCGTTCCACGCCAAATAATTCATTAAGGTATCCTTCACTTGATGGCTTAGCCGAAGTACCTTTATATTTCATAAATAAGTAAGGATGCGACTCAATACAGTCGTTATTGGATTGCGGAACTCCCCAGCCATTATCCCAGGAGCGATTAGAAAGATCAAGTTGACGGACAGCATCGATGGCTTTACCGGTCTCTTTTGTGGTAGTTTCATTCTGTCCATCCCATATAACTACAGAAGGATGATTCCATCGCTCTCGCATCCATCTGGAATACTCTTCAATCAAAACGTCAGATTTGATTTTCGACGCTCCATCAGGACCGCCCCAGAGCGGATATTCGTCCTGGATAAGAAACCCCATTTCATCCGCAATTTGATACCATTTTTCAGGCGGAAATCCGATACAATAGCGTATACAGTTCCAGTTCATATCCTTGAATTTCTTAAACAATTTGCGTAACCATTTTTCATTCCAAGGTAATTCACCTCTGGAAGAATCTTCCGAAAAACGGAAGAAACAAATGTTTGTACCAAGCATTGAATATGGCTTTTCGTTTAATATTGCATGATTATTTATTCCATCAAACCTAAAAGAACGCATTCCGAAAGGTATATTCCTGGTATCCTCTCCGGTCGATAATTTTAATTCATAGAGGAATGGGTCTTCTGGTGACCACAAGTGATAACTCTTTAAAGGAATTGTAAAATCAATAATATTTTCATTTATATTACGGATTGGGCACAGCCTTGTTTCGCCTGAAATTAACTCTTTCGAAGATTTATATTCAATTACAGAATAGTGCATATTGAATAGAGCAATATCTTTATCACTTCGTATTTCTGCTCTAACCCTGATCAATTTATTATTTATATCCGGAGCAATTTGTATATTCTCAATGTAAGGGAAATTAGATAAAATTAATTCTACATCGTCATATATACCCGAGAGGTAATGGATTTTTTCAAAATCCATTCCAACCGGAATTGAATCCGGGACTTCATCATAATATGCGCCGACTCTGATTAATAACTCATTTTGTTCGCCTGTTGGTTTTAAGTATTTTTTTATGTCTAATAATAAGGGTGTAAAGCAAAATAAATTTGATCCTACTTTCTTGCCGTTTAAATAAACATCGGTGCCATAAACTGCTTTATTAATTTTTAGATTAACAACTTGGTCTACCGGACCAATTATTTTGAAGAACCGCCGATACCAATAATAATTTCGCTTACTGCATTTTACACCCGTACTGTCAAACGAGGGGTAAGCCATATCAACAAAACCTGGGACAATAATTTTATGGCTATAATTATCCGGCACTTTATTTCCACAAAAACTTTCTTCAATATCCCATGTACCATTTAGGCTAATATTTTTTCTTACTCCGGCATTGGTTTTATTGCACAGAATAAGTACAAAATCAACAAAAATAAAAAGAATCAATAGACGTTTCATGTTAATATCCTTACTATAAAGTCATGCTTTAAAACTACTAATGTCCCGTTAGAAGTTGAAGAGCCAGCTTTTGTGTATAACTTTTACCAGACATCCATCCGCCAGTACTAAAATGTCGTTATTTTAGAAGTGTCATCTTTTTTGTTAAAGAGAAACTACCGGATTGCCCCGAAAGGGTGGATACCCGGATTCTGTACACATAAACTCCTGATGCTAAACTTTCAGCATCAAAATTTATATTATAGTTTCCAGCCTTTTGCTCCTGGTTGACTAAAGTAGTAATTTCCTGTCCTAACAGATTGTATACTTTAAGAGTAACAAAACTGCTTTTGGCAATACTGTATTCAATTAAAGTTGTTGGATTGAAAGGATTCGGAAAATTTTGCAACAAATAACAATCATTAGCTTGTTGAGATACTTCTTTAATGTTTGTAGACGCAAATCTTTTTTCTATCGATAAATAATATTCAATAACTCCCTGCACAGACTCACTCCCACCGATAAAAGGAGCAATTTTATCATAACTTGCTCCTACTAAGTAAATTCGATTATCTGAAAAATCTATTCCTTCACTAATTAGCAAATTAATATACCTTTCCATATCTTCAGTATAATTATCATAGCCAGGACTAAGAAAGTAAAAATTTTTATTCTTTGATAAGCATGCCTTAATTAATTCTTTCACTCTTAAGCTGTCTAAGTAAAGCGGAGGTCGATTTGGATAGCACTCAAGGGCAACACCTGAGACTTGCGGATTTGCTAAAGCTGTATCGACTGCAGCCGACCAACCGTCTGTTTCATATGATCTGGCAAGCAACACAATACTTCCGCCGTGTGTTGCAGACTGTTGTACAATTTCGGATGAAGTAAGAATAGTACCCCCAATACCCTGAGTTTCGCCTACATTAGGTGGAACGAAAGTTTCATTGTAACACATAGAGGCATTTGTATATCCGGCAATTTTTTTTATCCTTAGATAATCCGAATTACCACCTGGATTGTCTTCGGTAACCACCCAACCCGGACCCAAACTTTTATATACGGTAGACCAGTCGCTATCAGCCAAATTGCTGTTTACTAATATTGCCCAAACCCCGTCACATTTAAGATAGGAAATATAACTTTTATCAGCCAAACTAAAGGTATTAAGGTCAACTAACACATGACAGGCATAAATCTTGTTTGTAAAAGTTAATAAAAAAGCTATCAAGACAACAATTGAGCATATAATTTTCAGTTTCATATTTTAAATTTACCTTTCTTTTAAGACTAAATAATAAAAAAAGTAAATTCCATAAAGAAGAAACTTTTTTAAATTTTAACGGGACTACCCTTATGTTCATTTGCATTACAACCAAGTCAATTGCAAGGCACTCTTTCAGGCTACCTTGTCAACTCAGATTGCTATAGGGGCTCTCGCTGCATTATTTGATAACAAAATGATTGACAAGTGTGAGTTTTACCAAACTTGGGCTTGGCGGGGTTGTAACTGTCCGCCTCACCTAATCAATATTGTCTAAACTTTTCCCTAAAATTATTTTAGAAGTATCATCTTCTTCGTTAAAGAGAAACTATCGGATTGGATTCTATACATATAAACTCCTGAAGCTAAACGGCTGCCATTGAAATTCACAGTATAGTCTCCTGCCTTTTGCCGTTGGTTAACTAAAGTTGTTACTTCCTGTCCTAATATATTATATACTTTAAGGGTAACCAAGCCATCCTTAGGAATACAATATTCAATCTGAGTTGATGGGTTGAAGGGATTAGGATAATTTTGAATCAATGAAAAACTTTTAGTCTGCTTATTTGTTTCTTTCACAGTTGCCGGTGTTTGATTGCTTGAATAGCAATAATTGAAACGGCGATCCGGAGCTGAATCTCCATTTATGGAAAATTCAGTTATATCATTTAACTTTTGAATATTATCCGCCCAGTGAAAGTAAAATATAATATTATTTGCTGTTTGATTAATTAAATTACGGGGTACCCGAATTTCCATTTGATTTCTATTATATCCATATTTCAAATCAGCAACGGTACTCCATGAAGAATCCTGCGACTGCCATGCGGCCAGAGTTGTCACTGAATCCGATTTAATATTTAGATTGATAAGATAATCATAACCTTCCCAGCCGGTAGAATGAACTGTATCCGCATCTATAAATAACAACATCCAGTTATTACCCGTATAAGGTGTTAATGCACTATCCGTCTTCACATAAAAATAAACGTTACTGCTATCGTAAGAAACGCGCGATTCAACTATATCATTGCGACCTGTATTGTTCACATAGACTTCACTATTATCTACATTAGGATAATTACGATGAGCAACATCTCCGGCAGCATCAAGAAAAACCGGTTGAACATTTGGCCAGGCGGAAAAACTGTTGTCCATTATAATGGCTGTAGGCGGAGTTGCGATCTGTTGAGGATTCACTCCTTTATATTTTCTAATATTACTTACTAACTGGTAATAATAGTCATCCGTATAGCCGCCCTGCATCGGTTCAATATCCCGGTTGAATTCCATATTGAATTCATCCACAAAGTAGAAGGGGTTTTGAGCAGATAGAAGTTTTCCCATAAAATAATAAACATCATACATTGCTGTGTTTGTCCATGCGGCTGCAGTCAATTCATTCCAACCAGTTACAGTAATAATAGGAGGATCAATATTTAAAGCGCTTGACCATAGATCGCCAAAATACAAACCATATGGTGTATTCGGGCTTATCCAATACTCATTATATAGAGGAACTTTCATACCGGCGGCAGGGTGATAGCTGGAACCCTGAAAATCTTCACCTCTGAATAACCACAAAGGCGCGCCCATAGCTTTATTGACACAAACTTGCTCTACTATTCCATTATGGTAAGATGGTGTCTGGGTATAATAATCAAGGAACCTCCATTGATCTGTAGTTCCAGTTTGAAAAGCCCACATTTGACGCCAGGTAAAGAAACTTTTTATCTCAGCACTGTCCGATATTACAGTTGACGGGAGCTGAACTGCTACATGGCCTGCTGCAGAATTATTATGAATATTTGTTAACGGTTCTACTAAGCCATCTGTATAATAGATTCTGCTTACCCAGTTGGTATCGCATACCCGTCCATTAAAATATCCTGTAACCGGATCGCCGTTAATAATCCAGCCCCATAAGCCTACTGTCTGAGTAGGGTTGCTGAACTCATAGTAATACTCACCTGCAGGTTGTTGTGTTGCTATAGATAATTTAAGCCATGCATTATCATTATAATTGACGAAGGTCGTATCCGCGACCGGAATACTCGCAACGGTGGTTGTATAGGTCGAATTCCACTTGTAAAGTTTCATAGTCATATTGCCAATGTTGTCTCCCCAGCTTGGGCAGGACACATCAACTCCGGTGAAGGATGAATCAGCATTAAATTTTAACCCGGCTGTATAGCCTCCACTTGGCAATACTAAATTAGGATCTGCAAGAAGCAATGGCTTTCCGTTCCAATTAAACCAAAGGTCGGAATATTTATTCAATTTATAAAAGTTACCGTATATCTCTTCTATTTTTGGTACAGGATCGGCATTGAAAAAGAATACTATCCTGGGCACATTTATTCCCTGATTCTTCAACTCTTCAGAGATATCACAATAAGTTGTAAGTGCTGTTGCATATTCGTCGAACTGATCATTAGTATAATCAAAAAAGACGAAATCAACTCCTGCGTTAGCAAGCATCATTATATTTCTTCTTGTTACCCATGGATCCTCTGACCAGTAATATCCTGCCTCGGGTTGTCCCCAATAATAATTTAGCGTACCGGGTCCTTCCCATTGAGGATTTTGGGGACTAGTCGCAAGAATATCAGTAACATTACTTATAGGTGAATCTGGAATGTGCCCATGCCAAAACCAATAAAATACGCCCACATATTTATTTGCACGGGGACGTCCTACCTGGTCATAGGTTGGTAATTTGCGTCCCAATGCATCCGTTGCAACCCATGTTTCTCCAAACGCTTTATTTTGCGTAGAATTTTGAGCATATAACATCTCCGGTATGATTAAAATCGTTATAAATAAAGTGGGAAGAACAAAATTAAAAATTTTTCACACATAGTTAATCCTACTTTTTTATGTTGTAGATAAGCTAATTTATTAAACAAACTATTTCTCGATTAATTTATAAAGAGAGATTTATTTCTAAGATTTGAAATTTTTTATTTCTTCTTTTAGTAAATTAAGATAAAGCTGATCGTACTGTTTTGAAGGTTCTAAATCTTTGCTGATTTCCATACTTGGTTGTTCACTCTGAGTCCATTCATTCCATAAAACAACAAGCATAATATTAACTTCAACCTTAATGGGTTGATCAAAAAAATGTTAAACATTGAATTATTTTTTTATAAACACAAAGAGTGCTTTTCTTTTGAAATCTAAAGATTACAAATTCAGATTTGGAATTTTCTCACTTAGAAACAATACTCAATTAAGCAATTTGATCAACACAAGCTGTGCGATTCTAACACAGAGTTTTTAATTATCACTAAGTTCTTAATCCAGAATTATTTCAGAAAATGAATATTCAGGCACTTCAACTTTATATATATTATCCTTCAAATTTAATTCCTTGTTTGATTCTTGTGATTCGATTGCATCAGGATTATCCAGTGTATTCATTACAATCGGACTGTCCGCATGAAGCTGTGTTACTGAGGCTTTTGAAAATATTTTATCAAGTTCAGAAAGATCAAAGCTGCTTTCTTTTCTCTGAGCTGTTCTGTTGCAGATAAAAAGCACCAGCTTCTGCTTGTTTATATCCCATGCTGCTTGAACCGAATATTCATCTTTAGCGTGAGCTTTATAGTTATCAAACTTCAGAACCCATGCAGCAGGTGAATTGGAGAGGAGTCGCAAAGCTTTTCCGCATGCAGTCAGATAAGCTCCTTCTTTGGGAGTTTCCATTGCACTTTGGCTGTGTGTATTTGCAAGATTATTAAAATTTACAAACATCATTCCATCGCCAAGACGTTGAAACGCCATAAAATTTTTCAAAAGATTTAACGCATACATCCATTTACTAAATGCAAATGATTTTGTAACTCCGCATTTTCGTTCAGCCATATTATATGAATCACGATTTTGTTCGGTATTATAAGCCAGCCACTCTGTATCGCAGTACTTAATATTTGTGCCATGTTTTTTGTTATAGGCGTGAACCTTCTCAAGCATATATGCAGATACTGAGTCCGCATCCGCACGATCTGCAAGGAAATCGATATAGGGACCTGCAATTTCCAGCATTTTATCAATAACTGCATGAAATGATTTCCTGCCGGGGCGGTCTCCATAAGATTCGAGCCCAATTTTAATTGTGGAATCAACTGCTTTCATTGCCCTGGAGTAAACAACGACTGCCCATGCATAATCTTCAGCTTCATACCATCTGGATACTTCATTATCCATCTCCCAAAATTTAACGCCAAACGGCTCTTTATAACCATGTTTAACACGCAAATCAGCCATTGGGTTACTGCCTGAAGGTAAATTACAATATGCAACCCAATCAGCAGCTGATTTTGCACCATCCGTCAAACTCATAAATTTTGTAAAATTATATCCAAGATCGTCCTGCCATGAAGGGAAGTCAACATCATATTTTCGTTTCGATGGATGATAGACATTTACACACATACTCATTTCAGCATTTGCCGCTTTACAAAGCATGGCAAATTCAGCCGTACCTACATCGTTATAATTCTGTCCGCCCCAGAAATAAGAATCGACCGGTACACGTTCGGAATAAGGTCCGATTCCATCATGCCAATCATAGAAAGATGCGAAACATCCACCAGGGAAACGCATAACTTCCGGTTTTAGCAGCTTAAAAACTTCAACAACTTCTTTCCGCCAGCCAAAATAGTTAGATACTGGTTTCAGTGAAAAATCATCGATGTGAATTGATGATTTTCCGGGTATCCACAAACTGAATGTAACATATCCTTCGTATTTTGTATTTGTGAAAGAGAATGTCTTTTCAGAATAATTATTGTTAATATCTGAAACCGGAATTACTGTTATAGGATTATCCCAATTACCCTGCGGATAAAACCTAACTTCTGCTTTATCAGTACCATAATCTGCCTTAATCATTCCTCTGAAGTTATATGTTTCTCCTTTATGAAATAATTTTCCCTCCTGGGCAACAGCGCCCCATTTATCTTTTTCTTCGTTAACCACTTTAAGACATTGTTTTCCATGACCGGAACCGCCGGAATCGGGAATTATTCTAACATTAAATTCCGGAGTTGTCTCAATAAAAAAAGTCATAGTGTCGTTTATTACCGATGCATTACCCGGGTTACCCGGCGCAGCAAACCAGGCATTATGCTCATAACCGGAATGATACCAATCGAACTTGCTCCAATCTTGTTCATACCCTTTCGAAATATCCTTTTCATCATAAACTAAATCGTACCATAATTTATTTATCAGCCGGTAAGGGGCAAATTTTTCAAAGCTTCTGTTAAAGAACATCTCGCTCCACATTCCCTCTACTTGAATTCCGTAACCAAGTTCAATAAAATTTCCATAAAGTAAAGGGCTGATTGGAGTAGGTGATATTTCCTGCTTCGTTATTTTGAATACTTTTGTTACCTCAGAATCTTGAGCTTTAATAGATAAAAATGCTGTTAAAAATATTAATAGGATAATTTTAAAGTACTTCAATATTTTTACCTCCGGAAATATTCCTATTATCTATCATTATGTTGATATAATAGAGAAGCTTATTTAATTGAATTATAAAAAATAACTTGCACAGTTACTTTTAATCTTTTATAAAAAAGAGAAAAGCTCACAACAAATGTCAAACATTTTATTCGGGATTCATCACAGTCACACCTATTAATCCGACTACTACTTCCTGAGAAAGCGCTTCGAGCGTAACATTTTTCAGTAAAACACCTTTTCTTAATTTCAAATTTAACAGCATTGCCCGGCAGTTTTCTCCTAACCGAACGGTTTCAGGCGGCTTATTAGGCAAACAGAATTTATCGGTTTCAGCCTTATAATCGTTTCGAGTATATTGCGATGTATCCGAATTACTAACACCTATGATACTTAAATTCCAATAATTTAGCGGAGGTATTAGTTCAAGCGAATCTGTTTTTCCATCAGCATAATGCAATCTTATAACCGCATTAGATATCCGACATTGCATAGGGTTCGTAGAACCTGCTATAAGGAACCAAACAGCCTCGCCCTTTTTTTCCACCGGTATAGTAATCTTCTTCGGGAAATTTTCCCATAATGAAGTGAAAGCAATATTTTTCTGATCACCCGACCAGTTGAAAGGTACCTTCTGCGGCGTCGTTAATATATTTTTATCATCAACCAGCTTATTCAGAAGATCAAGTTTGATAATAGGCGGTCTCCGGTTCCAGATAGGAAACGTCCATGGTGAATAGCCATCAGTACCAATACGCAGTGAAACAGTATTAGGGCGGGGAGAAAGGTATTTTTGCTTATAAATAGCACAAACATCAGCATTTAACTGCCTACTGATATCAATATTTTCCCATGAGGCATTGGCAGGTATATTGTCAACAAACTTTGCCTCATATACTGCATCATTTACAGGATCGTTAACTTTGATGCGAAAAACACGCCATTGGTTAATTTTACCGGATAAAACTTTAGCAACAACCGTATGGAACCCTTTGTTTTCAGCCAATTTGGCTGTGACTACCCCGTTGGATATTCTCCCATTTTCCAAAACTTTTTGCGAATCATAAAACTCAACTATCTTAGCATCTTTTGCTTCAAGTTTAATAGCACCTGAGATATTTCCCGCTAATTTTACGGGAGTATAATAAGGCAACTGCTGACCAGTTTTAATATTAATCTCTTCTTTTGTTGATGCGGGGAGCCGAATTTGTACAATACTGCAACCGGCTCCGGGTAGTACTTTCCAACTGACAGGCTTCCCATTTACAGAAATTGTCTCAATATTTTTGGATTGAACCGGAAAGCACAAATTGAGCTTTGCAGCCGCAGCCAGTTCTATATTATACCTTATAAATCTACCTTCACGTTGAAAAGCAATTTTTACATCCGGCAATTCTATTGAAGCATGGTTCCAACCCGATGGAAATTGGGGAATTATATTTACCAAATTGTTTGGGTAATCAGGATTATATCCAAACATTCCTTCAACCAAAGTTCGTACAAATGTATCTTTACAATCAGCAAAATCTGTTCCTCCATTATAGGAGCCAAAATTACCCGGCACAACTCCCCCAAAGCCGCTATTCATAAAAGTTCCACGCAAAATTTCCCAGGCATCATCGGGCATACCTGCTTGAAAATAGCTCAATGCCAAAGCATAGTTATCACCCGGCCACATTTCACGCACCGACCAAATTGACGGCACCCAATTCGAAGTCCAAATCATACGTCCACCGAGAGCGATACGGTCGTTTTGCAGCGCCCATTCGGAATAATAGACTGACTCAATAGCTTGTAAAGGTGAAGTTAAGTGGGCATCAATAGGCAGAAAAATACTGTATAGCCATGGATCTTCGTGCAAACGATTATGACCTCCTTGTTCTCTGTATGCACCTGAATATCCTTTATTATATATCCAAAGTTTGGTAAAAAAACCATTTTTGATTTTTTCCATCATCTTAGTATGGTAATTTACTGATGAAGTATCATTAACCCGGTGTGCCATATCTCTTGCGGCACAGTGCCCGCGATATGCATATGAAGTTTCTTCAGCTGTCCCACCTCCATTGTACCACTGTGAATCAGTAGGCCAAGTATTCAAATAACTTTCGTAAACTCCATCACCATCAGGATCGAAACAATCACGCATTCGTGCTAAATGTAGTTCAAGAGCCGGGCGTAAAAACTGTTCCAGGCTTGGATCGGCAGTCCAGCGCCATTCCTCTATTATCTGATCGAAAAATTGGGTTTGCATATCATAAAACCCTTGATCTTTATTTACGTAGCCTGCACCGTAAAACCGGGAAGCCGTATCCTGAATAGTCAACAACAGGTTCGTATCAGCCTTCGCATTTTTTTTATCAGATTCATTTATTTGATAACCAATATAGTACATAGCTTCTGTTTTTACTCTGTCGTGCCAGCCCAACATGGTTCCTCCGAAGATTGTTCTCCATCCAGGGAAAGGGATATTCCACTGCATTGCTCCATGGACAAAAACGGGTGGATACCATGTTCCATCAACTGCGCTAACCGAAGCCTGCGCCATTGCATTAAGGTAAGGATCTGGAGTGCTTATTTTCAACCGTGATAAAAATTCATTGGTACGATTTACTCCATCGGTAAAAGCTTTTTCAGGGGCGTTTACAAGATTTAAATCTTCAGCATTAATACTAGCGAAAGTTTCAAATGCCCAGTAAATATCTTTCCCATTTTCCAAATCGGCAATGCCTTTTATAATTGGCTCTTTTTGAGGAGAGGATACCGCAAACGCTGAAAAGTTTTTCCAAACCGAAGCATCCCCCATTGCAGGTTTCGAATTGGCATTACAAAGTCCTACTACTGTTAAGCCGCTTTTTTGTTTTGCGGTAGAATCGGCAATAGAAATTATAAATTTATTATCCTTGATTTTAACATCATTATTCTTACATTCTTCCGGGTTGAAACCCCAGGTTAACAATTCGGGATGACCCATCACATCGAGAGCGCAGTTTAAATGTTCACCCTTACGAAATTTAGCTCCTCCATAAGCCCAAATTAGATAGTCGCCCTTTTTAGCCCCATCAATCCTAACCCTCGCTGTCATTCCTATTGTATTAGCCATGGGTAAAACATCAATATGAACGGTCAGCCCTGGAAATGTCGGATCAGAAATTTTCCATGTCATTCGTCCTGAGCGATAAGATGAAATTATACTATCGCAATCCTGAAGCCACTTGCCTTTATCCCCATGAATTATTGCAGCTATAAATGTTCCCAATAGAAATTGATCATGTGCAAAACGAATTACCAGCTTGTCACCGGTAAGAACAAACGCATCAGTATTATTGATGTAAAGCGGACGGTTGTTGTATCGGTCAATATTATACCCGACAATTGAGCCATTTTCGGCAAAGTACCGGGCATTTTTTTCGGAATTAGTTTGGGCTTTTATTAATGCAAAGCTCAATATAATAATTACAGTGCTTAAGTAACTCACCTTACGCATAATATCTAGTGCATTTCAATTTTGAATAAACACACATTTTTTATTTTCTTCCTTTATAGCAGCAAATCGAGAGGGGAAAAGAATGTTACGTTTAAAAAATACCCTAAATTATTAGTATTTTTATTTTTACGTAACATGTTAGCAAAGCATGAAGCTAAAGTGCATTAATTGTTCATTGTATTTCAAAAGGAACATTCACCTCAGCCGGGACAGGCTTATTAAGTATTGTATCTTCTTTTAAATATGAAAGCGGAAAATAACTAACAGCATCTTTAGCTTTTACCGTTAGTATATGACTTCCCTTAGACATACCGGTTAATGATACTTCTGCACTTAAACCCATAACTTTATCACTAACTATTTTCCCATCAACCAAAACTGTATATATATTAGGTATCACTCCTGTTACAGCCCATTGTACATTTAATTTGGTATCTTTCGTCAAAACAGAATTACGAAGCGGTTTGGCGACAGCAAGAATAGTTGAACCTTTTGAGGTATTTTTGTCAATTCCAATTAAAGCGCGCGTAAGGTTCAGAAAATAATACCCCCAACCGCCTTTATCTCCCCGGTACCCTTTTGCTGTTGTTGAGACAGGTTCAATATCATCACTAAGTTCAACACTATAGCTATCAACATATATCTCATGTTTTGACCCGATACCATGTCCTTCACTTTGCCCTGAAAACTCGTTAAATTGATGCAGCAATAAGAATTCAGGCTTATGAGAAAAAGCCCAATTAAATGTCTCTATATAAGTTGCTCCGCCTCTTCTGCCATGTGCTGCCGGGGCTTTCCAACCGTCTCCATCAAAAAATGCCGTGCTTACCGTAGCGGCTTCAGCAGCCCCATCTTTATTAGTTATAGGATGTTCCGTTATTCCATCCATCCATGTCCAATATCCTAATTTATTATGTTCCGTTGCCTGGTTCTGTGAAGACATCCATCTGACTGTAAAGTGAGTATCATCCACTTTTACTTTTTCATTTGTCCGAATTGAATCAAGTTTTTCGGCGCTGAGCCCGAGACTTATTTTGAAGAATGGGATTCTGAAGGCTTGCTCGGATTTTGCATCAGGATTAGCCATTGCGCCTGTATCCAAAATTATAATCAATGGCTTTCCTTCATATATTTGCCATAATCCATCAAAGCGGGGATCTCTTAAATAATTTTGATATATCCAATCTAGTTCTTCATTCAACGCCTGCATAGTTGCCGGTTCACCATTACTTAATCCTGGCATCAATGCAACCTTCGGCACATCTATTCCTTCAGCCCGCATTTTTACCAAGGTCTCTAAAAAAAGCTGTGTTGTATGTAAGATCAAGTTGGTTGAAGGATCACGTTCATTCCAATGCTTACAGCCCCATATATGATTTGACCAGTCCGGTATTATAAAGTCAACGCCTAAATCTATCATCCAAAGCACTTGCTGACGTAATACATCCGGATCATATGAATCGTAAAACCCGATTGATGGAACAGCCTGAGACGTCCGCCAGCCGTTTTTATCATCTGTAAACCAGGATTCCCATTCCATTCCAAATAAAGTTCCTGAATTTTTAAGCACTGGCATTTCACGTCGGTTTACTTTAATTTCAAGTTCATTACTATGGATTCCATCTGCCATTAATGGATACCCCGCATATAAAATTTTATGATCCTTAAGTCCTACCCAATCTTTTGTATCTGAAATAACAGCTATAACTTCAATTTGAGCAGTCCCGGGATTTGGAAGCGGAAAAGAGAAAATCACATCGCCTTTTTTGTCAGGCTTTTCATGTGAACCCCACCTTTTTTGATTTACATAAGGTAATAGTATGTACTTACCCGGATTATCAATCTGTAAATGAGCATGGATAACTACACTTTTACCCATAGCCACTGTATTCTGCTCAGCTTTAATTTTTAATACAGAAGCATTTGCATTTGCTGCAATAATTAAAATGAGTATAAAAACAATTTTATATTTCTTTATATCAATCATCATTCACTCCTATACATGAGTTATTTTAATGTAATTATTCTAAAATTATATTATTATTAACGAAAAAGCTCATCACCTATTAGCACAACTGCTGCTGAAGTCCAATCATGCAGAGCAGGATTACCGTACCTTTCGGTAGGAAAATTAAGACTCCCGTCAACCGCATTATACTTTTCCCAG
>Ga0181520_10003060_pt1 | contig 29968 bp, 22 predicted proteins | sample PEATcosm2014_Bin_29_FD_132451 | JGI IMG/M metagenome (GOLD analysis project Ga0181520, IMG submission 132451) | Peatland microbial communities from MTU Mesocosm Facility, Houghton, MI, USA - PEATcosm2014_Bin02_30_metaG | ecosystem: Environmental > Terrestrial > Soil > Wetlands > Peat | place...
GGGGCGGGGGGGGGGGGGGGGGGGGGGGGGGGGGGGGGGGGGGGGTGGCGCAGAAACCGGCTTGCCGTCGTCAATCTTCAGTTCCACCTGGCCAAACCGCAGAATCTGACCCGGCTTGAGTACGGTTTCGGTTATTTTCTCGTTGTTGATGAACGTGCCGTTCGTCGAGTTCAAATCCTTGATGATGATGTCGTTACCCTGCAAGATAATCTCGGCGTGGTGGCTCGAAACGGAGCCATCGGCAATATGAAATGTATTATCCTCAACACGCCCGACAGTATTACGCTCAATATTGAGCTCGAACGTCCGTCCGGTCATGCCCTGATTCAGGATAACGAGTTTGGACATAGATTGTATCTGGCGATTATGGGCGCGGCGGCTTTCAAGTCAAACGCAAATCCACGGCGGCCGGATTTTTTTCAGCCGTGTTTTTCAATCAACTGGCGGAATTCCGAAAACAGCGGCGTGCTGTCGTGCGGTCCGGGCGACGCTTCGGGATGATATTGCACGCAAAACACGGGCTTCTTTTTGTGCCGGAAGCCCTCGACCGTCTGGTCGTTTAAGTTGACGCGATGCACCGCAACGTCGGACGGCAGCGATTGTGCGTCCACGGCAAAGCCATGATTCTGCGAGGTGATTTCGACTTTGCCGGATTCCAGGTCTTTGACCGGCTGGTTGCCGCCGCGGTGGCCAAATTTGAGCTTGAAGGTTTTGCCGCCGAGCGCCTGGCCAAGAATCTGGTGGCCGAGACAAATCCCAAAAATCGGGATGCCGCGGTCGAGCAGCGTCCGGACTTCGCGCACGATGTAATCGAGCGCGGCGGGGTCGCCTGGTCCGTTTGACAGGAAAACTCCGGCGGGCTTGTGCTTGAGCGCGTCGGCGGCGCTGGCGGTGGCGGGCAGCACCTGCGTGGCAAAGCCGTGCTGCCGCAGCCGGCGAAGAATGTTGTATTTCATGCCATAATCGAACGCAACAATCGGTATGTCCGCCGCCGGCAACGGCTTGCGGAAATTCCGCGCGTCAACCTTCACGTTGCCGCGGACCAGATCAAACGCAGCGCTTTGTTCGTCGGTTTCGTCCCAGCGAAATGCCTGTTTGTGCGTGACTTCCTTGACGTAATCCACGCCGAGGAAGACAAATTCCTTCGCCCGTTTGACGGCCTCGGCAGCCGGGATTTTCTCGGTGGAGATAAATCCATTCAAAGCGCCGCGCACACGGAGTTTTTTGGTCAGGGCGCGGGTGTCAATGCCCTGGATGCCGGGAATGCCATTCTGCTCCAGATATTCAGCGAGGGAAAAATCCGCGCGCCAGTTGCTGACGACCGGCGACAGTTCACGAATGACAAAACCCGCCGCGTGCGGCCGCCATGATTCCACGTCCTGCGAATTGACGCCGTAATTGCCAATCAACGGATAGGTCATGGTGACAATCTGCCCCTTGTAGGAAGGATCGGTGAGAATTTCCTGATAACCCGTCATGGAGGTGTTGAAACACACCTCGCCGCAGGCGGACGCTTTTGCGCCAAAACCTTCGCCGTGGAACACCGAACCATCTTCAAGTGCAAGAATCGCTTTCATCAAGAGTGCGAAACGTTACCAAAAAATTTGATTGAAGCAAAAAAAAAGCGCCGCCCGAAGGCTGCGCCTGGATGAAAAATCAAATTCATTTCCCGGCCTGGTACTTTTCCAACTGGGCAATAAATGCTTTCGGACCGCCATCTTCGTAACCGACCTGCCGGCCGATTTCCTTCCCGTTTTGATCCAACACGATCAGGGTCGGAAAGCCTTCAATGCCATATTTAGCCTTTAAAGCGCCATTGGCCTGTTTCAGATCGTCGGTCTGCGGCTTGCTTTTGGGAAAGTCCAGTTCCACCAGCACAACACTTTTCGCGGCGTATGCCTGGAATTTCTTGGAGTCCAGCACCTCTTTCTTGAACTTGATGCACCAGGGGCACCAGTCTGAGCCGGTGAAATCCATGAGCACCATTTTGTGTTCGGTTTTGGCCTGCGCCTGCGCTGCGGGCAAATCGGTGAGCCAGGCGGAGCCGGCCGCCTTGGCCTGCCAAAACACGGTTGCCGCCAGAATTGCGACGAGTATTTTTTTCATAATGATTCTTAAATAATTTAATCGCCAGTTGAAAACTTAGACTGCCGCCAGTTCGGGTTGTTCAATGAAAACATTTTTGCCGGCCACAATGGTCGCCACGGCCTTCCCCCGGAGCTGCCAGCCAAAGAAGGGGCTGTTTTTGGATTTGCTCAAGGAGTGTTCACGCTGGAAAACCCATTTGAGTTCAGGATCGAACACGGTCACGTCCGCATCTGCGCCCACGCTCAAGGTGCCTTTGTTCAAATTGAGCAGCCGGGCGGGATTGACCGTGAATTTCGCGAGCATCTCCAGGAGCGAAAGGCGGTTGGCGTGGACCAATTGCATGAGCGAAAGCGCCAGTTCGGTTTCGAGGCCGGTGATGCCAAAGGGCGCGTAGTCGAACTCGACCTCTTTTTCGTAATCGCAATGCGGCGCGTGGTCGCTGCACAATATCTCAATCGTGCCGTCGGCGAGGCCCGCCAGAACCGCCTCGCGGTCCCTGGCGCAGCGCAGCGGCGGGTTCATTTTGAAATTTGTGTCGTAAGCCGGCCAGCCGGGCAGGCCGCCGGTGGCGGTTTGAGGGCGGATGGCTTTTCCGTCCTGCGCCCAGAATTTTTCGCTGCCGGCCACCGCCGCGTCCGTGAGCGTGAAATGGTGCGGGCAGGCCTCGCCGGAAACCGGCACGCCCCGTTTTTTAGCCTCGCGAATCAGCGCCACGCTGCCGGCGGCGCTCAAATGCTGGCAGTGAATCTTCGCGCCGGTGAGTTCCGCGAGCAGAATGTTCCGCGCCACGATCATTTCCTCGCCCGCCGAGGGCCAGCCGCGCAATCCCAGCGCGACGTTCCAATAGCCCTCATGCATCACGCCATCGGTCACCAGCGAGTAATCCTGGCAATGGTCCATGACCGGCAGGCCGAACATTTTTGCGTATTCGCACGCGCGGCGCATCAGGTCATTGTTCTGCACACAATGGCCATCGTCGGTGATGGCGATGACCCCGGCCTTTTTCAAGCCGCCGATGGGCGCCAGTTCCTCCCCGGCGATGCCCTTGGAAATGGCTCCGGTGACAAAAACATTCACCACGCCCTCGGTCTTGGCCCGTTCACGAATGAGCGCCACTGTGCCGGCGTTGTCAATGGCTGGCGACGTGTTCGGCATGCACACGATGGAAGTAAATCCACCCCGCGCCGCCGCCGCGGTGCCGCTGGCAATATTTTCCTTGGCCGTCTGGCCGGGTTCGCGCAAATGCACGTGCAGGTCAATCAGTCCGGGCGCGACAACTTTTCCCCGGGCATCGAATTTTTCCACCCCCGCAGGCGCGGAAAGATTTTTGCCGATGGCGGCAATTTTGCCGTCCAACAGGAGCACGTCGGCGATGGAATCAAAATGGCTGGCGGGGTCCACCACGCGTCCGCCGGTGAGAAGCAGCGAATTCATCGCGTCAAGTTTAACGGCCACGGGCAGATGAAGCAAGTGCGGCATCGGCTTCCGGTCACGGCTGGCTCATGAGCGTTTTCGCGACGGGCCAATTGCTTGCTTGCTTGTTTGGGTAGGGCAAACCTGCTGGTTTGCCTTCGCCGGGCACCCAACGGCGCGGGTTTTTCCAGCCTCGTTTGAAGCGGGCGCGCTGGCTGACCGGCAGGTCAGCCCTCCCCCCTTCATGAGCCAGCCGTGGCGCCCGGTTTACTTTCGGCTTTGAACTTCCGTCGCGCGAATCTAGGCTGAGGCGATGTTTCGTCCGTGCATTGACCTGCATGAAGGCAAAGTGAAGCAAATCGTCGGGGGTACGCTTGGCGACGCCGGCTTGCGCACCAATTTTGTCTCCGAAAAATCCGCCGCCTGGTTTGCCAAACTTTACCGGCGCGACGGCCTGAGCGGCGGTCACGTCATCCAGCTTGGCGCCGGCAATGACGCGGAAGCCCGCGCGGCGCTGGCGGCGTATCCCGGCGGACTGCACCTCGGCGGCGGCGTTAATTCCCAAAACGCGCGCGGCTGGCTTGATGCCGGCGCATCGCACGTCATTGTCACGAGCTGGGTGTTCCGCGAAGGCCGCGTGGACTGGGCACGGCTGGATGAACTCGTCAAGACCATCGGCAAAGACAAACTTGTCCTGGACTTGAGCTGCCGTAAACGTGCTGAAAAATATTTTGTCGTGACCGACCGCTGGCAAAAATTCACCGAACTGGAAGTCAACGCGGACACGCTCAAGAAATTCTCCGCCTATTGCGCTGAATTCTTGATCCACGCCGTGGATGTGGAGGGCCTGTGCCGCGGTATTGACGGCAAACTGGTTGAAAAACTCGGCCAATGGACGCCCATCCCGATGACCTACGCCGGCGGCGCAAATTCGCTGGCTGATCTGGCGGCGGTCACCCGGCTGGGCGGCGGGCGCGTTGACCTGACCATCGGCTCGGCGCTGGACATCTTCGGTGGCAACGGGGTGAAATATGCGGACTGCGTTGAGTTTAACCGGCGGCAAGCTTCCTAATCGCCGGTTAAAAAAACGCTTTCCGTGCAGGAACCGACGTGAGGAGCACGATCATCTCGATGGCTTTTTCCAGTAAAACTGTGGCCTGATATCGGAAACGTTCAACCTTCAAGGCCGAACCTTCAAGGAACGTGTGAATGGAGCGCCCTTGGGAATTGAATGTTGAGTGTTGAATGTTTTGGTCTGTTCGCGGCCAAAGTTTTCCGGGAATTGCTTTAGCGACACCCGATTTGACCGATACAAAACAGGCTTGATGCTTAACTCAAATCGTAGCGTCCGTAAAACCGGCCTGGGGATCCCCGGCAGAATCAATTTTGTAGATCCCGGGTAAAGCCGCCATATAATGTCATGAGCCAACCGATCGCCGCGTCCGCCGTCCAGGAATTTCTGGTCCGGCATCTGGCGGAAGTATTTTCGACCATGCTTTCTTTGCCGGCGCTGCCGGTAACGGAAACGCTGCCGGGCAGCGCGCTGGAACGCGTCAGCGGTTCGGTGGGTTTCGTGGGCCAAACCGTGACTGGCGCACTCTATCTGCACGTCCCGGCTCCGTTTGCCACCGGCATCACCTGTGCCATGCTGGGAATGCCGGTGGAAGAAACTCCGGGCGATGCCGATGTGAACGACGTGATAGGTGAAGTCACCAACATGCTCGCCGGCGGCCTGAAATCATGGTTGTGCGACGCGGGTGCGGCGTGCGCTTTGACCACGCCGGCCATCATTCGCGGCTCTTCATTCCACATTCTGGCCAGCGAAGGGGTGTCGCAAATTCAATTCCATTTCGCCAGCAACGCGAACCTGGGATTGTTGGAGATCCATATTAAATTCAACGATTAGAGCATTTGTCTCGATTTACGGAGAGACCAAGCGATAGAAGCATTGGTTGTATCCGGCGGCAGTGTTCGTCCACTGAGTTATGGCGGTGACATTGTTGAAGGCGGCAACATCAGTCCAGCCAGAGCCGGAAAGACTGGTGCAGGCTTGCAGGCGGAAGTTGCTGCCGGGTGTGGCAAACATTGTAAAGGCGTTTTGCGTCCCCCGACAAAATTGAACATCAAACAGCGGGGCGATAATATCGGACTCCAGAATCGTTCCATTGGAACCGACAATCTCGAAGCGGCTGTTGAGGAAAGCGCTGCCGTAAAAATTTTGTCCGCCGGTCGCACCGACATTGCGGGAGGACCAGTTTGCGCCGTCGGGAGAAGTCATCACCACAGCATTGGTACCGGTTACAAGGTAATAGCCATTGCCAAAGGAAACACTTTCGAAGGAAGCCGCTGTGCCGAAATTCTCCGTGAGCCAGTTGGTGCCGTCCGGCGACGTCAGAATGGTTCCTTCCGGTCCCACGGCCAGAAAACCTGCCGAGCCATAAGCTACCGACAAGAGGTCCGAAAGCACACCGGAATACTGCCCGGTCCAGTTAATCCCATCTGGAGAGGTCAACACCGTGCCCTCCTGTCCGACTGCCAAAAAAATTCCGTTCGAGCAAATGACGCTGTAAAGCGCCAGCGACGTTCCTGATTCACGACTGGTCCAGATCAAGCCGGAGGGGGAAGTTTGTATGGCCCCAGCATCCCCGACCGCCACCAGCAGTCCCTTTCCCGCTGCAATGCCATGAAGGTTGCTTTCGGTGCCAGAGTTGCGTTGCGTCCAGGAAAGTCCGTTGCCTGAAACATAAATGGCTCCGCCAGGCCCGACACCGACAAAATTATTGCTCAAAGTAATGATGGCGGACAGCGCCGGAGTATTGCTCGCGATGGCATAGGACAATCCATTGGACGAAATGGCAACCAAATTTCCAGAGGCGACGACATAAACGCCGCTGTTGGTGGCGATACTGGTGAAATTGTAGGTCGGGCCGGCTGGTGGCGCGGGCGCATGTTGGCGGTTGATCCACGTCAAACCATCCGTCGAGGTATAGATGGGCGGCAGCGAATTGTAATAGTCGATTCGATCCAGCACCACATAGGTTCCATTACCATAAGCACCTGCAAGGGGGCCCAAACTGCTTGGCGTAAACGAAAATGGAATAGCATTGGTTTGGAACCAATTGACCCCGTCGGTGGAGAATTGTAGAAATGGAACATTGAATATCGCTCCGGCAGCAATCACACTATTGCTCGTGGTCATAAAAAAGTCATAGGTGAACCCACCGGTGCCGGTATCTACATACCCCTGCATATTTGTGCGCCAGTTGCTGCCGTCAGCCGAGGAGAAAATGAACTCACCCGCCGTCATCGAACCGACCCAACGATCACTACCAATGAGATAAACGCCATTCCAATAGGTCACGATGACATTTTGCAAGGGGGCGCCGTTATATGAAGTGCCAGGGGCGGTTAATGTCTGGCTCGTCCAAGTCAAGCCATCCGGTGAAAAATATGCCTGCGCATTGTCGGAGACCGCTACAAACCCGTTGCTGCCGCCAGCGACTGCCGTGGCACCCCCTAACGGGGACACTGGCGGAGTCCAGTTTACCGCATTTGGGGAAGCAATGATGGCACTTGGCCCCACCGCAACAAATTTTGCATTCCCATAGGCAATTGCGCTCAAAGAATTTGTCGTGCCCGAATTACGCGACACCCAGTTGGTGCTGTCGGTGGACGTTTCCACCACGCCGCCATCGCCCACGGCCACAAACTGGCCGTTGGCATAAATGATGCCGTTTAAATCATTGGTCGTTTCGGTCGGACTTTCGACCCAGTTGGTGGTGTCAGTGGAGATGGAGACCACGCCCGAAACACCCACCGCCACGAATTTTCCCGTGGCGAAAACGATGCCATTCAGCGTGTGCGGACCAAATGGGGGATTTCCATTGGGCAGCGGATTGCGCCAGTGCCAGTTGTCCAGCGGGCCAGCCAAGGCACAGGAAAAGTTCAGTATTAGTCCCAGCCCGGTCAGAAGAAGCCAGTTTGTCTTCATAAAAGGATTCCTGATTATTGAAAACCACTATTCCATACCGCTTAAATAGATTAGCAAGTCTTTTGTCATGTGTCAATTTAAAACACGATTTTACAACCAAACTCGCAGTGGTATATCGCGGGCCTTCGGCCCTGAATGGGGATGGGAACGCCGGTTGCAAAACGCCATTATTTATGCGGAGCGTGAGTTATCCCCCCCACAGCGGCATCGCCCGGAACCGGCGTGTAAGCAAATTCCAACGCCGTTCTGGCTGCCCATGCGCTGCGGATTGAGACAATCCGCGCTCTGAACCCCCAGCCCTGACGACTGCGTTCCCTGGAGTGATTCAAGTTTTAGTGTAGCCACAGACAAGCGGGGCGGGCGCTGATTGCGAGCCATGCGGTTGGAATACTTGGGAGCGCAGCTTGCGCCCGTGGTTTTCCGCGAGGGCGCGGAAAACAGCACCCGGGGCGGGTGCGCTCCCCGAGCTTTGATTTGGCACCTTGGTGGCTACAGAATTAATTGAAAAGCCATAGGCGAACGCATTTCCATTAATTACCGCATCGTGCGGTAATTAGAGCATTTGTCTCAATTGACGGAGACACCAAGCGATGGAAACATTTGATTGTATCCAGTGGCAGTGTTCATCCGCTGACCAGCTCTCGACTCGGCTGGTTCAAGAAATGCACCTTTGCACCACACCGAAAGGCCGGCGCTCCAATTTGCAATGGGACGGTTTTGGCGTTCGCGTTTCGGAACTAATTATCAGTAATGCACGGCGCAGCCGTAGGGCTTGGTTTGCGAGACTTCAATGGGTTTGCCGGCAAGCAAATCATCCACGGCTTCCCGGACGTAATTGCGCGCGGTTTTGGGGTCGTGAACCGGATCGGGATGGTCGTCCATGGCGCCTTCATAGACGAGCGCGCCGTCCTTGTTTACAACGAACACGTGCGGTGTGGTCTTCATGTCATAAAGATGGCCAATAGCACCGGAACTGTCGTCAATCCACGCGGTCGCGGCGATTTTCAAGTCTGACCATTCCTGCTGCGCTTGCGCCGCTGTGCGATGGCTGGAGTTATTCGGATTGACGGAATTGACCATCAGCCACACGACGCCTTTGTCGGCAAGCTGCTTTTGCAAATCCTGCGTGGCGCCGGTTTTATACTGATTATGGCAAAAGGGGCAGTCCGAATTGTAAGATTCGATGACGACGATCTTGCCCTTGTAATCCGAGAGTTTGACGGTCTTGCCGTTGATGTCAGTACCGGTAAAATCCGGCGCGGGCTTGCCGATTTCCGCCGCGAAGGCGGAGGCGGCCAGGGCCAAGATGGCGAACAAAGCTAAAGTCTTTTTCATAAATTAATTCAGTTTGGTTGATAATACTCCAAACAAAAGACACCCGGGGCCGAATTTGGTTCAAAGAAAACCAGCCCATTTCGCCTTAAAATTGTGTCATCGAGCCGGGCCGCGGAGACCGGCGCTCCATGTGTGCGGCAAAACGCTTCCGGCAGAATCCAAAGTTTCGATTACTTCGCCCGTTCCAGCGCGTCCAAAACGATTCCCGGCGTCAGCACCGCCGGAAGCGTAATGGGCTGGGCGTCGGTATTGGCTGGATAAACCAGAACCAGCGGCACGCCGGCGCGGTTATACCGGTTCAGTTCCGCTGTGATGGCATCCGGAAAATGTGTGTAATCGGCGATCAACGCGACGGCATTCAGGGCCTTGAGCTTTGCCCGGACAGATTGAACCTCAAGGCTGGTTTTTTTGTTGACTTGGCAGGTGAGACACCAGTCAGCGGTGAAGTCCACCAGCACGGGTTTGCCCGCGGCACGGGCGGCAGCGACGGCTTCCGGGGTCCACGGTTGCCAGTCTATCCCATTGGCTGATTCCTTAAGCCCCCCTGCCCCGTCCGTGGCCAACACCGGCACGCGCCAGTCGAGTTCCTTTTCCAAGGCAAAAGCGTAGCCGCCGACGAGCACCAACAAAGTGAGGATTGCAGCCGCCGTTCGATGTTTGCGCCCGCGCTGGAAAAATTCACCAAAAATCCACGCGGCGAATGCCACCAGCACCAGAAAGACGCCCAGCCACAAGACATTCTTGCCGTAGCTGCTGGAGGCGACGTTGAACAGCCACACCACGGTGGCCAGCATTGGGAAGCCCATGGCATTTTTGAATTTTTCCATCCAGGCGCCGGGCTTGGGCAAAAATTTCAGCCATGCCGGCTGCCAGCTCAGTAGAAGATAAGGCGCGGAAAGGCCGAGGCCTACCATGAGAAAGAACAGGAGGATTACGGACGCATTTTGCTGGAACGCAAACCCGAGCGCGGGCGCGAGAAATGGCGCGGTGCAGGGCGTGGCCAGCGTGGTCGCCAGCACGCCGTTGAAGAAGGCCCCGGCCGGGCCGCTCCGGGAGGCGAGTTCACTGGCGGTGTCCAAGGCGCGTCCACCCAGCGCGACTTCAAAAACGCCAAACAAATTGAGGGCGACGAGCAAGACCAGCGTAGTAAGGCAGACGACAAAAACCGGACTGCTGAATTGCATGCCCCAACCGGGGTGATGGCCGGCCACTTTGACGCCGATGACAATGCCGGCAAGCACCAGAAAAGAAACGAGCACGCCGAGCGTATAAATCAATCCAAGCACGCGAACGCGACGCGGTTCGTTCCGGGCTTCGCTGACAAAGCCGAGGATTTTCAGCGCGATGACCGGCAACACGCAGGGCATGATGTTCAGGATCAGGCCGCCAATGAAGGCGTAGAACAGCATCAGCCAGAGGGGTTGCGCCGGCAATGGCGAAGCGCTTGGAGTCGCAGACGCGGTGGCAGGCCCGGCTGCCTGCCCGCTGACCGGCACCTGGAGCTCAAAGCCGTTGGTCTGATGATTGCCTTCAATAACCATCACGCCGCTGACGCTTTTGGGCCAGTCGCCGGAAAATTTCTTCACGGCCTTGCGCAGCCGGAATCCAGCCGGGTCGGGGATTTTTTCAGTGGCGGCTTGAACTTCAAACTGGTCGCTGGCATCGGGGAAAAAATCCGCGTTGTCTATTGAAATTGCGCCGGCAACCGCTTGAGAACCGGCAATAATCAAAGGCCGGGTGTCATCGTTCGCAGGCTTTTCCCACCAGGCCCGAAAGCTAAAAAGCTGGTCGCTCCGCGGCGTTTTAGCTTGCCAGGATTGGATTAGCGCGGCCTCGGTGGACGTCTTGGCCTCGCTGCCAACGGTCAACTTTGCCCCGACAGTTTGATCCGCTGGAATGCACACGTCCTTGCATTCAAGCCATGAAATTTTGGCGGACAGGTTTAATGTGCCGGCGCTTAGATTTGTTCCCAAGGTCAGCGGAACAATCAAAACCACTTCATCTTCGTAACCGTAAGTGGTGACTTCGGCGGGCGGGAGTTTCTGCGGCAGCGGCCACTGGATTTCTCCGGCGGAAACCCCGGCTGGCAGCGTCCATTCGATTTTTGTGGGCGAACCGGCGTCGCCGGAGTTTTTCCAGTAGGTATGCCAGCCGGCGTCCATTTTCAAATCCACCCCGGCCAAAATTGTGTCGCCCGGCCGGGCGGTGTCGGCAGATAGCAGCAATTTCGCCTGCGTGTGATGCGTGGCCGCGTCGCCCAGTGACGAAAAGGCAGATTGCGCGGACGCGAAGCCCGAAGTCAAAAGCACAAGGCAGGCGACGGCTGAAAAAATGGCGGCAGTTGGGCGCACGGAGATTAGATGCCACAGGTGGCGGTGCATTCAAATCTATTTCTTTCGTTCCCAACAGGAGCTTTATAACAGTTACTATTTTCAGTTACTATTTTCTTGTCCGACAGCAGGAATTAAACTAATCATAAACGATTCCATGGATTTTAAAGTCAGAGCCTTCGGTGCCTGCATGATCGGAGGATTTCCGCACCCTTTTGAAGATTCAGGTTTCCATCTGGCCATGAAACGGCTGCGCAAAGAGACGGGGCATAATATCCAATCTTCCATTTATACGCTGGGCGGTTTTCCGGTTCCCCGCATCTTGAAACATGTGCCGTCGCGCTGTCTTGCCGATCAACCAGACATCGTGGTTTTGCAGTTTGGTTCCAGCGATCTGGTCGTGCCGGTGCGCAGAAAGCGCCACGCCAGACACATGGTTTCAGGGGCAAATACTGTCCGCGCCAAGCCCGCAAATCTCGTTTGCCAGCTAAGATGGCGCATCCAGAGCCTCATTGGCGACGGGTTGCGACTCAGCCCCGTGACCGCGCCGGAAATTTATCTGGCCTGCATGAGCCGGATGGTTCAGATGATTGCCGAACATCAGGCGGTTCCCGTGGTGCTCTCCCCGTTTGTCTTCGGCGCCCAGCGTTCGGACCGCATCGCGCGCCACTGTGTTGAGTTGCTGCAACAGGCCGTGGCCACCGTGCCCACGGCGCAGTATGTGGACGTCTATTCCGCCCTGGACCAGTTTCCGCGCCGCGAGATGCTGCTCAGCGACGGAACCCATCTTACGCTCAAAGGCCAGGCGGTGACGGGCGAATGTCTGTTCACGGTTCTGAACCGCGTCGTCCGGGAGCGGAGCAGGACGCCTACTTTAGGCGGGAGAATCTGAACCGTGGCCGGATATTGAATGCCGGCCCGGCAGCGAACCAAGCGGTCGCGGACGGCTCACCCACCATGCTCGATTCAGCGTTTGCGAGGTTTGGGTTCTTCGCCGAAGACCTGGTCAATTATTTTTCTGAATTTGCTGTCCGGTTCCGGGGCTTTGGACTGCGGGCCGGCGATTTCATCCTCCAGGTCGAGCACGAACCGCTTCAAACGTTCACAGCGCGCATGGAGCTTCTTGATGCTCACTTCCAGTTCACCCACTTCGAGCCGGAGGGCGGCGGCGATTTCAGCTTTATTCATAATGAGGAAAATTCAGACCAGCACTTCGATGATAAAACCAATGAACGAGGCAAACAAGCCGGAGATGAAGGCGATATAGCCGAGGCGCAGAAAGCGGTATTTCTTTTTGGCCAAAAATGATCCGAGCAGATAAATCTCGCGCACCTGCGCGCCGTAAGCGCGGCTGTGATCGTTCATGATTTCCTCCATGGCGCTTTCAAACTGGGTCTGGCTCAAGCGGGTGAAATCGCCGAAAAACAGGATATTGAAGGACGGATCCTGGAGGTTCGGCGCCGGCAGGCCGGCTGGTGGCAGTTTGGGCATGACGGCATAAGCGGCCAGACAAATGGTCAGGAGGCAGAAAATGATGAGAATGTAGAGCGGCCAGAGATGGCTGTGATTCAGGACTTGCGGGAGGCAAAGCGTGAGCACGACCGAGGACATGGTCAGCAGCATGTTGGCCTTCACGTCGGCCATCGAGCTCAACTGGACATGATGGAACTGCACGGCCCGCATGAGGTGGTCAAACGTCGCCCCGGGTTTGTCTATCTTGAACATAAGTTTTATATTTCGGGTAAAATCCACCGCAATGCAAGCTGGCAGTGATTATTTTTGAACCTTGGCTTGTTTCCCAGAATGGATTCCGAACAATGAACGGTCATGCGTTATCGAACTCTTGGCAGGACTGGTTTGCGGACGTCGGTCATCGGCCTGGGCACGTGGCAGTTTGGCGGCGAATGGGGCGTGAATTTTTCGCAGTCCGAGGCGGACGCCATACTCGACGCCGCGGCGGCCTGCGGCATCAACCTGATTGACACCGCCGAATGCTATGGGCCGGAGCACATTTCCGAACGGCTGATTGGCGATTACCTTTCACGCCGCGACCGTTCGCAGTGGCTGGTGGCCACAAAGTTCGGCCATCACTTCAACAGCTTCATGAACCGCACGGATGACTTTTCCGTGGAGGGCGCGCGCGCCCAGCTTGAGGCCTCGCTCCGGGCGCTGCGCGTGGAGACGATTGACCTGTATCAATATCATTCCGGCCCGGATGGGCAGTTTCAAAACGAAAAGCTCTGGACGATGCTGGCGGAGCAAAAACGCGCGGGCAAAATTCGGCACCTCGGGGTGTCCATTCTGCAAAAGGGAAGCGAATTGCAGGCGCGTGTGGCGGCGAAGGTTGGGGCGGAGACGTTGCAGGTTTATTACAACCGCCTGGACCGGCGACCGGAACAGATCTATTTCCCGCACGCGCGCCGCGACAATCTCGGCATCATCGGCCGGGTGCCGCTCGCCAGCGGCCTGCTTACGGGCAAATACAAGCCGGGGGCAACGTTTGCCGCCAATGACGTGCGTTCCAATTTCGACGCGGAAAAAATGAAGCGCGACCTCGCCGAAGTTGAGCGCCTGCAAAAAGAGGAGGCGCCGGCGGGGGTCACGATGGCGAATTGGGCCATGTCATGGTGTTTGCAAGACCCGCTGGTCTCGTCGGTGATCTGCGGCTGCAAAAACCCGGGGCAAGTACGGGCAAATGCCGGCGCGGCGGCCTTGGTGGCGGAACTTTAAAATGGTTTACTCAAGACGGCTGCTTTGAGCCAAGACAAACCGGCCAAAGTGTGCGACACTGGCTTATGTCATCCAATGATGAAAATCAAGCTGATGGCGGACAAACCTGGCGGGTGCCAGCGATTGCCGACTGTCGCGCCCAGCGTTTCGGGCCAGGCGACGACATCGTTTATTGCCTGGTCGAGGATTCAAAGACATGCGGTTTCTCACTGCGCTTTGGCTCCGGCTTTTTATGTCTTCACCCAAAGCGGGGAGAAATTGTCGAACGCACGGCGCTAAAATCCGGGGCGATTGGTCATTTGCATTCTTAGCCATTTGTTTTATCGGGCCAGGATTGAACGGTTTTGAGCGGGAACGCCGTCAGCGTGCCGGCTCGCTGACGGCGATACCGGGACTTAAGTAACTTTCACTTCGATTTGTTTTGGCCGGGTATTTTCGCTCTTGGCCACATGGACCTTGAGCACGCCCTCCTTGAATTCCGCGTTCACCTTGTTGCCATCAGCGTTATCCGGCAGCGTGAAGCTTCGCATAAAGCTCCCATAGGACCGCTCGACACGATGATATTTCCTTCCTCTTTCCTCCTTTTCCAGTTTGCGTTGACCACTAATGGTCAAAAGGCCGTTTTCGACCGTTACCTTCACGTCTTCCTTCTTGATTTCAGGCAACTCAGCCTTGATGAGATATTCCTTGTCGTCTTCAAGGATGTCCACCATCGGCGTCCACTCGGAAACAGTCAATGATTCCTGTTCTCCGTTGCTGTGAGCGGGCGGAGTTTTAAAAAGATGGCTGAAAAGCCGGTTCTGGATTTCATCCATTTCCCGGAACGGATTCCAACGAGTCACGGTAGTCATATTACAACCTTTCTAACGGCGGAAAATTGTTTTCGGCCTGCCTCCGCCGCCGTTTCTGAGGCGAAACCGTCAAGTTTTATGAATGGGCCATTAACACAAGCGTCCCACTCAATTTTTGACCTATCAAGTTTCCTGCCAACCGCGTGCAATAATACAACAATTTAATAACCAGATACTTACTGATTTTTTGGCACTTAAGCAGCTTCCTGATGTGGGTCAACTTGTCTCGCCACGCGATTTCATTTGCGCGCCATTGGCACATTCAAGGATCTGGTTAAAATGGTAGGACGCTTTGCAAGCACCCGATGAACCAGAAAACCCAATTAAAACCCGGTGAATGTCGGCTGCCCCTGCTTCGTTTACATTCCGCTGACTATTTCAACTGGTTGTATCGTCCAACGCCCCTGCGGACGGTTGAGCGCGGGAAAATTCTGGTCAGTTGCACCAGCAAACGGTTTTTGATTCCTGGCACGCTTACACACTGGCCGGCGCGGAAGGCGCGATGGCCGATCCGGGCGACTTCGGCGGCGGACATTTTGGCGGCCTGCATGGTTCGGGTCTGATAGGTGCGCGCGACCTGCGAGAAATTCGTTTCGGTCGGGCCAGGGCAGAGGTTGGTGACGCTGACGCCGGTGCCGCGGAGTTCTTCAAACAGCGCCTCGCTAAACGATTGCACGAAGGCCTTGCTGGCGTAATAAACCGCCATGCAGGGGCCGGGCAGAAAACCAGCCACGGAACCCACATTCAATATGCCGCCGCGCCGCCGCTGCACCATGCCGGGCAGAAAAAGCCCGGTCAGCGCAACCAGCGCCGCGATGTTGACCTGGATGATTTCAAGCTGCCGGGTCAGGGGCAGTTCCACAAAACTGCCGTGCAAGCCGAAGCCGGCGTTGTTGACCAGCACGTCCACCGTAATTCCCCTGCCCTGCAATTCGGCGAAGATGTTCGCTGGCGAGGCCGGGTGCGCCAGGTCCGCGCTGATGATATGCACTTCAATTTTATGATCGCGGCGCAGTTCGGCGGCGAGTGTTTCCATGGCCGCCGTGTTGCGGGCGACCAGAATCAGACGGGCTTGGTCGGCGGCAAAGCGTTTCGCCAGTTCCAGCCCGATGCCGGAGGATGCGCCGGTGACGAGAACGGTTTCGTGGTTGCTTGTATTCATGCGAGATTTTGTGGAACGCGGATTTCAGAGCCGGTGTCAAAAGCACTGCCAGTCCCATCCTACTCGTTCTCGTCCTCGTCCTCGTTGCTCAAGGATTTCGAGGACGAGAACGAGGACGAACCGCCATTCGGCATTTTTCACATTGCTTCTGAAAGCGCGCTGCCAGTTCGTCTTTGCGGTACGGCGTCACTCGTTGCCCCAGCCGAAACGCGAGGTCAGCGGCCAGTAAACAAAAAATGATTTGCCGATGATATTGCGGGCGGGGAACGGCCCCCATGCGCGCGAGTCAAAACTGTTGCAGGTATTGTCGCCCATGACCATGTAGGAATCAACCACCCGGCCTTCGCCGGTGACGAGATTGGTCGTTTCAAACAACTGGTTGGTAAAAATCGTTTCCTGATCTGGAAAATTAGGCGCCAAGTTGGGATACAACCCATAAGTCTGTGCCACCGTGCCATTGACATGACCGGAATACTGGCTTTCGCGGGGCGGCTTGTTGGGATCAAAGCCATAGACATTTCCAAAATGGGGCGTAGAGGCGTCGAGCCGCTGTCCGTTGATGCGCAAATGCCGGTCGTCGCCAATTTGCACGCGCTCACCTGGCAGCGCCACCAGCCGCTTGATGTAAAACTGATCCTGCGCCTCTATCATGCGCTCATTATTTATGTCTTTGGTTTCAAACACTGCAATTTCGCCCCGGTCAGGCTTGCGGAAATTATAGGTGACGCGGTCCACAAACAAATGATCGCCCGCATGCACAGCGAGTTTCACGACGTCATCGCCCTTGTGATAAAAGGTGTTGGGAAACAAGCCGGCGCGCTGAGGGAGGCTGGCTTCACCATAATCCGGGGGGAACCACATCGTGTAGGTCACGTCGGTCGAACTATCATTCGGATTGCCAATCACGAGTGTCTGTTTGATGTTAAAAATCAAGAGTTTGGTGAGCGGACTGACCCCTTTGATGACGCCGTCATTCTGGGCCACGACATGCACATAGGAAAGGCCCTGGCACCATTGTTTGACCCGCTCCCAGCCCGTGGGAATGACCAGGGCTTTTTGCACCTGCATCTGCTGCGCGTAAGCCTTGTCAATTGTCGGCTGTTCCGCGCCCTGACTACGCAACTGGAAAACCGTCCCGTAATCCGGCGTGGCGGTTACGCCAAAGAGCGTGGGCTGCATGGAACCGGTGGGAATCTTAAACGGCTGCAGAAAGAAGGTGCGGATGGCCATCGCCACGGCCAAGGCCACGAGCAATACTTCCACGTTCTCACGCAACCCGGCGTTCGGATACGGCTTGAGCCATTTTTCGGCGGTGACCTGCAGTTCGTCCGCCTTGATGTTGATGCGGCCCGTGTGGCCTTCCTGAATGGCCGCGCGCAACTCGTCGAGCTTGGTTTGGACCGGCGCAACGGCCTGCGGCGACAGCAGATCACGCTGCGCCGCGAGCAGACGACGATAATGCTTATGCACCGTCAGCGCCTCACGAACGGTCTTGGACATGAGCCAGCGAAAAAACATGGTTCGTCAATTTACGAATTCCAGTTGCCGAATTAAAGACCAGACATGATTAAAATGGGGCGGCGCGCCGGCGGGACACCGTCCTTGACCTGGCGAGGCATCGGGGGCGGTGGGCATAACCGCCCCTCACGATCAAAGTGTCGCCATAGCCGCAGTTGCCTCCACCTCGATGGCATAGGCGTCCATGCCGTTCACGGCGGCGGAACAAACCGTTAAAGGCGTTGGCGAAGCTTAACCAGAGTGGGAAACCGATGGCAAAGACGGATTTTGCTCTGACCAGGAATTTCGCGGATGGCACGGATGAACCGGGATATTAATTTTTCAGGGTTGACCTGGGTTGACCTGGGTTGACCGGCCCCGACCGGTTCGCTGGCTGGCGATGACGGTACACGCTCCGCCGGCGGCACGGAATGCCGACGACGTCGGTGCCGAAGCCGTTTACGGCCTGCTGCGACGCCTGGGGTGGAGGCGGCCATACCGCGCAGCAGTTCCCGAGATTCAATGGCCTGGTTCATGGGTGCCTCGGGCGATTGTGCCGGGAACGATAGATTATCGGTTTCATCATTCATGTTCATGACCGAGTATAAGGAGGAGGTTGGACAAGGGCTGTCCAAGTTAAAATATTTCCAAATCGCAAAGAAATGGAGGCAAGATATGGAAAGGCAATGGGTTAGCTGGATCCAGTTAACGATCCGGGTTGGTGCCGTGAGGCTTATTGCCCGGCAAGTTTCTTCCTGTAAAATTGGATTTGGGGAACAGCGGCGAGGGCCATGGCCAGAATCCCGCCAGCTTGAGGCCGGCCACGATGAAGACAATGGGCGCCATGACGAGCAGTATCAAGTTTGCAGGAAAGGGCAGGATAAATCCAATGGTGAACAGAATCAGGCAACTGATCATTCCCAGGAGGGCAATGACCGGCTGCCAGGGATTTGATTCCGTGGCAGCCGGGGGCACGAGGTTCTCAGCGGGTTTTCCGCTTCCCGCTGTTTGCCTGCCGCTTTCAGCTTGAGCCTCCGCGCGTCGGCTGCGACCCGGCGGCGTGGCCAGGATGGTTTCCACCCGCGTCTTCACCTCGCTGACCTGCTGAAAGCGGAGTTCCGGTTTCTCTTCCAGCGCGCGCAGAACGATTTCATCGAGGCGCACGTCAATCTGCACTTTCTTTGACGGCGGCTGGAGCTGTTTGCCGGGCAGTTCGCCAGTGAGCATCTCGTAGAAGACGACGCCGAGCGAATAAATGTCTGCGCGGCTGTCCACCCGCTGCGGATCGGTCTTCTGTTCCGGGGCGCTGTAACCTGGCGTTCCAACCGCACATTGCGTGACATTTTCCGGCGACACAAATTCGCCTGAGTTGCCGTTGCCGTTACCCGTCCCCAGCATCCTGGCGATGCCAAAATCCGCCACCTTGACCTTGCCGGTTTTGTCGAGCAGCAGGTTTTCCGGCTTGATGTCGCGGTGGACGATGCCGCGATCATGGGCGAATTGCAGCGCGTCACAAAGCGGCGGGACAATGGCCAGCGCCTCCTCCGGCGTGAACTTGCGCGCGCGCATAAGCTGGCGCAGGTTCACGCCGTCCACAAACTCCATGAGCAGGTAATAAAATCCGCCCGCCTGGCCGAAGTCGTGAATGGTGACAATGTTCGGATGGTTCAACGCGGCCAGGGCCTGGGCTTCGCGGGCGAAACGCCCGGCAAATTTTGCGTCGCGCACGCGTTCTGGCGCGAGCAGCTTGAGTGCGACCAGACGGTTCAGGCTTTTCTGCCGGGCTTTATAGACCACGCCCATGCCGCCGCGTCCGAGACATTCGAGAATTTCCAACTGCGGAAAATGCGGAGCGATCTGTTCCGGTGGCAGTGGCGGCTGGGCGGCGGGTGTGTCGCCGGAGAAGGCGGTTTCCGTCTTCAAATTCATCACCATGACGCATTTGGGGCAAAGCCCGTCGGGCGCATCCGGCGACAGAGGTTCCCCGCACTGCGGACATCGTGGCATTGGCTCTATATTCATGTCCGTTACTTAAGAACTTGACCGGGTTTGTTACACGGAGATTTATGGGCGTGCCAAAGCGGCGGCGAGATGGCGCAATTCAGCGTCCAGATCCGCGCCCTCGGCCAGCGTTTGCGAAATTTCCTCGCGAAAGATTTCGCGGAAGCGTTTTCGCAACCGATGCACGGCCACGCGCGCCGCGCCTGCGTTCACGCCGAGTTGTTTGGCCACGGTCGCGTAGTCAACCGCCCCCCGGTCAGCCAACAGGCAGGTCTTGAGCGTGTCATAATCATCAGGCTTTCCCGCCGCCGCAAACTCCCGGCGCAGGCGGCTGGTGGTCAGGCTGATAAGCGTCAACGCCCATTGCCGGTCGAAAGTCTCCTCGGGGGCGAGGGAATGGCTGTCCGCCGCGAACCGGCTTTCGGCAAAAGCGGTGTCAAACTGTACATACGCCCTGCCGCCACCGCGCCGTTGCGCGGAAACCCGATCCCATTCGTTGCTCATGAATTTTTTCAACGCGACGATGAGGAACGACCGCAGGCGTCCCTTTTCACGGTCGGCGGAATCGAGCCAGCGTTTTTCGAGCAGACGGCAGAAAAATTCCTGCGTCAAATCCTGCGCGTCATGCGGGGACTGGCCGCAACGACGGACATAGGCGTAAAGCGGATACCAGCAGGCTTGACAGATGATTTCCAGCGCCGCCGCCGATTCGGGCGAGGGTGTGCGTTTGGCCGCCAGCACCACCGACCATCGGGTGGGGGGAAAGACGCGCGGCGCTTCGCTGGATGGAGACAGGCTGGTCATGTGGACATCATATCAAGAGCAATTAAGAGAAACGAGGCGGTTGTTACAGCAGAAGTGCGAAAAAGTTGCCCCGCTCAAACATGATTGGCAATCGCGTTGAAATGATTTGCAAGGGATTCATTGGTTTTCAGCCTACGATGCGGCTTGGCATTCAGGCTCTTACAGGCGACGGCGCGGGGTCGGGCAGCGAAACATTTCCAGTAATTATCACAGCGTGCGGCAGTTGATTTCTGTGCGTGCGACGACAGGTTGCTGGTTGTTGATTGGTTTCGATACGTCGGGACCCTTGCTGTCGTGTGAAACGTACTCCCTCACCTGTTTTCCTAGGAAACCCTTTCCGACCCCCTACCGAAAGGGGAGAAATTGTTGCTGCGTCTTGGCAAATATTGTCCACCCGTTTTCCGATTGCCATTATCGGCCGCGGGTTTAGCATTCTTTCAAATGCTGCAAATGGAATCCCAGCAGAAACTGATCGGGCGCGGCCTCATTCACGACAGTCCGTTGTTCGACAGTTGTCAGGCGGCAATACGCTATGAAGAAATGTTCTTATTGCGGACGCGACAACACTGATGAGGCGGTGAATTGTCACGAATGCGGCACGGAGTTTGCAACCGAGCAAGAGGCGATCAATTACGACGAACTGGTCAGCCTCGGCACATACGGGCATTACGAATCTGCGCAAATCGCTGCCGCGCTTCTGGAATCAAATGGATTCGACTGTTTCATGAATGCCGACGACTGTGGTGGGATGATGACCATCTTCGGAAGCGGCATAAAACTTTTCGTGCGGCCGACAGAAATTGAGGAAGCTAAGCGCATTCTCCATTCGCAGCAACCGCCACAGAGACCTAACGATGACGAACTTATCGTTCGTGATCTTCCGAAGCCGGTTATCGTGGCGGGTATTTGGTTGTTGTATGGCACGGGGCTTATATCAAACATCATTGTGTGTATTTTTTGTCTCAGCGGCACGTTCGTTGGGATTCAAGGGCTGGTGTTTTTTTGGCTTTCAATTGGGCTGGGATCACTTTGCGCCTATTTGATGTATCGGGTCGTCAAGAATTACCAAATTCAAAAGCGACGAGAGCACACGGACTAAAAGCCTGTGAACAAGTGAATGGCGAACCATGTCGCCAAATTGACGATGGACACGAACCCCCGCCATGCCTTGAATTTCTAGAAGTGCCGCTTGAATTTGGACACTGGATTCGCAGCCAGCGCTACCAAACCATTGACCTAAATATGCCATTCGGCAGCCCAAGGACAGGGTTCAGATGCGCCGTGTGCCGATGGAAACAGCCGAAGCCGTGCCACCATGCGGGCTACGGGTCGCTCCCACGGCGGCAGGGTTTCCAATGGCGCCGCGCGGCTCGCCACCGGGTTGGGCATCGGCGTTCAACTCAATGCTTGCGCCGCCGTGAAAACTTTGATTTTTCACGGTCACATTCCAGCCATCGAGCATGACGAGCGGTTGCGTGTCAGCGAAGTTTTTGGCGTCGGCTTCGATGGTGATTGTGCGCGACTCGCCGGGGAGCAAGGAGACGAAATTTTGGGTGTAATAGACGGGGAGCACCCGCGCGCGAGTGTCCGAGCGGCGCAATTGGAGGTGCGCCATGACGGCAATGACCTTGGTGGGATTGGAAAGCGTCACGTCCAGCAACAGTTTGCCGCCGGCATCGTGGCGTTTGATCGTGGCGGCGAGCTGCGCGGAGGCGATTTTATCGAGCGCGGTGTAGTCCGCCGCATTGGCCGGGAGGGCGCGCCAGTAAAAGTTGTCGGAAACGAGCTTCCCGTCCGCGTCTTTCAGTTCGAGCTTTACAAAATGCACGAGCGACAAATCGGCGGGAAAATCAATCGCGCCGACGTCGGTCGCGGCGCTGGCGGGCGCGGTGATGGGCGTGGTCTGGTCGGATTTGAGCGAGCCATCCAGATTGAAGACGCGCACCCGGGCCGTCAACCCGGCAAGGGGCGCGGGCGTGTTGTTGATGACCATGAGGTGGAACGTGGCCTGGTTCATCATCACGTGAACCGGCTCGCACGCCTTCTGCGTGCCATAGAGCGAGGCCAGCGGCTCGAGGTCGTAGCTGTAATACTGCCAGACGAAGCTGGGCTGCGAGGGATTGCTCATCCAGGTAAGGACGCCGGTGCTGGGGTGGAACAGACGGGCAAAGCGGCCCTCGTACAGCGCGCGATAGGACTCGTAACAGGCAAGCTGCGACTTGCGCACAAACTCGGCGAGGTTGGCCGAGACACCGTAGCGGCGCGCGAGCAAGTCCTGATACTGCCGGCCGCGGGCCGACTGCGCGCCGTAGCAAAGATCATGCTCGGCCCAATCGTCATTGATGGTATTCCAGTCTTTCTCCGGCATCATCGCTTTGACGGCTTCCAGCGTGGGAATGGAAACGCTGCCGAGCTCCGTCTTGAACGCTTCAGGATTCGCGCCGGTGGGAAACACGTAATAGTTCTCCGGCACGCGCCACGAGTAGGGGCCGCCGGAACGGACACCCGCGCCGTCGTTGGAATTGGGATGGTAAAGACGCACCGGCTCCAGTTCGGCCATGATCTTTTTGACGCCGTTGGCGACAGCGGCAGGGCCGGGGTCGCCTTCGTTGCGGCCACACCAGAGGGCGATGCTGGGATGGTTGCGGTAGCGCAGGACTTTTTCGCGGACGTTGGCGAGATACATGGGAATGTCGCGCACGTCGAGGCTGTCGTCCTGGACGCCCACGGCATCGCGGCCGCTGTCCGAGGGGTTGGGCTCGAAAAATTCATCCCAGAGCATGATGCCATAATGGTCGCAGAGGTCATAAAAATCCTCGCTGGTGCTCTGGCCGACCCAGTTGCGGATCATGTTGACGTTGGCGAGTTGATGATAGCGGATTTGCGCCTCCAGGCGTTCGCGCGGAATGCGTTTCATCGCCTCGTCCATGCCCCAGTCGCCGCCCTTGCACATGACGGGCACGCCGTTGACGGAGAGCGCCAGATTGTCCGAGCCAGGCAAGGCGTAGGTGATCTCGCGAACGCCGAAGTTGAGGTCGCGGGCGTCGGAAATGTCTTCAGACTTGGCGCCGGTGGTGAAACTCAGGTGCAGCGAGTAAAGCTCGGGCTTGCCGTAGCCGTTGGGCCACCACAGACGCGGATTGGCAAGGTGAAGCGGGGGAGTATCGGCGGCGGTAAACTTGACGAGTTTTGATTCGCCCGGCTGCAACGTGACCGGCGCGGAGAAAACGCCGCCCTCGAACGAGCCTTGGAGCGTGCCCGACTGCGGCGCGTCGGTGACATTATGCACGGTGGCTTCGACGGTGAGATCGGCGGTGTCGGTGCGCGGCAGTGGCAAATGGGAGGTGACGAGCGGATTTTCCACAACCACGGGGCCGCTGGCGGTGAGCGTGACTTTTTGCCAGATGCCCATGTCGCGGTCGCGGATGCCGGGAATCCAATCCCAGCCCTGCGTGCAGATAAACGTCGGTCCGTCCTGCGAGAGAATGCCGCCGTTGAGGCCGGTGCCGGCGGCGACGGTCTGCTCCTCCGGATTCGCCGGATGCGGTGGCGGCTGGATGAGCACGGCCACAACGGCGGTTTCCGAGGGCCGAACGAAGGGGGTGACGTTGAAAATTCCGCGCACAAAGGCGCCGCGGATGGCACCCAAGTCGTGGCCGTTGATCCACACCTCCGCCGTATAGTTGATGCCATCAAAGTTCAGCCACACCTGCCGGCCAACGAAGCTGGGCGGCACATTGACCTGGGTGCGATACCAATACGAGGTGCGGCAGAGTTTGTCGGGGATTTTATCGGGGCGGTTGTTTTCGCCGTAGAGCGGCTCGGGATACACGCCGTCGTTGACCAAGCTGGTGAGCACGGTACCGGGCACGGTGGCCTTAAACCAGTTTGCCGGCGTATAGGCGGTGGTGGAAATCAATTCGCCTTTATCCGCTGCCTGGGCGATGTCCTGCAACTGCCAGCCGGAGGAAAGCGTGACCACATCTGCCGCTGCTGCCGGACTGGCTGGCGCGGAGCCGCTGGCCAGAAAAAAGACCAATGCCGACACCGAGATCAACCAGGCTTGGGGGGAATAGGGGTTCATAGATGAAAGCGGACATTGCCGAAATTGGGCAGTTTATCAAGCAAAATTCGGATGCTGCCACAGAGATTTCCCAAACCTGCGCAAAAAGCGGCTTGATTGGCTTTGATTGACCTTGATTTACTGCGATTGGGTTTGATTCGCCGGAAATCCGAAATTCCAAATCCGAAAGAATTCCGAAGCCCGAAAACCGAAGGGTTGGCATTCCGCCGAATTACTCATTGGCCCAGCCGAACCGGCTGGTCAGCGGCCAGTAAACGAAGAATGACTTGCCGATGATATATCTTTCGGGAAGCGCGCCCCAGAAACGGGAATCGAGGCTCACGCAGGTGTTGTCACCCATCGGCAGGCAGGAATCCGCCGGCACGTCGAATACGGTGTCTTGATCCGGGAACATGGGCAGATAGCTGACGTTGCGCAGGCCATATTCCTGAGCCACGGTGCCGTTCAAGTGGCCCGACCATTGACTGTCGCGCGGCGGCTGGGCAGGGTTGAAACCATAGACGTTTTCAAAGTGCGGCGTGGAGGCATCCAGCCGCTGACCATTGATGCGCAGATGACGGTCGTTGCCAATGCTGACTTTTTCGCCCGGCAAACCGACCAGGCGCTTGATGTAAAATTGGTCGCCGGGAATGTTGAAACGGTCGCGCATGGATTCGGAAATTCCGGCGGTTTCAAAAACAATGGTGTCGCCGCGGGCGGGTAGGCGGAAATTGTAACTGAACCGGTCCACAAACAAATGGTCGCCCGCATCCATGCGGAGCTTGATGACGTGGTCGCCCTTTTTGTAATAGTGATCTAGGTCCAAGCCGGCCCGGTACGCCAGGGGACTGGCGCCGGGTGGCGGCTCGCCGAAATCAGGCGGAAACCAGATGGTATATTCCTTCCCCCCAAGCTGGAATTTTTGCCAGAGGTTCACCACCTTGATCCCGAAAGGCGGTGAAATTTGTTCAATGCGGCCGTCATTTTCGGCAACGATGTCAAGGTAGCTGACGCCTTGAAACCATTTTTTGACGTGCTCCCAGCCATGGGGAAATTGAACGTCGGGATTTTCCCCGGGCGCGAGATAATTTTTTGAGGTCACGCCAAAGAGCGTGGGCTGCATGGAACCGGTGGGAATCTTGAACGGCTGTAGAAAGAAGGTACGGATGCCCATCGCCACGGCGAGCGCCACGAGCAGCACCTCCACGTTCTCACGCCAGGCGGGGTTCGGATACGGTTTGAGCCATTTCGCGGCGGCGGACTCCAGTTCCCCCGCCCGGGCGGTGATCCGGGCTTTGGGGCCTGACTGGATGGCCGCGCGCAATTCATCAAGCTTGGCCTGCACCGGGCCAATGGCTGTTGGCGACAGCAGGTCGCGCTGGGCCGCGAGCAGGCGGCGGTAATGCTTATGCACGGTCAGCGCTTCGCGGACGGTCTTGGACATGAACCATCGAAACATCATAAATTTGGCTCTTGGACAGGAATGCGCCGTTTTTTCACAAAATTATTTTGCGGCGACATGGTGGTGGCGGCGAAGGCCTCTGATTTTCATGAGCTGGCGCTGGTATAATGCCGCACCGAGACGCGCCAGAACAGTTCCGAAATCACCGCCCAGGCCAAACCGATGCCGATGAGCAGCAGCCACATGGCCGGGGAGCTGATCTTATCCGCCAGCACGCGCACGGGCACGTTGCTCACGAGCAACACGGGCAGGCCAAAGGTGAATACGGCCTTAAACGCGCCTTTGAACGCCTCGTCCGGCATCCGCGCGATGTTGAACAAATTGTAGTAGCCCCAGACAATCCCCTGCGCCCGCACGGTCCAGAAACAAATGGAGGCGAGAATGAACATCAAGGAATAGTGGATTAAGACCCCTACGATGCACAGGGCGCTGAAGCCGGCCAACTGGCCGATGGTGGGGTGCAGGTTCAGTTTTGCGGCGGCAAAAATCATCACGCACAGGCCAAACAGCGCATTGACGAAGGCGCCGAGGTCCACCACGCGCAGCGAAACGAGGAAGCGGGTGTTGACGGGCAAGAGCAGCAAAAAATCCATCCGGCCGGTGCGGACGAGTTCGGAGAGGTTGGTGCAGTTGGTCAGGAAAAAGGCCTGGTATAGCTGCTGGATAAGATTGCTGGCGCCGACGAGCAGAACCATCTGCCATTTTGACCAGGTGCCGACGGATTCGGTCTGCGAAAAAACGACGCTGACGAAGCTTAATTGCAGTCCGAACCAGAGCAGCTCGACCAAAATCCACAGCAGGAAATTGCCTTTGAACGACATCTCGCGCGTGACGGAGTTTTTCCACAGCGCGGCGTACAGGACGAGATGGCGTTTGAGATGCATGTCAGATGGCCGGCAAAGATTCGCCTGCAAATGCGTCCGGCTCAAGCCGGTTTTTTCAAAGGCAGGAAGAATGAAAAATCAAGGTCTGCGCAGGTGGGCTGCCGGCGTTCCGACCATTCGCAGATGGCATTCGTTGAGCAACCCCACAAAAATGCCCTGCTCCGGGTCGGGCCCGGCGGTGATGGTTTGAGAAGGCTGGGCAAGCCAGTCGGAAAAAGAATCGGGCACAAGTTTGTTTGTTTCAGAGGGGCAACCATCCTCTGACGAATCAGGTGTATCCGTCAGTTCAACAACTGCTCTGGTTACTTGAAACCGCTGCATGGCGCTTTGCACGGTAGTTTTTGCCTCAGAACCACACGCATTGTATCCAGTTTGCCGGGCAAGGCAAAACATTTTTAAATTTTTTTCCGGCGCAAGGCCGCGCTTCGTTTGGAAAGCAACGGACCAGGCGGCAGCAACCCGGTTCGATGAGCGCCGGACCAATGAGATCGGACGGGAACCAGGCGGAACTTTAGATTGCGTTCGCTGAGGAAACGCCTATTGTTTTTAATATCAGCATGGGAGAACAAGTGAAAGCGAGGTATGAGATTCTGGTGGTGGATGACGAACCGACTGTCTGCAAGGCCATTCAAATGATGCTCACGTATTATGGGCATGAGGTTGAGATTGCCGGCGACGGCGCGGCCGCACTGACGTTGTTCAAAACCGGACAGTTTGACCTCATCATCACCGATTATCTAATGCCGGAAATGAGGGGCGACGAACTGGTCTTGCAGATCAAACAGTGCCGACCCGACCAGCGCATCATCATGGTCACGGCTTTTGCGGAGGATTTCCTGTGTCACGGCAAGCCAACTGGCGGCGTGGATCATGTACTGCACAAGCCGTTCTCTCTGGAGGAATTGCGTACCGCCATTGACAAAGTGATGAATTGAAACGGCCGGGCAATGCCACCAGGGCAAGCCCGATGTCCCGGTTTCAGGAAACATCGTTTTATTATTGGGGGGCCTGACCAGCCCTGACTGACCAGACGAAACACACCAACCATTTTCAAACCTGGCAATTCGCGGCGATGTGCCCGCCGCGCGGACACATCAACCGCTTCAACGACTGGGTCATTTCAGCATGAAAAATGGCGGTGTCTCTTATTGTCCCACCAGCCGGAAATACTGTTGCTGATTGGTAACGGTCACCATCACCGTGGCGGTGCCACCATTGGTGGTGATGGACAAGGGCGCATTGCTCCACGGGCCGAGCGGGTTATTCGCCGATTGCACCGAGAACGTACCGGTTGAGATCGGCCAAGTCAGCTGCAAACCACCGGGACCTGAAATTGCGCCTGCCAGCGTTGGTTGCGGCGGCAATGTCACCGAGCCACTCACATAATTCGCCGCCAACGCATTCGCGGTGTTGTCGGCCACCTGTAAGGTGACCACGCTGTTGTCCAGGGTCAGCGGCACCAGACCACTCACATTGGCGCTGACGGTCAATTGCAATACCAGCAACAGATTCGTTCCAGCGTTCAGCGCCGCTCCGGGCGGCAAGGCCATGACAATGCCCAATTTGCCCGGCTGGGTGGAGTTGATATTTGTCCTGGCAGCAGCCATTGCCGACCCCAAGGTGATGCCAGTTATTTGCACTTGGTTCGGATCAAAGCTCACGGTCAGTCCCACGGCGTTTTCATTGGTTGTGCATACGAGTTCCACCGGCACGCTCACGGTTTGTCCGCGCTGGGCCGCCACGTTGCCGACCAGCAATGTACGGGTCGGAACCGTGCCATCGAGGGGTTGGAACTTGAGAATGGGTGCTGGCGGGAGAGTGACCAACGTCAGGGGATCCAAGCCCAAGGCATAGCGCCCGGCCTGCACCCAGTCCGCCACGGTTAATACGCCGTCCGGCGCGTTGCGCGGCGCGCAGTCAGCCCGGTGAAATTCATCCGGAGTTGCCGGCTTGTCCAGCCCAGCCACCATCCGGCCCTCTTCCAGCCAGTCTGGAACGGTTACGTAATGATCGCCGTTGGTGCGCGGGTAAACATCTGCTTCGTATTCGGCCGGCAGCAAGGTAACAACTCCGCCCGAATAAATCGTCGGCAGCAAATCGAAATTGTTGTCATAAGTTTGCTGGAGCGTGGGACTGTTGGTGAAGAACAGGCTGACGGTTGTGTTGCTCGTCACCGGCAAGGCCAGGAAGTTCAACAGGGCCACCTGTTCATTCGTTCCGGCTGGCAGGGTTGTACCGCTGTTCAACATGATGGCAAAACCCACCAGACCAGAATTCGTCATTTTGTCCACTTCCTCCAAATATGCGCCGGCGGTGGCCTGACCCAATTGCACATTTCGGAGGACCAGTTTGGTGGGGTCGTATCCCACGCTGGCCAGGAAGGTGTTCTCCACCCCGACGGCATTCATCAAGACGGGCATCACTATCATGTTCCCAGACATGGCGTTGGTTGCAATCATTGTGACGGTCGTCTCCGGGGTGAAACATTTGCCGGCACTGCCAGCCTGGTAGATGGCGGCGACTTCATTGGACGCCAGCGCACGGTTGTAAATGGAGGGCTCGTCAATCAGCCCGGCAAAAGTCAGGTAGGCATCCGGCCCCACCCGTCTGCCCAAATATAAATTGTAGGTCGTCTGCGGCGTGATACTGCCCAAATTTGACTGTGCGACGATGGTGCCGTTGCAATATAACGTCGCCGTGCCAGACGTTTTATCATAAGTCAGGGCCACATGTTCAAAGGTATTGGAAGCCACAATGCCTTCCGCCGATGAAATCGGATGCCAGGCACCGGCGCTGTCCACGACATTGGCATAGAGCGAGCCCGGCCCGGCCGCCCCAACGTAAAAATGAACGCCCCAATAGGTCACCCCGTTGCCAACATTCCATTCAAATATCGGGTTAAGTGCAACCACGTTGGAGCAATTGACCCATGCTTCAAGCGTAAAACCATTCCCGGCGCCAACGTTCAGACTCGCGCTGGCTGGAATTTTTACATCCTCATTCGTGGCATTGAACAAGAATGCCTGGCCCACTTCCCCGGGAGCAAAGCCAAGACCGCCTTCCACTGCGCCGTTGTTTGTGCCAATGATGTCACTGGCATTGCCCTGTCCGGGCCACCAACTGACGATTCCCGACGGCGGTGGAGCACAGGAGGGCGGCGGCAGCAGGACGTTCAACACGACCACGGCACTCGTCACCGAGCCGGCCTCATTGGAAACCACCACCCAATAATTACCCGCCTGCCCCGCTTGGACTGCTGGCAGCGTCAGCGTGGCATTGGTCGCGCCAACCACGTTGGTGTGGTTGAAACTCCATTGATACGACAGCGGGGGCGTGCCCGCGGCCACAACCGTAAAC
>Ga0181520_10003061_pt1 | contig 29964 bp, 24 predicted proteins | sample PEATcosm2014_Bin_29_FD_132451 | JGI IMG/M metagenome (GOLD analysis project Ga0181520, IMG submission 132451) | Peatland microbial communities from MTU Mesocosm Facility, Houghton, MI, USA - PEATcosm2014_Bin02_30_metaG | ecosystem: Environmental > Terrestrial > Soil > Wetlands > Peat | place...
CCAACTGCTCCCAGCCAGAAGGAAACAGAGTACGAACAATCTCCCAGTTCTCCAACTTCGCCATGTGACAAGGCTACTCAAATCCGCTGAGAGAGTCAATATTTATCTTAGCGCTTATGGGGGTGGGGGGGACCCCAAAAGCAGGGACTAGGGAATAGGGAATAGAAAGACACGTCGGTTGGTTGGTGGTCATGGATTAATTGTGCGCCAAAGATATGTAATCATCTGCAAAAGGGCCGGTATGTTGTACGGTCAATTCTTGAATGGGGGTGCGGCTGGAATTATCTATTGCCACTTGACGAATCCGTGCTATACTCATTGTAATCGTAGAATTCGATCTGAAGTTCTTGCCTGTTTCGGTTACCGCCTACACGCAAACTTCCACATTGCGTTCGCGGTAAATCAGCACCAAGGAGTAGTACACAATGGAAACAGGCACAGTCAAGTGGTTTAATGACGCCAAGGGATTTGGATTTTTGAGCCGCGAAAACGGCGAGGACGTCTTTGTCCATCACACCGCCATCCAATCGAACGGCTTCCGTTCGCTTCAGGAAGGCCAGCGCGTTCAGTTCAACGTCACCAAAGGCCCGAAGGGCTGGCAGGCTGAGAACGTCCAGGTCGTCTAGGCTATCCTCTTTCAACCGGATTGGATTCATCGAGAGTGGGACGGCAACTGCGTCCGCTCAGAATTCTGAATAGTAACCAACAAGGCCCTCGCAAATTGCGAGGGCCTTGTTAGTTGTGGTCTGAATAAGGAAGCGGGTTCGTGGTCTCCCCGGTCCCCAACTGCAAGGGACCGTACTCCCTCAGCGGGATTCCGGGCAAAAAGAAGGGCGCCGTTGCGGGCGCCCTTCCGGTTGATGGGGGATTGGCCCCGAGTTATTGCAGCAGCTTGGTGACTTCCTGCTGTACGCTGTTGGCCTGCGCCAGGGCGGCGATGCCGGTCTGGCTCAGAATTTCGTACTTGGACATATTGGAGGTTGCGGAGGCATAGTCGGTGGCTTGCACCGCATTCTGCGCCGATTTCACGTTTTCCGACTGCGTGCTGAGGACCTGGCTTACTGCGTTCAGCGTGTTGATCTGCGCGCCGATGTATCCGTCCTGCGCCGCGACAGAGGTGATGGCCGAGCTGAGGCTGGTGAGTGCGCCCTGCGCATTCACCTGGTTGGTTAGGTCGGTTGCAGCAAGGCTTACGCCGGCTCCATCCGAGTAGCTGATGGTGGCGACTCCGCTGCCGGCCTTGGTGTTGGCGGCGAAGGTCGCAGCTGATAGCCCGCTGGTTGTATCGGCTATGCTGCCGGAGAGTCCCATGCTGTAGGCGCTGGTTGCCGTATAGCTGAGCGCCGCGGTGGTGGTGGTATCCGTCAGGCTGGTCAACGCCGACGGGGTGATATTGCCCGATGTGCCCTCGGTATTGGAGGTCAGCAGAATGCTCTCAAAGCCGTTGCTGCCGGCCACAAGGCTGGCGGTGACGCCATCCGGATGGTTATTGGCAACGCCGCCGTTGATCTGGGTGACCAGCTGAGAGACCGTCTCGCCTGCGGTCGTAGTGATTGTCGGTTCCGCCGTACTGCCCACGGTGAAGTTCAAGTTTCCGGAGACCGTGTCGTTGGCGCTGGCAAAGCCGCCAATCTCCGCGGTCGCGAAGGTTCCCTTGGTGGTGTCGGAGAGCGAGCCGGTTACGATAATCTGGCTGGCGGTGTCGCTCGAAGGCACGAGGGTCCCGTCACCCAGGCCTACGTTTTGAGTTATCGTAATGCCTCCGGTGTTGGCCTGCGCTGTGACGCCGAGTCCGGCGCCGGTGATGGATGTTGCCAACTGCGAGAGGGTAGTGCCGGCAGAGAGATACGTTGTGTGAGAGGCGCTGCCGGTAGAGCCGACAACGAAAGTTTGCGCCGTTCCACCTGTTGTATTTTGGACAGTGATGGTGCCGCTGCCCAGGGCGTCGTTGGTGTTTACGGATCCAGAGGCTGGACCTATCGTAGTGACAGCATCGATGGCGGCTGCGCCGGTGACGCCGTTGACTGCGGACCCAACCTGGCCAACCGAGCTGGTGGCGGCCAGCGTGCTTGCCGTCATCGTGATTGGGAAGTTGCCATCAACGTTGCCCTGCAGGTAGATGGCGCCGGTGTTGGTGCCGCCTGCGAGATCGGGCGCGGTTGCGTTGATCCCCAGTGTGCCCAGCTTGCTATTGATGGCCGTCAGCAGGCTGCTGACGGTGTTGGCTCCGGTGTAAACAGCGCCGGCCACATGCTGCGGATTGCCGCCGCCGGGGTCCGTGCCCATCACGAAGATCTGGCTTTGGCTGTTGAAGTTGAGCGTGAAGCGACCAGTCAGATTGACGGCTGAGTCATCCATATTGCCCAGGCTGGTCAGTTCCATGACGGCTGTGCTGGCCGAGCCTGCCGTGGCCGCTGTGCCGGCCGCCTTCGCGGTGGCGCCTGCATCCACATTGATGACCGCGTCTGTATTTGAGTGGTCAGCCAGTGTGTCTGTGCCCACTGTGATGGCATTGTTGGCTGGGCTGTCTGAATTCTTTGAGGTCAATATGAGGCCGCCGCCGGTTTGGCCGCCCGCGCCCGCGGTTGCGCTCCACACAGCGTTTACACCCAGGGTGCTGTTGTCGATAGCCAGAGCCAGATCGGCAAATGTCTGGTTTGCCGCCGCGGTAAAGTTCAAACTGCCCAGCGCATTTGTCAGTTGCAATTGGGTTCCTGTCTTCAGAACGCTGTCGGAACTGGCTCCGCCGCCGCCTGTGTCGTCCAACACCGTCACGGTTGGAGAGCCGTTCACGGCCGCGCCGCCCAGTGTCGGGGTGACGAGGCTCAGTCCGTTATTGGCGTTGGTCAGGGTATTCGCGCCGAGGGTGACGTTCTCGCTGTTCTGCGCGGTTGTCGCCGCCACCGTCAGGCCTGTCGAGGCGTTGAAGGTTGCCGCCGCGCCCAGGCCGGCTGCGGCAGTAAAGGTATTGGTGGTGGTTTCGGCGTTGATGGTATCCATCAGGCCGCCCAGTTCGAGGTTCGTATGACCGGCGCCGCCCGCGGCATGGTTTGCGGTGAAGAAGGTCGTGGCTGTATCCGTTCCGTTGCCCACGACAAAGGTCAAGCTCTGGGCGGCGTTGGGAATGGCGTTATTGATCACAATGCTGGTGCCCAGCGTCAGGGCGTCGGCTAGAGCATTTGTTCCGGCGGAGCCGAAGGTGACCGAGCCGTTGGTGGCGACAGCCTGAGTTAATCCATACGCTGAGGTAGTGGCTGTGCCCACCGTTGTGGAGTTGGTGCCGGCAATGGTGTCCGCGCTGACAAAGGCCGGAGCGGTCGTGCCCGGATTGGTTGTGGTGACGGTCAAAGCTCCCTGAGAACCGGCATTAGCCAGCGAGAGGCTCTGGGTTCCGTCGCCATTGGTGATGACGGAGGCTGTGACCTTGCCGGCGTTATAAGTCGTCGCGCCGGTACCGGTGTTGATGGCAGCGGCCAACTCGGTCAATGTGTTGATGGACGAATTGATAGTAACCGCAACTTCGGTGGTTCCGCCTTGCTTGATGTTGACGGTCTGGTTCTGAGTGAGCAGTTCGCCGGCGGAGATGCCGGTCGGATTGAGCGTGCCACTGGTGCTTGCGGCGTTTGGATCGACGCCCGCGGAGACCAGGCCGCCGGTGATCTCGATGCCGGTCTGAGTTCCGCCGCCTTGTACGCCCGCCCCAGCCTGCGAGGTAAAGCTGGCCGTGAGGCCGAGGCCGGAGTTGTTAATGGCGCTGATCAATCCATTGGCGGTGTTGGCAATGCCGGTTGTTCCGCCGACAGAGATCGTGGTCTGCGCGGTAATGTTGCCGCCGTCCGTGCCCTTGACCAGATAGTTGACGGTAAGGTTCGTCGTGCCGGTGGCGCCGCCATTCAAGTAGTCAGTTGCCTTGGCATTGGTGGCGCTGCTGGAGAGATTGAGGAAGACATTGTTGGCGCCGTTGCTGTACGCCATCACGCCGCCTGAGTCGCCGACGTTGGACGAAGACAACGTGCGGATATCCAGAGCGTCAATGGACGAACCGGTTGTCGATGCGTCGCCCGTGTAGATGTTTGTGTTGGTATTGAAAACGGCGGCGTCGTTGTAGGTGGTGGTGGTGCCGATATTGGAGATTTCCGAGAGGATCGACTGATATTCCTGATTGGCAGCCGTGTCCTGCGAGGAGTTGAGGGTGCCGTTGGAGGCTTCGGTAGCCAGCGTAACGGCCCGGTTGAGCAGGCTTGTCACTTGCGAGAGCGCGCCATCGGCAACCTGGAGAAGGCCCACGCCTTCTGTAGCATTGGTCACTGATTGGGTTAGTGCCTGCTGGTTGGCCTGGAGGCCATCGACCAGGGACAGACCGGCAGCGTCGTCAGCGCCAGAATTGATTTTTGAACCGGACGACAACTGCTGCAGGACTGTATTCAGGCTGTTATTGCTGTTATTCAGGTTGTTCTCAGCGTAGACGGCAGAGAGGTTATTCAAGACACCCAGGGACATGGGGTTCTCCTTTTAGACGCGTGGATTTGCGGCCCTACCCGGATGTGCTCCCATATTTGTAGTAACCCTGGGTCGCTTCTTCCGGTGCGGTAACCGCCGCATCTGGCACATTCTTCGGCTTGGGAGTTGGAGGCTTTATTTAGGCGGAATTGTGTCCAGCGGCGGACAGCAAGTCTTAGCCTTTCGTAATGAATTAATCTTTGCCGCGGTCAGCCGATGAATAGAGCGAAGGAGTATTACGGCGATGATCGAATTGACACGGCTGAACGGCGCTCCGATGGTGCTGAACAGCGACTTGATCAAGACCGCCGAAGCCTCGCCGGACACAATGCTGACATTGATAACTGGAGAAAAGCTGATTGTGCGCGAGGACACGGCAGAGGTAGTGGAGCGGATACTCGCCTATCGCGCGCGCCTTTTGGCTTCGGTGGCCAAGCGGCTGCCATCGTATGGGGAATTGCAGCGGGCGGTTGGATTGACGAGCCTCGATGTGTCGGGTCAGCCCAAGCCCGGATCGACGCCGCCCACGCGGGGTTCGCAAGGCGGCAGTTGAAGAATGAAGACGGTCTCCGCGGATGAGTGACAGAGGAGCGATTGATGGATAAGGGCAGTGTTGGCGGAGTCATCTTGGCCATTGCCGGCATCGTGGCCGGATTGCTGATTGAAGGCGGCAACGTGGGCCAGATTCTTCAGCCGACGGCGGCCCTGATTGTCTTTGGCGGCACAATGGGAGCGGTGCTGCTGCAATTTCCTCTTCCTGTTGTTGTGGCGGCATTCGGCCGACTGGGGCACATCTTTACCGCGCCGCACAAGCACAATGAGCAACTGCTTCGCATGCTGGTGGCCTTTGCCAACAAGGCTCGCCGCAACGGCGTTGTATCGCTGGACGCCGATCTGCAAACCATTCAGGATCCATTTTTGAAGCAGGCGCTGATGCTGGCCGTGGATGGAACCGAACCGAACGAACTGCGCAAGATCATGCGAGTCACGCTGGACTGCACCACGGAGAATGAAGAGCGGCTTCCCGCGGTCTTTGAATCGGCGGGCGGCTTCTCGCCTACTATCGGCATACTCGGCGCGGTGCTGGGGCTGATTCAGGTGATGCATCATCTGGACAACATTCAAGAGGTGGGCCGCGGCATCGCGGTTGCCTTTGTGGCGACGATCTATGGAGTCGGTGTCGCCAATCTCTTCTTTCTGCCCTTTGCCGGCAAGATGCGCATCCGACTGCACGACGATTATCAGCGCCGCGAGATGATGCTGGAGGGCGTGATCTCCATTCTCGAAGGCATGAACCCGCGTATGCTGCAAGTCAAGTTGAGCGGCTTTCTCGACGACCAGCAGGGAGTGAAGGAGCGCGCGGCATGATGCGGGAGCGGCGCAGGGGCAATATCAGCCGGGATCGCTGGCTGGTTTCATATGCCGATTTCATTACTCTGCTCTTCGGACTTTTCGTCGTTCTTTTCGCTTTTGCCAAGGCAGATCAGAAGAAGCAGACAGAGGTTTCAGCCGCCATTGAAACGGCTTTTCGTTCGCTGGGCATCTTTCCCGATGCCGCGCGCGCGCCGTCGAAAGGAGCCAACGGAGCCGCTGGAACCGATCAGGCCGCGATGCCGATGAATATCGTCATGGGCGAAGATGTGCTTTCGCCGGCCAGAGTGAAAGATGACCTGGAACTGCTTCATCGCGAACTGGAGCAGAGGCTTTCAAACCAGGTGGCCACGCACACAGTCTCGATGAAGATGGGCCGCGACGGCCTGGTGATCAGCCTGCGCGAGGCCGGATTTTTCAACTCAGGCTCGGCCACTCCCAAGCCGGAGACGATGCCAACGCTGACTCAGATTGCCGCCTCGCTGGGCCGCACACCGTACGATCTGCGCATCGAGGGCCACACCGATAATGTTCCCATTCATACCGCCGAGTTCGACTCCAACTGGGAACTTTCCTCGGCCCGCGCCACGCGCATTGCGCGCATCTTCATCGACCTGAAGGCCATTGCGCCGGAGCGCATCTCGGCCGCCGGCTATGCGGAGTTTCATCCCGTTGCCGGCAACGACACAGCCGAAGGCCGCGCGGAAAATCGCCGCGTCGATCTGGTTGTGCTGCCCCGCACCAGGACTAATCTCGCTGCGCCGGCAACCAATCATCCGGCGGGCGAATGGCGCAAGATTACGGACGACGATGCGGAGGCGCAGGGCGGCAAGACTCCCGCTCCGGCCAAGCCATAATTTGTTGCGCTGAAGACTACAGTGAACAGTGGTCAGTGGACAGCGTAGCGGGTTGCGGTTCATGGATTCCCCGGTCCCCAAAGGCGAGGGACAGGGGCACCCGGCCACCCAAAGTTTTTACACAATAGGCTGTTTCTGTTTGGGGTGCCGTGAGTTTCGTGCGCCCCTACGGGGCTGAGGGGCTTTATTGGCAACTTACCCAGGGTTTCGCTGCGCTCCATGCTGGGCTAATATCCATGCTCCCTCCGGGAGCGAAGCACCGGCTGCATGACGCGGGGCGCTGATTCGTGGTAATCTCCTAATAGACACTGAAGAGTGGACCTGAGAAGACAAGAGGAGTAACACACGCCGTGCTGGCGACTGCTAAGAAAACAACCCTGATTGAAAGCTTCCGCACTCACGCAACGGACACCGGTTCGCCGGAGGTCCAGATTGCGATTCTGAGCGCGCGCATCAGCGAACTGACCGAACACTTCAAGACGCATGCCAAGGATCACGCTTCCCGGCGGGGTCTTCTGCAATTGGTCAGCAAGCGCCGCCGCCTTCTGGATTACTTGAAGACGCACGATACCGACCGCTACCGCGAAGTTATCGGCAAGCTCGGAATCCGCAAGTAACCAGAGAGCAGGCCTGGAAAGCCCACCTTGACCAGAAGATTACCCCGGAAGCGATCAGACCGGATGTTGGTCACGGCCCCAGTTCTCAATCGGACGCGGGGCCATGGTGTACCTGGCGAGTACGACCCGCAGCCAGGGATGGCGCGGAGGTGTGCTCGTTTTCCCGACCCAAGTTTCCCAAGCGAAAAAACGAAAAGAGGACATTATGTCTAAGCATGAAGTAGCTGTCGAGCTTGCCGGTGGCAAGCGATTGGTCTTTGAGACCGGGCGCATGGCCAAGCAGGCCAGTGGCGCCGCACTTGTAAGCACGGGCGAAACCGTTGTACTGGCCACCGCCGTAGCCTCCGCCGATGCGCGCGAGGGCATTGATTTCTTCCCCCTCACCGTGGATTACCGCGAGTACACGTATGCCGGCGGGCGCATTCCCGGCGGCTTTATCAAGCGCGAAGGCCGGCCCAGCGAAAAAGAAGTGCTGACTTGCCGCCAGATCGACCGGCCCCTGCGCCCGTTGTTTCCTGATGGATTTCGCAACGAGACGCAGTTGATTGCGCTGGTTTTTTCGGCTGATAAAGAGAACGATCCTGACGTGGTGGCGATCAATGCCGCCGCCTGCGCGGTGGCTCTGAGCGACATTCCCTTCAGCGCGACGGTGGGCGCAGTGCGCGTGGGACGCGTGAATGGCGAGTTCGTCGTCAATCCGACTTACACGGAGCGCAACGAAACCACAGTGAACATCATGGTCGTCGGCCACAAGGACGGCATTGTGATGATCGAGTCGGGCGCGAAGGAAGAGAGCGAAGAGATTATTCTCGCCGCGATCGAATTTGGCCACGCGGAGATCAAGAAGATCGTCGCCGCGATTGACGAGCTGGTGAAGCTGGCGGGCAAGCCCAAGCGGGCTTTTGCCGCGCCGGAGTTTGACGAGGCTTATTTCACAGCGCTCAAGGCGAAGATTGAAGTCAAGCTCAAGGACGCGCTGGACACCAAGACGCACGGCAAGACCGAGAGCTACGCACTGATTAAACAGATCAAGGACGAGCTGGTTGCCGCACTGCCTGCCGACGATCCGACAGCCAAGAAGAAGCTGGAGCACTACTACGAAAAACTGAGAGAGCAGATCTTCCGCGAGCAGGTGACGAAGGATCGCATCAGACCCGACCGGCGCGCCTTTGACGAGATTCGTCCCATCACTATCGAGACCGGCGTGCTGCCTCGCGTGCATGGCTCGGCGCTGTTTACGCGCGGCGAGACGCAGGCATTGGTGACGGCTACGCTGGGCACCACCGACGACGGACAGCGGCTGGAGAGCTATGAGGGCGAGAAGAAGAAGCCTTTCATGCTGCACTACAACTTCCCGCCCTTCTGCGTGGGCGAGACGGGGCGCATGGGCGGCACGGGACGGCGCGAGATCGGCCACGGAGCACTGGCAGAGCGCGCCATTACAGCGGTTCTTCCCAGCCCGGAGGAGTCGCCGTACACGGTTCGCATTGTCTCGGACATTCTGGAATCGAACGGTTCATCGTCGATGGCTTCGGTCTGCGGCGCGAGCCTTGCGCTGTTTGACTCCGGCATTGCGCTCAAGGGCGCGGTGGCGGGCGTGGCGATGGGCCTGGTGAAAGAGGGCGACGACTACGCCATCCTTACTGACATTGCCGGCGCGGAAGATCACTACGGCGACATGGACTTCAAGGTGGCCGGCACACGCAAGGGCATCACCGCGCTGCAAATGGACATCAAGATCGGCGGACTTAGGCGCGAGATTCTTTCGCAAGCGATGGAACAGGCGCGACGCGGACGGCTTTTCTTGCTGGACAAGATGGATGCGGCGCTGGATGGGCCACGCACCGAGCGCTCGGCTTATGCGCCGCGCATTGAGACGGTGATGATTCCCACCGACAAGATTCGCGATCTGATCGGCAAGGGCGGCGCGACGATTCGCGGCATCATCGAGCAGACGGGCGCGAAGATCGACGTGGATGACACGGGCAAGGTGAACGTCTCCTCATGTGACGCCGAGGGCCTGAAGAAGGCTCTGGAAATTATCGGCAACCTCACAGCCGTGCCGGAGATTGGCAAGATTTATCTTGGCAAGGTGGTTCGTCTGGCGGAGTTCGGCGCGTTTGTTGAACTCTTCCCCGGTACCGACGGCTTGCTGCACATCTCCGAGATCGCCGAGCATCGCGTGAAGGAAGTGAAGGATGAGTTGAGCGAGGGCGATCAGATCATGGTCAAGGTTTTGGCCATCGAAGGAAATCGCATCAAGCTCAGCCGCAAGGCGCTTATCCGCGAGCAGAAGGCCAAGCTGGCTCAATCGGCTCCGGCTGAGGTAGTGGAAGAAGTGGAGATTTCCGCTTCCGAATCTCAGGTTGCGCCGCAGCGTCCGAGCCATGAGTTCGACGAGCGTCAGCCCAAATCGAATCAGAGCACCATTCTCATCGAAGGCGGAGACGACTTTGAGGAGATTGATGGCGAGGAGATCGACGAGGAGAACGAGCCGAACTTCAATCGCGTGGATGGCGCGCCGGTTGCGGTTGGAGTTGGGGTTGGACAGCCGGCGGGTGCGGGCCGTCCGCCGCAGGGCAATAACAAGAATCGCCGCCGTCGCCGCCGTCCCGGAGGACCGGGTGGCGGGCGCGGATAGTATTAAGAAGTGAATGAGTGAAGAAGTGAATGAGTGAAAGGCCCGGAGAGAATCCGGGCCTTTTGCTCTAGCGCGCCTGATTGGCGTATTGGATTGCGGAGACTCCGTGCTTGTCCTCGTACATGCGCAGGTCGGCCGCGACGCATAGGGACTCCATGTTATCAGCATCGTCGGGGAAGATCGCTATGCCGATGCTGGCGCTGATCCGCACCGCGTGATCTTCGAGTTGCATCGGCTCGCTGAGGAGTTGAACCAGTTCCCGGCCCACTTGAATGGCCTCATCGCGGCTCGCGGGCTTCTCCAGAATAATGGAAAACTCATCGCCGCCGGTTCGCGCTACGGTATCGGAGCGCCGCACCCGTCCGGACAAAATAGATCCAACGCGCGCCAGCAGCAGATCTCCCACATGATGCCCCATGCTGTCATTCACCTTCTTGAAACCGTTCAAATCCAACAGCAGCAAGGCGGCGATTGACTGGTTGCGGCGAGAGCGATCGAGGGCGCTGGAGAGGCGATCCTGAAAGAGGCGGCGGTTGGGCAATCCGGTCAATACGTCGTGCTGCGCCAAATGCTTGTTGTGTTCGATCTGGTCTTCCAGCAGGATCAGCAGCATACCCACCGCAACGATAAATTTTGGCAGATCCCAGACTTCACTCTCGAATCGAAAATGCGGCAGATACATGGTGGACAGCGGCGTTGTCAAGGTCACTGTTGCCCAGCAGAAGAATCCGGTAATGGTGATGAAGGCTCCGGTGGTTTTGCGGTAGAGCGAATAAGAAACGAGCACGAAACTGCATAAAAAGCTGGCGAACAAGACGACTTGCAGATCAAAATCGATGCAACTGACGCGCGCATTTCCTACCTGGAACTGAAAGTTCAACAGGTAGATCGAGAGTGCGCAATAAATCAGCACAAGAACCCAGCGATGAGCGTAATTGGCGCTGCGGGTGGAGAAAAACATGATCGCCAGCGGACAGAGACCCAGCAAGGCAGCGGTCAAGCTCAGCAACCTTGAATCATCTGGCGCCAGACGCAAAACCGCGATGTAGAGTGTGCTGACCGCCATCAGCAAACTCAGCATCCAGCGGAGAGAAGCCTGCATACGGTTGGGAATCGCGGCGTACATCAGCAAAAAGCTAGCCAGAATAAACAACGCCTTCTGCACAATAAACGCCGACGCCCCCCAGAGTCCCGGCAGATCCTGAAAGATTGCGATGACATAGTGGAGCAGAATCATCAGCCAGCCCAACAGCCAAAATCGGGAGGAAGGCGTAGGACTACGGCGATCCAGGGAGGAGAATGCGCACAGCAGCAGCGCAATCGTCACCACATTCGGTATTCGGCTCCAATCCATAATGCCTCTTGCTCAGACCTGCAACCACATATACAGTAAATCGGCATAGTGAAGCGATCACGATAACAACGCAGCCAAACGAATGTAATTTGCATCCCAATTGACCTTTTCAAATCATATACTTACACAACCGCAGCTCCGATGATACCGCCCAATGCAGTTAGTTTGCCATCTGAAGGCCAGAATCCGCCGACCCAGGCGCCGAGAATATAGTTCCGGTCAGGGGAGTTCCATGCTTTTCCAGGTACATTTGCTGGTCGGCCGCGACGCAGAGCGACTCCAAATACTCCGCGTCGTCGGGAAAGACCGCGATGCCGATGCTAGCACTGGTCTGTAGTGTGCAAGCCTCCAGTTGCAACGGCACACTGAGGAGCTGAGCCAGATCTCTGCTCACTTGAACGGCCTTCTCGCGGCTGACCGCCCCCTCCAGGATAATGGAGAACTCATCGCCGCCGGTGCGGGCGACGGTGTCCGAGCGTCGGACCCTTCCAATAAAGATCTCTCCCACGCACTTCAAGAGCAGGTCGCCCACATGATGGCCATAGTTATCATTCACCTGCTTGAAGCGATTCATATCGATAACCAAAAGCGCTGTTTGGGATTTGGTTCTGCGGGCACGGGCAAGGGCACATGCAAGACGATCCTGAAAGAGGCGGTAGTTGGGCAAACCGGTCAACGCATCATGGAACGCGATGTACTTGTTATGTTCTATCTGGTCTTCCAGCAGGATCAGCAGCATGCCGATCGCGACCACGAATTTCGGCAGATCCCATATCTCATTCTCGATATGGACCTGAGGCAGATGCAGAATCATTATCGGCGTCGTTATAAAGCTCACTGACCAGACGAAGAATCCGGTGATGGTGACGTAGGCCCCGGCTGTGACTCGGTAGAAGGGATAAACAACAAGGATTAAACAGCAGAAATAATTGGCGAACATCACGATTTGCAGATCAAAATCGGTGTAGTTCTTGATTGTATTCACTATCTGGAATTGATATTTCAACAGAAAGATCGAGATCGCGGAATAAATCAGTGCAATAGCCCAGAGATGCCTGTAATTAGCGGCGCGGCTTGACAAGAGCATCACCGCCAGCGGACAAAGACCCAGCAATGCCGCGGCCACAATTATCATTCCATGCTCCTCTGGCGCAAGACGCTGAATCGCGATGTAGAACGTACTAACCGCCATCAGCAATCCGAGCAACCAGTGATAGGAAGCTTGCCTGCGATTGGGAATTACGGCGTACATAAAAAGAAATCCGCCTAGAATATACAACGCTTTCTGTCCGATGAACCCCATTGCCCCACAGAATCCCGGCAGCGTCTGAAACATGGCGGCGACGTAGTGGAGCAAAATCATCAGCCAGCCCAATAGCCATATTTTGGAGGAAGTCGTGTGATTACGGCGATACGCAGAGGCGAATGCGCAAAGTAACAGCACAAACATCGCCACATTCGGAATTCTGCTCCAATCCATCATGCCTCTTAATCAAACTAATCAACTGATTATTAAATCGGCATAGCAAAGCGATCGTGTTAGCGGCGCAGCCAAACTAATGTAATTTGCGGGGCGCAAGGGCAACCATCACCCGAATCTCGGAGGTGGAATTCATGAAGCTCAATCGCCGTTGGCTTCTTCTTTCGTCGGGAAGACGTTTCCCATGCGGCGAATCTGCGCGCCCACGCCGCGCAGCTTTTCTTCGATGCGCTCATAGCCGCGATCCATGTGATAGACGCGGTCGAGAATCGTCTCTCCTTCAGCCACCAGAGCGGCCAGCACCAGCGAAGCTGAGGCGCGCAGATCCGAGCACATCACGGCTGCCGATGTAAGTTGCGCCGGGCCGCGCACCGTGGCCGAGCGGCCATCAACTTTGATATTCGCGCCCATGCGCACCAACTCCTGCACGTGCATGAAGCGGTTCTCGAAGATATTCTCCTTGACCGTGCTGACGCCTTCGGCCTGCGTGGCGAGCGCCATATATTGCGCCTGCATATCAGTGGGGAATCCGGGGTATTCTTCGGTCGCAATGTCGGCGGCATTGAGCTTGCCATCAGCACGGACGCGAACCGTATCGCTGCTGAGAATATCGACGCGCGCGCCGGCTTCATCGAGTTTAGAGATGACCGCGCTGAGATGAGATGGATTGCAATTCGAGACAATCAGGTCGCCGCGTGTAATTGCTCCGGCGACGAGAAAGGTTCCTGCTTCGATGCGGTCGGGATTGATGCGATGACGCGCGCCGTGCAGTTTGCCAACGCCTTGCACGCGAATCGTCGAAGTGCCCGCGCCTTCGATCTGCGCGCCCATGGCGGTGAGCAGCGCGGCCAGATCGCTGACCTCCGGTTCGCGCGCGCAATTTTCCATCAGCGTCTCGCCCTCGGCCAGCACGGCGGCCATCAATAAATCTTCAGTGCCGGTGACGGTGATCTTGTCAAAGACCAAATGCGCTCCGCGCAGCCGCTCCGCGCGCGCCTCAAGATAGCCGTGCTGCTGCGTAATCACAGCGCCCATCTTCTCGAGTCCGCGGATGTGCAGATCGATGGGCCGGCCGCCGATGGCGCATCCTCCGGGCATGGCCACGCGTGCAATGCCGGTGCGAGCGATCAGCGGACCCAGGACAAGCGAACTGGCGCGCATGGTTTTAACAATCTCGTACTTCGCTTCGGGATCGGAGAGTGTGCGGCAGCAAATCGTCGTGCGATGCTGCGCGCGCCCATAGCCCAGCTCAACCTCCGCGCCCATCGAGGCCAGCAGACGCCGCTCGGTTTCAATGTCGCGCACCTGGGGAATGTTTTCGAGTGTGACTTCTTCTTCGGTGAGAATCGCCGCGGCCATGCAGGGCAGTGCCGAGTTCTTGGCCCCGGAGATGCGAACCGTACCCACCAGCGGATTGCCGCCGCGAATGACAAATTTATCCATGAATGTCGAGGAACTCCTCGAGTATAGTGTAAATTGCGGGATAAGCCAGTGTGTCAGCCATCGGGATTATGCTGCGAGTAAGACACTGCCAGCTTGATCTAACTGAATTGCAAGAGAGCTATCACACGAAGAAAAACCGCAGGGGCTAAAGCCAATCTAATCTTTGTGCATTTGCGGCACGACTGAAGTCGTGCCCTTTTACAAAGCGGAGAACTGAGACACGCTACAGGCACTTACAACTCCATCACATTGTCCTCGATGGCCACCCGGACGTTGCCGTCGCTCTTGGCGAGGCGGCGGACGGCCTCCGGCTTGTCCACTTTGGCTTTGAGCATCACCAGCGCGACGGGGACGCTACGTCCGGCGCACTTGATGGTCTCAACGGCGGTGGCGCGGTCGATCTTGCAGGCGGTCATCAGCAGATGAATGCCGCGCTCGACCAGCTTAGTGTTCTGCATATGCACGTTGACCATCAGATTTTCATAGACGTAGCCCAGGCGAGTCATGGCACCGGTAGTGATCATGTTCAGGACCATCTTCTGGGCAGTGCCGGCCTTCATGCGCGTGGAACCGGAGATGACCTCAGCGCCAACGTCGGCGATGATGGTGATGTCCGCTGCTTCGGCCAGCGGAGTGTCGTGATTGCAGGTGACGGCGGCGGTGTGTGCGCCGCGGGCGCGGGCGTAGGCCACGGCGGCTACAACATAGGGCGTGCGGCCAGAGGCGGAGACGCCGACAACTACATCCTTGCGCGTAGGACGGCGGCGGGCGATATCGCGCTGACCCAACTCTTCGGAATCTTCGTTGACCTCGACGGCCGAGGCCAGCGCCTTGGGTCCGCCGGCCATGATGTACTGCACCTGACCGGGGGTTGTCGAATAAGTGGGAGGGCACTCCGAGGAGTCGAGGGCGGCAATGCGTCCGCTGGAGCCGGCGCCGACGTAGATCAGACGTCCGCCTTCGCGCAGGCCGCGCGCAACCTGATCGATGACTTGAGCGATCTCTGGAAGCGCTTTTTTGACGGCTGCGGCGACCTTCGAGTCTTCGTGATTGATGATCCGGGCGATCTCCAGCGCGGATTTAGTGTCAAAGCCCTGAGAGGCCTCGTTCTGGCTCTCGGTTGTCAATTCCTGAAGCAGTGCGGCCTGGTCTTTTTTGCCATTGTCTTTATGGATGGCTGCCGACTCCAACGTCATCGAGCTGGTGAGCATCGCAAATTACCCCGATTCTTTATTGTAATTGCAAAGCCGTCAACGCAAAAGAGAATTCTCCATAAAAGGGGCAAACTATTGGCAGGCAGGAGCTTGCAGCCACTATTACCGCATCCTCGGATTGACCCAGCGGTAGACCACGTCGGTAAGCAGATTCACCAGCACGTAAGTCAGGCCAATGGAGAGCAGACAGCCCTGCACCAGCGCGTAATCTCGGTTGGAGATGGCGCTGACGGTGAGGCGTCCGAGGCCGGGCCAACTGAAGATGGTTTCGGTGACGATGGCTCCAGCGAGCAGAGCGCCGAATTGCAGGCCGACGACGGTGACGATGGGGACAAGAGCGTTGGGCAGAGCGTGGCGGCAGACTACGGCGCGCTCGCTCAAGCCTTTGGCGCAGGCGGTGCGGATGTAATCCTGGCCCAGCTCTTCAAGCATCGCGGTGCGCACCATGCGAGTGAGAATGGCGGCCAGCGAAGCGCCCATCGCGATGGAGGGCAACACAAGATACTGCCAGTCAATCGCCGAGCCGCTACCGGAGCTTGCACCGGAGACGGGAAGCCAGCCGAGGTAGATCGAGAAAACCAGAATCAGCACCGGGCCGAGCGCCAGACCGGGAACGGAAAGGCCGAAGAGGCTGACGACGGAGAGCAGTTGATCGAGCCAGCGGCCGCGATGCACGGCGGCGAGAATTCCAGCAGGCAGCGCCAGCAGCAGGCCGAAGCCAAGCGCGGTGAGGGTGAGAGCCAGCGTATAGGGATAGCGGGCGGCTATCAGGTGGGCGACGGTGTCGTGCATGCGGATGGAGTTGCCGAGGTCGCCGTGGAGGACGCCGGACCAATAGTAAAAATACTGCTGGTGGAGGGGCAGATCGAGACGAAGGTTGTGACGCAGGGTTGCCGTGTCGGTAGGCGATGCGCCTTCGCCGAGCATCATCTGGATGGGGTCGCCGGGGACGAGATGGATGAGCAGAAAGACCAGCGAGACCACCAGCCATACGACTGGAAGTGTGAGCGCGAGTCGGGTGAAGGTCTGCTTCATGGTGCTAACGCCAGCTTACAGTTTTCAGCGGTCAGGTGTCACACAGCATGCGTTGTCATCGAGATCAACACCCATTCGATTTGAATCAGACCAAGCGCCACCAATGCGACCCAGCCTCGCGTCCGGCGCACGGGTTGCGATTGCGAGGCTCGCCAGGCCAGCACCGCAAGCACGGCCAATGGCAGCATGACCGGATAGTGATAGGTTGGGTGAGACATGACCAGCCAATATGGAAGCGAGTATAAAAACACAGCTCCAGCGAGAAGCCGGCTCTCCCACTGCTGCCAGAATTGCATCGGCGCTGCCGCAATCCAAAAGAAGGCAGGCACGGCAACGCACAGATAGGTCAGCGCCTCAAGCGCGAGGGAAACAGGAACCAGACGTTGTGCCAGAGGGCCATCATTGCGAAGGTTGGCCGAAGTAAAAGTATCGAAGCCGAAGTAGCAAGTAATCCGATTGAAGGTGCGAAAGAGAAAAAGGCCGGGGCGGTTCATGATATGTTGCACCGCCATCCGTTTGAATTCGTTGCTCTGCTCGATCTTCGGCAGACTAAAAATATGTTCCAACACCCGGGCATATTCCGGATAGTTTGCAATCTCCGAAGTTTCACGCTTTGCGTGTGACCCGAAATACCATGTGCGGTAGACAGGAGTCCATGGGTTGTTTCCGTAGTAGAGATTCACATTGTTGGCGCTGTTGATCATCCACGCTCCGGTAAGCCGATGCGCCCATGCCATCCATCCGCCGACGAGAGCGCAACCGAGCAATACCGAAAGCATTGCATTTTGCCACTTGCGCGACGCCAGGAAGCATACTGCTGGAATTATTACCAATAGCGGCAACGAACTTGGACGGACCAGCGCCAGCCATCCAAGTGATGATCCCAATAGCAGATATTCGCAGATGCCGGCTCCGCGCACGCAACGAATCGCCGCACTCAACGCAAACAGCAACAGCGCAGCGGCTGCTTGCTGCGTCTGCGGTTCAATCGACATCTGGATTGAAGCGGGCATCACGGCAAACAAAAGCAGGACCAACCATGCAATTCGTTCCATCTCCAGCGTGCGAGAGATGCGCAGCAGGCCCCAACAAGTCAATGCCCAGAAGAACAGCATGGAGGCGCGCAGTACCATGCTGGACGCACCCGCCGCGATGAACAGCGCCAGATAGAGCGGAAGCCCCGGCGGTACATATGGGATGAAGGGATGGCCGCTCAGGATGAGATTCGCTGAACTGATGTACTCGTGTGAGTCGGCTACGAAAGGCACTGCTCCGGCGACCCACAAAACTGCTAGTCGGATTATTAAACTGATTGCGAAGACAAGCGAAAATGCACTCCTAGACGCTTGTTCTCCAGGCAACCTGAAACTTGCTGACATACGCTCACAATTGTAATTCATATCGATCACGGTTCCAGAACCAGGGTCTTGATCGAATGAGCAGGCCCTGTTCAATCGATAGGAACGACGGCGTTACCTGCGACGGGCTCGACGCGAATTTTGCTGATGCGGCGCGAGTCCATTTCGACGACAGTGAGGCGGCGGCCATCGTGGGTGATGAATTCGCCGACCTTGGGGATGTGGCCGAGGCGCATGAGTATGAATCCAGCGAGAGTTTCCACGCCGCCGTCGCGAGGCAGATTCCACTGCATCTGAGTCTCAAGGTCGCGCAGATTGACGCCGCCGTCCATCAGCAACGCGCCGCCGCCGGAGGCGAGAACAGGCAGTTCTGGCGAGTCGAATTCATCTTCCAATTCTCCGGTTAATTGCTCGATGGCGTCTTCGGCCGTCACCAGGCCAACCGTGGAGCCGTACTCGTCGACGACAATGGCCATCTGGCGGCGCCGCTGCTGAAAGTCGCGAAGGAGATCGAGGACGGTCTTGCTCTCCGGAACGACGAGGATGTCGCGCATGACCTGACAGAGATTGAGTTCGACGACCGGATGAGCCGAGCGGTAGAAGATGAGGCGGGCGAGGTCTTTAGAGTAGACGACGCCGATGATGTGCTCGGGGCCGCGGGCTTCGTCGTAGACGGGGACGCGGGAGTGGAGGCGTTCGATGACCTGTGCGCTGGCTGCTTCGATGGGAAGATTCGAGGGCAGCGAAAAGATCTTCTGGCGCGGAGTCATGATCTCGCGGATGGGCACTTCGTCGAGTTCAAGAGCGCGGTGAATGAGCGTCTCCTGCAAGCGTGGAAGAACGCCGAGGCGGCGGGCGGCGGTGGCGATGAGCTTCAGTTCTTCTGGCGAATGGACCTGAGCGCGCTCGGTCATGGGTATGTCAAAGCCGCGCAGGATAAGGGCAGCCGAGGTTTTGAGGAGACGGACGGCGGGTCGGGCGACGGTCATGAAGATGAGCATCGGCGGAGCAACGGCGACGGCGAGAGCCTCAGCGCGGCGCAGAGCGAGAGATTTGGGAACGAGTTCGCCGACGACGACGTGGAAGTACGTGATGAGAGCAAAGCCGATGGCAACGGCTGCAACGGCAGTGACGTGCGCGTAGAGCTGGGCGTGTGCCGGAGGCTGAGGCAGCGCGGAGAGCCAGCCGAGAACGACGGAAGCGGCGAGGGGTTCGCCGATCCAGCCGAGAGCGAGCGAACATAGGGTAACGCCGAGCTGCACTGCGGGAAGAAAATCGTCCAGGTCGTGCTGCAAGCGGCGGACGGCGCGCGCGCCGGGAACGCCGGCCTCAAGCAACTGCTCAATGCGCGTATCGCGGATGGAAACCAGGGCAAACTCGGCGGCCACAAAGAATGCGTTGGCCAGAATGAGCAGGCCGACGGCGACGAATTCGACGAGAGAGAGGCTGTGCATCCCGGATGTGATTCTACAGTGAACCGTGGACAGTGAACAGTGGACAGCCAAGGCCGCGTCAACTGGATGGAACCAAAATGTTGCCGGTTGCGTATGAGAGTTTGAATGCCTGTGAGCTTAGTATGGTTGACAGGGATGCGGTAAGCGCGTCGGAATGACGGCGGCGTACCGGTTCGATTGGTTCGATTGATTCGCGCGACGCGATAAGCAATGGAATCGCGATCCTATCAAGCTTTGGGAGGTTCGGGTGGCGGCATCACGCAAGAGCAAGAAATTCTGGATATGGTTGTCGGCTGGGGTGGTTGTTGTCGTGCTGCTGTTGGGCATTGGGCTGGCGCGGCTGGTCTCCGGCACGACGATTGACCCGAACAAGCTGGGCAAGGTGACGCGCGGCGATGTGGCGCGGTCGGTGGTGGCCACGGGAAAGATTCAGCCGATTACCCAGGTCGAGGTGAAGAGCAAGGCCTCAGGCATTGTGGAAAAGCTCTATGTGGACATCAACTACAAAGTGCAAAAAGGCCAGCAACTGGCGCAGCTCGATCAGCAGGAGATTGCGGCGCAGGTGGATGCGCAGCGGGCGCAACTAGCTTCGCAAGAGGCCAATGTGGCGACCTACGAGGCGAATATCGAGCAGGATAAGGTGAACGCCAATGCGCCCGATCTGCCGATGTACAAGGCCACGCTCGACCGCAACCTGGAGATGCAGAGGCAAGGCATTGTGAGCCGTCAGGCTCTGGACGACGCCAACAGAGATTATCTAGCGGCGCTGACGCGGCGCGACAACTCGAAGGCGCAGATCGGTGTGGATACGGCGCGGCTGAAGCAGGCGCGAGCGCAGGTCCAGCAGGCGCAGGCCGGACTCAAACAGCTTGAAGAGCAGTTGAGTTACACGACGATTGTCGCGCCGATGGACGGGGTGATTCTCTCGCGCGACGTCGAGATCGGCGACGCGGTCAGTTCGATTCTGGTGCTGGGTTCGACGGCGACGCTGGTGATGACCGAGGGCGACATCAACGAGGTTTATGTGGACGGCAAGGTGGATGAGGCCGACATTGCGCACGTCTATATGGCGCAGCCGGCGCGCATCAAGGTGGAGAGCTTCAGGGATCGCGTCTTCAACGGCAAGGTGACCAAGATTTCTCCGCTGGGCGTGGAGAAGGATAATGTGACGACCTTCGAGGTGCGAGTTTCGATCGACAATCCCGGTGGCGAGTTGAAGGCCAATATGACGGCCAACGCGGAGATTCTGCTGGACGAGCACAAGGGCGTGCTGATGGTGCCGGAGAGCGCCGTGATGTACGACAAAGACAAGAAGGCCAGCGTGGAGATTCCCGATAAAAAACAGAAGGAAGGCAAGCGCAAAGTTCCGGTCACGGTGGGGTTGTCGAATGGATCGGTGACTGAGTTGCTGAGCGGATTGAAGGAAGGCCAGCAGGTGGTGTTGCAGTAGAGAACTGGAATTTTGCGTAGAAGGTTTGGTAACATAAACTCATCTCACATCAAGGAGAATCGTCATGACTACCGAACGCATCGAAGAAACCTTCTCCTTTCACGCGAAGCAGTAAGCGCCGTAAAGGATATCCATCGGAAACCCATGTAAAACGCGGCCTTCGCATTGTCCATGGAGACAAAGAATTACTGGAAAAGCTGGGACGCAACGATCCATGCCCATGCGGTTCCGGTCGCAGCTTTCAAGCTGTGCTGTTTGCAATCCGGCCAGTATGATGGATCAAACCGCCATTACTTTTTTCCGCGAGTAGTTCGAAACCGGGGTTGCCGCGCAATTTGCGTTGGTGGCCCCGTTAAACTATATACATGGTTCGCATCCTTCGCCCCATCCCCGTTGAACAACTCAAACTGCTGGTCTTCGATCTGGATGGTACGCTGATCGACTCGGCTCAGGATTTGTGCAACAGCGTCAACGCTACGCTGCGCCACTTTGGGCGCGAGCCACTGACCGACGGCGTCGTTGCAGGCTACATCGGCGACGGCGCAATCCTGCTGATGCGGCGCGCTCTCTTTGGGCGCGATGCGGTTGAGGTGGACGAGGCATTGCTGGCTCGTGCCTACGATTTTTTTCTTGTCTATTATCGCGAACACAAGCTGGATTTCACCTACGCCTACGATGGAGTTCTCGAGGCGCTGGCCGCGCTGAAGCAGTTGCACGATGCGGCGGATCGTCCGGGCCGATTGATGGCCGTTCTGACCAACAAGCCGGTGAATCCGGCGCGCGCCATCTGCGAGGCGCTGGGCCTTGCGCCTTACTTCCTGAAGATTTACGGCGGCAACAGCTTCGCGACCAAGAAGCCCGATCCTGAGGGACTGCGCGCGCTGATGACGGAGGCCGGGGCGCTGGCGGATGAGACGGTGATGATCGGCGACAGCGAGGTCGATGTGAAGACGGCGCGCAACGCTGGAGCATGGTCGATTGGCTGTACCTTCGGGCTGGCGCCGCAGAGCCTCGAAGAAAATCCACCGGACGTGCTGGTGGATTCGCCTGCGGATTGGACGGCGGCGCTGAACGCGACGCTGTAGGCTGGAGTGATGGACAACTCTGTCGCTATAGCCGCTCGCACACTTCGCATTGTGATCCCCGGCGGCAGCGGGCAGGTGGGGCAGGCGCTGGCGCGGCACTTTCAGCAGCTAGGCCATCAAGTGTTGGTACTGACGCGCGGCCCTTACACTGCTCCCTGGCAGACGGTTCACTGGGACGGCAAGGAGATTGGTCCGTGGACGGAGTGTCTGGAGGGCGCGGACGCGTGCATCAATCTAACTGGACGCAGCGTGAACTGCCGCTATAACGCAGCCAATCGACAGGCGATCTACGAGTCGCGTATTCGCTCGACGCAACTGCTGGGCAGAGTGATTGCAGGGCTGAGTGACCCGCCGCGCGTGTGGATGAACGCATCGGCGGCTACGATCTATCCGCGCCGGCTCGATGCGAATGGAGCGGATCTGCCGCTGGACGAGGCTGTGAACGAGGTTTTTGGTGAGAGTCTACTCGGGGCTAAACAGGCTGCTGAAAATCTCTTTGTTTTGAAAGGGCACGACTTTAGTCGTGCCGCAATTGTTGCAAAATCTGCGCGGGCTTTAGCCCCTGAGGGATGTTCTTCTCCAATATCACCAGAAACTTCGAGATTATCCGAGCGATGGGCTGAGCGGCGAGGGTTTGCGGTGCGCGTAGCACGGGATTGGGAGGCTGCGTTCTTTGCTGCCGCAACGCCGCGCACGCGCAAGGTCGCTCTGCGCAGCGCAGTCGTTCTCAGCCCCACGTCGGGCAGCGCCTTCGGCGTGCTATCCAATCTTGTCCGGCTGGGTCTGGGCGGCACACAAGGCAATGGACAGCAGTTCATCACATGGATTCATGAGGCCGATTATGCCCGGGCGGTGGAGTTTCTGATTAGCCGCGATGATCTCGATGGGCCATTCAATATCACCGCGCCCGCGCCGCTCACCAATCGCGAGTTCATGGCGGCGTTGCGCTGGGCGTGGGATGTGCCGAATGGTTTGCCCGCGCCGTCACTGGCGATTCGTCTCGGCGCGATTCTTCTGCGAACCGAGCCGGAGTTGGTACTGCAAAGCTGCCGCGCTGTTCCCGGAAGATTGATGGATGCGGGATTTCAGTTTCAGTTTCCCGATTGGTCGGAAGCAGCGGAAGATCTTGTGCGGCGGTGGAAGAGCAGAGAGTAAGTGGTCCTTGCTCCTTTACTTCACCGGCGTAATATCAGTCACCGGCAAGTCCCAATGCGCAAGCAGAATCTCGAAGCGGCGCTGCTCTTCTTTCAGATAGGTCGCCTGGTCGGGCCATAGCTGCTTGATGAAGGTATCTTCATCGGGGTTGGATGCGGTGGCAACAGTAGAGTCTTTGTAGCGGATGGTGACGCGATAATCCCAGCGGCCATCCTCAGTGGTGTGGTAAGCGGGCGACTCAATCTTGATCGACAAGATGCGGCCAGTCGCCTGAATCTTCTTGAGCAGCGGGTAGTGGTTCTTGAGGAAGAGCTGCTTGAATTCCGCTTGATGGCCCCACTGGCATTTGTAGTAGTACTCGATGGTGTAGGGCTGGTCGGCGCTGACCTGCGGGGGCGCGCCCTGGGCCAGAAGCGGGGCGGCGAAGACAAGGGCAAGTACGGCGAGTAGTATGCGGCGCATGGAAACCTCCTTCAAACAGATGGAATCATTTTACCGCTCTTGATCCAAATCGAGACGATTAGAACAATAACCGCAGATCCTTCGACTGCGCTCTTCGCTGGGCTCAGGGGCCGCTCAAAATGACAGGATAAATTCAAAAGCGTAGATGGAAGAAGCGCTTCAGTTCGGGCGAGAACTCCTGCACTAAGTGTTCAGCGCCGATGAAGCCGGCTTCGATGTGGCCGGCCTGTACGCCTTGCACCAGCGGCGAGTAGTGCTGCGGCCACCATAAGGTTTCTGCCATCGCGCTGCCGTAGATGCTGGTGATTTGTGGTAGGTCGAGCGTCAGATGGCCGCTGCTGTTGTAGGTGAGGAAGCTCATCTTGAAGACGTGGCCTCCGCGGCGAAAGAGGCCTTTGCAGCCGCAGGGAAAGTAGCGCGGATCAGTGCCTTCGACGGCAGCCATACTCTCATGGACGGAGTTTTGTATCACGTTTCCGCCGTAACTGGAGCCTAGGCGGTAGAGAAAGCCGTCTCCGCTTCTGGTCCATTGTGAAGGAACGTCGAAGGTCTGCTGATAGGCGGCAGTGGCCAGGGCTTCGACGTGAATGGCGGGCGAGCGGCCATCTTCGTTGAGCCATCGCTGCCAGCGCTCGTGACCGCTGAGCGGCCTGTAGGTGCTGGGATCGAAGGGCGGCTGAACGGTGAGAGCTTTGGACAACGACTGGCCAAGCGTCTGGGCAGTCGTGTCGAGCGTCTGCGCTGTCTCCTGGACAGGCGACTGTGCGACGGAGAATGCGGGCGCGAGAACGAGGGCAGCAAATGCAATAAGAGGTTTCAGTCTCACAACTTCCATTGTCTATGAAAATGGGCGGAAATCTACAGGCAAAGAGATGGAAATTTCGAGATTTTTTTGGTTACAAATTGCTTCCGCCTCTTGTACAATCGCCGGTATGAAGGGTAATCCGAAGGTCATCGAAAAACTGAATCACGCGCTCCGCGAGGAGTTGACGGCCATCAACCAGTACTTCATTCACGCCGAGATGTGCGAGAACTGGGGCTACGACCGGCTCGCGAAGTACATCAAGAAGCAGTCCATCGACGAGATGAAGCACGCCGAGGCGCTGATCGAGCGCGTCTTGTTTCTGGATGGCTCGCCCAGCATGGAGCCGATGGCGCTGACGATTGGCAAGAGCGTCAAGGAGATGTTCGCCTCCGATCTCAAGCTGGAACTCGGCGCGGTGGTCATGTACAACGAATCGGCTCTGCTGGCGGCGGAGGAAAAGGACAACGGCTCGCGCGATCTGTTTATCAAGCTGCTCAAGGACGAGGAAGAGCACGCCGACTGGCTGGAGACCCAGTTGCACCAGATTGCCGAGCTTGGCTACGAGCGCTATTTAACGACGCAAACCAGCGAAGCCAAGTAGGACTGGCCGCTCACTCTGGAATGCCTTCCTTCGCACAGATCGCGCGGCTCTTTCAGGGCGGCAGCGTCAATCGCCGCATCTTCCGCGCGGCGGCGTCGGTTACGGCGGCGGGCATTCTCGTCAAGATTGTCGCCACCTTCAAAGAGTTCACAGTCGCCGGAGTCTATGGCCGCTCGGATGCGATGGACGCCTTTCTCGCGGCATTCCTGATTCCCAATCTGCTCATCAATCTGATCTCTGAATCGATGAACCAGGCGCTGGTTCCGACGCTGATCCGAGTTCGAGAGCGCGAAGGCAATGAGCGCGCGCAGCTGCTTCTTTCCAGTTCCATGCTCTGGGTTACGGTGCTATTGGCAGCGGCTTCAGTAGTGATGGCTCTCGCCGCACGCGGCTTCTTCCCGCTGATCGCCTCGCACTTTCCGCCCGATAAACTCGCGCTCTCCATCCGGCTCTTTTATGCGTTGCTGCCGGTCGTGCTCATCACCGGCATCGCAACCAACTGCACCGCCGTGCTGAATACCTTCGACCGCTTTGCCGTGCCCGCGCTGGCGCCGATGGCGACACCGGCGGCGATTATACTTGGTGCGCTCGTCTTTGGCAGCCGCTTCGGCATCTGGGCAATGGTCTACGCAACGCTCGCCGGCGCGTTGATTCACGCCGGCATCGTCGCTTGGATGATGGACTCGCGCGGCTATCGCTTCCGCCTCTGGTGGCATGGAACCACCGAGGCCACGCGCGAAGTGGCGCGGCAGTACGGGCCTGTGTTGCTCAGTGGCGTCGTAGCCTCAGGCGGCTTGCTCGTCGATCAGTCGATGGCCGCGATGCTCCCCGCCGGAAGCGTCTCCGCATTGGCCTACGCCAACCGCTTCGTCAGTGTAGTGATAACGCTGCTGGCTGGAGCGGTTTCTTCGGCCGTCGTCCCGCACTTCTCGCGCATGATCGCGCAGGAGGACTGGCGCGGCTGCCGCCACACGCTGCGCACCTGGGTCCGCCTCACGGCGCTGGTCTCCACGCCAATCGCATTGGCGCTGATCGCCGGCTCGCACTGGCTGATTCGCACTGCCTTCCAGCATGGCGTCTTCGGGCCGAGCGACACGGCGATGGTGACTCCGGTGCTGGCGATGTACGCGATTCAGATTCCATTTTTTGTCTCCAGCCGCGTCTTCTACCGTTTTCTCGTAGCCATGCGCCGCACCGATCTGATCTTCTACTGCGGCGCTCTGAATCTGGCGCTGGATATTGTTCTGAATCTGATTCTGATGCGCTGGCTCGGCGTGGCGGGAATCGCGCTGGCAACCTCGCTCTGGACGGTGAGCACCTTCATCTTCCTCTGGTATTGGAGCAGCAAGCTGTTGCCTCACGCCGCTGCGGATCAGGTGTAAATTGAACGCTGTTTATGCCTTCTCGATAAGGCATTGGTCGATCAGGCATTCGTAAGCCCGAATCGCGCGGTCGATGCGGAAGTCTTCGACAAAGGGATGGTCAAAACGCTCTCCCGGCCTCAAAACCCGAAGCGCGGCGAGCAGTGAAGCGGCAAGTGCCTCTGCGGTAATCTCCGATGCCAGCCAAACTCCAGGACGGTCGCGCAGCAACTCCGTCAGCCCCGCGCAGGCCGGCGTGGCAACGATCGGCAATCCCGCGGCAGCCGCCTCCAGCAACGCATTCGGCAGTCCCTCATGCCGCGACGGCAGCACATAGAGCGTCGTCTCTGGAAACTGCGTCCAGGGCTGCTGAATGTATCCGGCAAAGTCTACGGCACCGTCCAGACCAAGCGAATGGCATAGCGCCTTCAATGCCTGCTCTTCGCAGCCAACGCCGGCAATCACGAGGCTGGCCTCGGGGTACTCTCGCCGCACCAATACCAGAGCACTCAGCAGCAGATCGAAGCCCTTTTCCGTCGAAAGCCTGCCCACCGCCTGCAACTGCGGCCCAAATCCTGAACCCGCTCCAGTTAGTCGAGCAGGCGCATGAGCAATCGACCGGCGAATCTTCTCCACCTCCACCGGATTGGGCAGCACTGCCAGACGGCCTTCTGGAATTCCTAGCAGTGCAATCTCCTCGGCCATCGCCCGCGACTGACACAGTACACGATCCGCATGGCGATACAGCAAACGGTAGAGCAAACGCGTATAGCTGTGCACTTCGCCGGATGCCAGCGCGGCGGAAACACTGCCGTTCTGGCGCACAAGAACTCGTGTTCCCTTCGGAAAAAATGGGCGCAGCAGCAAGACAAGAAAATTCAGATGTGCCATTCCAGAAAGGATCAAATCCGGTTTCAGCCGGCGCACCAGGCCGAGCAGCCCGAAGGTTCCAGCGCTCACTCGGCGCGCGCCCAGTCCATGCGTGTGGACCCACGGCGGCAGCTCCTCGCGGGCCTCAGCCTGCGTAATCAGACCCAGATGAATCTCGTACTTTTCCACAGGGAGGCCACGCGCCAGCAGTGCCGTCACACGCTCGGCGCCGCCTCCGCCAAGGTGCGGAATCAGCAACAAAAGCCTTGGGCGTGAGTTCATGGCCTATGGAAATCCTCAGAAGAGTTTCAGCGAGTATAACGCTACTTCAGTAACCATCGATAATTACTACATATATTTTCTACAATTACTACCTGAATTTGCTGGTGCCTTTTTCTTCTTGACAGATTAATACCAACTAATGTTTCCTGAGAGTACTGTTCCTTGCAATCTTTCTTGCTTTGGTAGTGACTTTCAACACAAGTCAAATACTGCGTTGACACGAGGAGAGCGGCCGATTCTGTGAATGGGAGTGGGCGCGCCAGGGGAGAGCTTTGCCCTGGAGAGCGCCGGTAAACATAAACTCCTGACACTGTCGAGCTTCTTTCCAACCACGTCTCCGATTCCGGTTTTATATCGGGACGCGCCGTTCCTTTTGGGGAGAGGCTCGTGATCAGACGCTGCATCAATCAAGCGACTGCTGCATTCCTGCCGAAAAAACGAAGTGTGAAGAACCGTTTTTCCACTTCTACCTCGGCCCAGGCATCCCGTTCATCCCATCGGCCGCGCATTGTTGTCGGCGTCACAAATCCGCAAACTTGCCTGGTTCTGGGCGGTCGTCTGCGGACACTTCGCGAGGCGGGCTTCCAGGTCACGCTGGTCTCCAGCCCCGGTGCTCTGCTCACCCGCACTGCAATGCAGGAGGGGGTTGAAGCGGTTGCCATTCCCATGCAGCGTGAGATTGCGCCTTGGGCCGACCTTGTTTCATTTGTTCAGTTGTTTTGGCTGCTCTTCTGGCTCAAGCCGGAGATGACGGAGTTCAGCACGCCCAAGGCAGGTCTGCTTGGTTCACTAGCTGCATTGCTCTGCGGAGTGCCGACGCGGGTCTACTTCCTGCGCGGCCTCAAGCTGGAAACCAGCTCAGGATTCAAGCGCCGCATTCTGCTCGGCGCCGAGCGGCTGACCTCAGCTTGTTCTCATGCCGTGCTATGCAACAGTGAGAGCCTGCTCAATGAGGCCCTCGCTCTGGGCATCACGTCCAAGAGCAAGCTCTGCCTGCTCGGCAACGGCAGCAGCAATGGCGTCGATGTGGATCGCTTCCAGCCGGGGCCGGGCCGCCTGCGCGCTCAGCTCGCCATTCCAGCCGATGCGTATGTCGTAGGCTTTGTGGGACGACTAACGCGCGACAAGGGGCTGCCTGAGCTGGTCGAAGCCTTCGATACGATTCTCGCCGTCAAGCCAAACACGTTTCTGCTGCTCGTGGGTTGGTTTGACGCCGCTGAAGATGCGCTCGGTCGCACTCTGCGCTCTCGCATCGAGCGTCATCCGCGCATTCTTCTTACCGGCTTTGTCGCCGATGTAGCTCCCTATTACCACGTGATGGACGTGATGGTTCTGCCCACCTGGCGCGAGGGCTTTCCCAATGCCGTTCTCGAGGCCGCTGCCAGCGGAATTCCTGTCGTGACCACTCTCTCGACCGGCTCACGCGATGCCGTCGTCCCGGAGGTGACTGGCCTGCTGATCCCGCCCGGTTATCCGGTGGCTATCAGCGAATCCGTGTTGAAATTGCTCGGCGACCCTGAGCGCCGCTGCCGCATGGGAAAGGCCGCGCGAAGCTGGGTTGTTGAGCATTATCGTAACGGGCGCGTCCTCGGCCTCACCGTCGGCTACTACCAGAGTTTGCTGGACCGCAAGCTGCTGCAGAATTCCAAAATCAGGTCGGTTCCTGCTGATTCCGCGCTCAATCCGATCTAAGGCTTATCGCCAGCTTTGGCAGCAGCGCCGCAATCGCCCGTCCGCGATGGCTGAGTGCGTGCTTGGTTTCAAGATCGATCTCGGCCATGGTGAGTTTGAGCTGCGGCAGATAAAAAAGCGGGTCGTAGCCGAAGCCGCCGGTACCGCGCGGAGCATCCAGAATCATTCCCTCCACCGAACCCTCGGCGGTGTGCAGCACCACGCCGTCGCGTGCCACCGCCAGCACACAACGGTATCTTGCCGCTCGCTGATCCGGGGGCGCGCCGGAGAGCCTGCGCAGCAGCACCAGATTGTTCCACACATCGGTATTGTCGTTGGCGTCCGGCGAATCCACAATTCCGGAGTCGGCGGCATAACGCGCCGAGCGCACACCCGGAGCTCCGCCGAGCGCATCCACTTCCAGCCCAGAGTCGTCTGCCAAAACCCATTCGCCGGGAGCGTGGCGAGAGTAGTAAACGGCCTTGAGTGCAGCATTGGCGGCAAAGCTTTCGCCATTCTCTTCGGGCGCTGGAATCGTCTTCAGCGCGGGCAGAGGCTCGATGACAAGGTCATGCAAAGCAGCGGCCGTGCTGAAGTCGCGCAGCTTGCCCTGGCTGGTAGTGGCGGCGTAAAGACGAAGAGCCATGAAGAAAGTGTAATGGACCGGGCTGCTGTCATTCACTTGTTCACTTCTTCACTTGTTCACTGCTTTTTTGCATATCATTTCCCCTTCAACGCGCACAATCAATCCATGACCACCAACCAACCGACGTGTCTTTCTATTCCCTATTCCCTAGTCCCTGCTTTTGTACGGCCGGGGACATCCCTGACAGTTTAGACCGGGCACATCGTTGACAGTTTTTCCTTTATCAGGAAGGTTTTTGGTTGTTCATCCGGC
>Ga0181520_10003062_pt1 | contig 29958 bp, 34 predicted proteins | sample PEATcosm2014_Bin_29_FD_132451 | JGI IMG/M metagenome (GOLD analysis project Ga0181520, IMG submission 132451) | Peatland microbial communities from MTU Mesocosm Facility, Houghton, MI, USA - PEATcosm2014_Bin02_30_metaG | ecosystem: Environmental > Terrestrial > Soil > Wetlands > Peat | place...
AGCCGCTGAATCTCGTGCGTCCGGCCGCCGATCTTGCCCCGCTCGCTCTCTCTGGGCGTGCGCGTCACCGTGGAGCGCGGCAGCATGGCGTACTCCGCCGTCACCCAGCCGCGTCCGGTATTGCGCAACCAGCCGGGGACGCCCTGTTCGACGGTGGCATTGGTCAGTACCCGCGTGTTGCCCAGCGAAACCAGAACGGAACCCTCGGCGGTCTGCACATAGCCGGGCGTGAGGGTGAGGGGACGAAGTTCCAGCGGGCTGCGGCCTCCGGGGCGTATAGGAGTGGAGTTGCTTTGCATGGAGAGATTGTACGGGAAACGGCTGTCGTGGATGCGGGAACGTGTGGGAGACAGGACTCCCAGGATGGGAAACCGTCGATTTCGAAGCCCGGAAGAGGAATCTCTCCGTAACCATTTGAAACAACTACTCTTGCCCCAATCACACCTACTCCATCTTTCCCATTTTGGGAGTTTGCGGATCGACAGTCGGTCACTGAAGTTTCCGGGAATTGGGGGCTAACTCCTTCCCTTATCGGAACTTAATGTGAGTGTCCTAGTTTGGCACGCCACGTGTATTAGAAGAGGACAGTTCCTCAGCTTGGGAAGCAGGAATGGGAAGACCGAATCAGGGATTAGGGGTTAGGGAATAGGGATCAGGGAACAACTCAAAGCTGTGGGGAATTTGAAACTGACCACTGATCGCTGTTCACTGATCACTGAAAGAGAAGGAGTAGTTGATGCGACAGACAGCACAGACAGCGGAATTCAAACAAGCAGGATTAGCGGCCTCCGGGTTGCCGTCAAACGATCTAATGGATGCGGAACCGACCGGAACCTCCATCACCACACGCCAGCGGGTGGAGGCGATGGTCGAAACCCTGGCCAACCTGCGCGTCAAGGGCGAGAGCCTGGCCGAGGTGGCGCACGACGCTCGCAACATGGTCACGGCGCTGGGGCTCTACTGCGATCTGCTGGAGGAGCCGGGGGTGCTCTACCCTGGGTTCCATCACTACGCCGGCGAGCTGAGGCTGGTGGCCACGGCCAGCCGCCGCCTGGTGGAGAAGATGCTGGCTCTCGATGCCCGCCTCGATACCCATATTGCCGCGGATGCCGGTCTCTACAGCGGCCTCGGCATGGCCCGAAAAGGGACCGAAGTATCCGACGACGCACGTCTGGAGCGGGCGCGCCATTGGGACCTGCTGCCCCCCGCTCCTATCGACAACCTGGCCGCGGAGCTCACGGCCAACCGCAATCTGCTCTCCGCCCTGGCCGGGCCCACTATCGCCCTCACTATGGATGTGGAGGGCGGCGCGCTGCCGGTGCGCATGACCGGCGAGGAGCTGACTCGGATTCTGGTCAACCTGGTCAAGAACGCCGCCGAGGCCGTGCCCGCAACGGGGAAGATCGCCATCAGCCTGCATGAATTTCATGCCGGAGCGAAACACACTCCCCGGCTGGTGCTGACCGTGAAAGATAACGGGCCCGGCATCCCCGTCAGGGCTTTGGAAAATATCTTCACCTCCGGCTACACCACCCACTACACCGTCGCTCCTGGAACGGAGGGTTCCGGTCCCAACGGCTGGCCGTCTTCCCATCGCGGATTGGGGCTGTCCATCACCCGCTCCATCATCGAGAGCGCCGGAGGCAGCATTCATGCCACGAACCGCGTCCCATCCGGAGCCTGCTTCAAGATCGAGCTGCCTGTCCGCTCCCGCTGACCTCCGGCAGATGGGAAAAACCTCCGGCAAGGCGCCGAAACCGGAGACAGATGGATGGAAATAGCCGCATGGGGAAGAGACCTCCGGCAGGCTAACGAAACCGGAGATGGACGGATGGAAATGGCCGCATGGGTAAGAGACCTCCCGCAGGCTACGAAACCCTCTGGCATGCTAACGAAACCGGAGGGCATGAAAACAGAAATCCGCCGGCAGGTACTCAGATTTCCTGGCGGCAAGATGACGGAAGGCCGGTAGCGATTGAAGAAAAATCCGGCGGGATGTTCACGAATTACCGCGGCGCATGGAGAAACAAGTCCTTCCGGCGCGGCGGCCACAAAAAAACCAGTTAACCATTAGCGCGTGAGGCGAATACAATGCTGGAGACAGTAGTAATGACGAGAACCATGGAGTTTATCCCCCAACTCGTGGAGCCACCGGTGCGCATGCACCTGCTGGTGGTCGATGCGGACACGGCGATGCGCTCGGCCTGCGCCGAGATCGCCACGAGCCTGGGCTACGCGGTGGAGAGCACCGGCGACCTGACGCAAGCGCGCAGCCTGCTGCGCGGCTCTCCCGCCGACATCCTGCTGGTCAACCTGCCGGCTGGTTCCAACCAGGGGCTGGAGCTGGTCAGCGAGGTCAAGCTCCTCTACCCCCAGACTGCGGTCATTGCCATGACGGCTTCCGGGTCGGTGAACGCCGCCGTCGAGGCCATGCGCTGCGGAGCCTCGGATTACCTGGCCAAGCCCTTCGCCATGGACGAGCTTTCGACAGTCCTGGATCGCGCCGCGGCCTCTCTGGTGACCGACACCGCCACCCGCCAACTGCGCGAGCGGCTCCGGCTCTCGCAGGGGTTGGGCGCCATGATCGGCCGCTCCGGAGAGATGGAAAAGCTCTATCGCATCTTGTCGAAAGTAGCCCAGAGCACGCATCCCGTGCTGATTCTGGGCGAAAGCGGCACAGGCAAGGAGCTGGTGGCGCGCACCATCCATGCCTATGGGCCCAATTCGCAGAAGCCTTTCCTTCCGGTTGATTGCGGCTCGCTGGTGCCGACGCTGATCGAGAGCGAGCTCTTCGGCTACGTCAAGGGAGCCTTCACCGGGGCCAATCGCAACAAAGACGGCTTGTTGGTATCCGCCGAAGGGGGCACGGTTTTTCTGGATGAGATCGGCGAGCTCACGCTCGACCTGCAGGCCAAGCTGCTGCGCGCTCTTCAGGAAAAGGAGGTCCGCCCTGTCGGCTCCACTCACCGAGTGCCCATCAAGGCGCGCATCGTCGCCGCCACCAATCGCGATCTGGCGGTGATGGTGGAAAAAGGAGCCTTCCGCAAGGACCTCTTCTACCGGCTCAATGTGGTCAACCTGCGCCTGCCCCCGTTACGCGACCGACGCGAGGACATTCCGCTTCTCGCCGCCCATTTTCTGGATCGCATCAGCCGCGAGCACGGCTCCAAGTTCACCTTGAGCGACGAGGCGCTGCGCACCATGATGCGCCACGACTGGCCAGGCAATGTGCGGGAACTCGAGAACTCCATCGAACGGGCCTGTGCTCTCTCCAGCGGGCCGATTCTGCACCTGGGCGATTTGCCCACGCAGTTGCAACAGCAGGGGCTGGAGGCGCGGCGCTCGGCCGCCATGGCCGGCGAGCCGGAGGCCGAGGGGGGCCAGCCGCAGTTGACCACGCTGGCCGATATGGAACGCCAGGCGATTCTGGGAGCGATTCGCGCCCTCAACGGCGACAAGCTCCAGGCCGCCAAGCTGCTGGGCATCGGCAAAACCACCCTTTATCGCAAGCTGAAGGAGTACGGCATCGCCGACCCGCTTCGGGAAGAGTAGCCAGCCAGGACTAAAGCCGGAAGCCATCACGCCGATAGGGCTGTTACGGAACTTCGCTGCCCCCAGGCGGGAATCTCACAGGTTTCGGGCGTGGTAACTGCGCAGGCCCCTCTTCACCGGTCCTAAGTAAGAAACTTCACAGGCTCCAGACGGGAATTAATCCGCGCGGAACGAAAAAAACGGCCACAGGCTGGCCGGGTAAGCCGACAGAGTCAACAAGGAGCAGTATATGAGCATTCTAATCGTGACCGGAATTGAAGGCGCCCGCAATTGCGCCGCCGTAGTGGCCGCGCAACTGGGCATGGAAGTGGAAGTAGCCGACGGGCGCAAGGCCGCGCTGGCCGCGCTGCGCCGCCACGAGTTTGCCGCCGTAGCGGTGGACGAGACCATGGCGGAGTGCGATCCAGCCTCGGCGGAGGCCATTTGGGAGCACGCCGGGCTGGCCATCCCTCTGCAAATCAACTTCGCGCTCTCCGGCGCCGCGCGGCTGGTCCGCGAGATTCGCTCCGCTCTGCACCGCCGCGAGCGCGAGCAGACGCTGGCACGGCGCGCCGCCACCGCCGCCATCGAATCCGAGCTCAAGTCCACGGTCGCGGGCCTCTTGCTCCACTCCCAACTGGCTCTGACGGGCAGCGATATCTCCGCTCCCTCCGCTGAAAAAATGCGCGTGGTGGCTGATCTGGCCGGCAGCCTCCGCCAGCAACTCAACGCTCCGCAGCAGATCCGCGCCGACACCGCCGCCTAGGACTGGCCGTCCAGGCGGACGGCGCTTGCGCGCCATGGGGTTCATGGCACTTGTGCTAAGCCACCTGCGGTGGGGCCAGCCGCACCTGCGGCGTTGTTCCGGAAAGGTCTGTGGCGAATACCGCGTCAGAAAAAGCGCGGTGGCCCTACCGCGAGTGGTGGAATAAACTGAAGTCAGCATGAAAGATTCCGCCGTACTGCTGATCGACTGCCCGGACCAGCGCGGCTTGGTCGCGCGCGTCTCCTCGCTGCTTTACAAGCACGGGGCCAACATCCTTCACGCCGACCAGCATCAGGACCACGAACTGGGCCTCTTCTTCATGCGCGTGGAGTGGGGCCTTGGTCCTGCGGACGGCAGCCTTTCCTCCTCGCACAGATTTGATTTGAAGGCATTCCAGGCGGAGTTCGCCCCTCTGGCTACCGATCTCAAAATGAACTGGAAGCTGACCTCGGGCGAGCGCTTGCCGCGCGTGGCTCTCTTCTGCTCGCAGTACCTGCACTGCATGGCCGACCTGCTCTACCGCTGGCGCGCCGGGGAGCTGGAGTGCGAGATACCGCTGATCGTCTCCAACCATCGCGAGGTGGAAGCGCTGGCCGCCTTTTACGGCATCCCCTTCGAGCACATCGAAGTCACCGCGGCCACGCGCAACGCGGCCGAGACGCGTCAGCTTGAACTGCTAGCGCGCCACGAAATCGAGCTGGTCGTTCTTGCCCGCTACATGCAGATTCTTTCGCCCAGCTTCATCGCCCGCTACCCGTCGGCGATCATCAACGTGCACCACTCGTTTTTGCCTGCCTTCACCGGGGCCAAGCCCTACCACGCCGCCCACGCCCGCGGCGTCAAGCTGATCGGGGCCACCAGCCACTATGTCACCGAGGTTCTGGACGACGGCCCCATCATCGAGCAGGATGTGGCCCGTGTATCGCATCGCGACCAGGTGGAAGACCTGGTGGCGCGGGGGCGCGACCTGGAGCGCATGGTCCTGTCACGCGCCGTACGCTGGCATCTCGACCGGCGCATTCTCTGCTACGGAAACAAGACGGTGGTCTTCGATTAGCGGCAATTCCCTGTTCGCTGCCTCGTTGATGCCGTAGAATCGCCTTGTATGAAATGTCCTTATTGTGGCTTTGGGCAAGACCGGGTGGTGGACTCGCGGGAGAGCAAGGAGGCTGACTCCATCCGGCGTCGTCGGGAGTGCGAGAAATGCAATCGCCGTTTCACCACCTATGAGCGCATCGACGAAATTCCCTACATGATGGTCAAAAAAGACGGTCGCCGCGAGCGCTTCGACCGTCAGAAGATCCTGAGCGGCCTTCTGCGCGCCTGTGAAAAGCGGCCCGTGGCAGCGAGCAGCCTGGAGTCCATTGTGGACGCCGCCGAGGCTTTTTTGGCCGACGCCCCGGAGCGCGAGCGCACCACGGCGGAGATCGGCGAGCTGATTATGGACCGCCTCAAGGGGATCGACACCGTGGCCTACATCCGCTTTGCCTCGGTCTATCGCGACTTCAAGGATGTGCGCGAGTTCAAGGAAGAGCTGGAAGGGCTGCTCGCCAGCCACGGGGCGGGTAAGGTCAAGAAGTAGAGAGCCGTTGTCAATTTTCAGTTTTCAGGTTTTTGCGGGGATACCCATGTCTTATTCCGAAATGTTTTTTGCCATTTCTGTGCAAATTCCACCCAGTCATGAAGGCTTCGCCGGCCTTCATAAAAATTCATAATTATTGATAGGGATTCAAGACAATAAACATTTCCATGCCCTAGCCTTCCTCTTATGCACGAACAGCATCGAGTGCGTGCAATCTCAAATCGAGGAAGATTATATGTCGAAGCACATCTCAGTTCTCACGCGGTGCAGCGCGCTCGCGCTGTTCGCGATTCTGGCCTTCTCCGTTTCTTCGGCAATGGCCCAGACCTCCTCCGCAGCCACGGCTGCAGCACCCGCCGAAGCCAGCCCGGCACAGGTCGCGCCTGCCACAACCGGACCGATCTCCCATAACATTAAGTTGAATAAAATCGACGGCAACGTCGACATCCAGGTTTTTCCGGATGGAAACTGGCTCTTCTCCGGCACCGCAAAGGCCGAGAAGGATAAGGATTTCGACATTTCGCTGGCGTTGAGGAACTCCGCCGGCGCAATCTATGTCTTCCACTGGGTAGGCGACGCAGATCACGGAGTCCGATTCAGCAAATCCGGGCAAAGCGGCATTCTCAAGGACGAGTTTCCCTATTTCCAGAAGAGTCATCATTACGCCTGGAGCTACCGCTATCATGAGAGCGCCGCAGGCAAGAGGGCGGAATATGAAGAGCGGCAGAGGAAGCGGGAACAACTGGCAAGGGAAGAGAAAGAAGCCAGGGAGAAGCACGACGTCAAGCTAGAGGCCGAAAAGAAGGCTGAGCAAAAGCGGTTAGCGCAGCAGGAACTCGCCGAGGAGCGGGCGGCTGAACAGCGGGAGCGGCAGGGTCAGCATAAGAGCAGCGGCAACGGAGGCGGCCTGGTCGGCGGCATTGTTAATAATGTTGGATCGACTGTGAACAGCGTCGTCAATACCGTCGGCAATATCACTTCGAACGCTGTTTCAAGCGCTGTTTCAACCGTCTCAAACGTTGTTTCCGGTGTAGGAAGCGTCTTGTCGTCCATCTTCTAGACTAAACCGGACCGGGTTCCACTCCTGCAATAAGCATTTTACTACTCTGGAACCTGAACAACACGATAGGCAGGGCATCATGCCCAGCTTCTCATTGCAGCACGCGGAGATCGAGGTTCTACGGCATCTTTATGCCTGAACCGTCGATTATGAGTGGCATAAGATCGCCATGCTAACAGAACAGATTGCAAGTCGGGCAGTGCAAACTGCCTGCCGTTGTAAATCATGGAGGATTCATGTTTAAGCAAGTTTTTGGCATCACGCTGCGCAGCGCGATCGCGCTGTTCGCTATCCTGGCCTTCTCCGTATCTTTGGCAATGGCCCAGACCTCCCTCACAGCCCCCGACCTGAGCCTCGCAACCGCCGTAGGAATGCCGTTTGAGGGCAGCACGGTCCAGACCGCACCCGCCACTACCGGGCCAATCTCGCTCAACTTTACCCTCAAAAAGATCAATGGAACTCTTAATCTGCTTGTCGATCCGGATGGGACCTATAACTTTTCAGGCACCGTCGGCAAGGATTACAAGGACAAGGACTTCGACGTGACGCTGGTATTGAAGAGCACCAAAACCGGCGCCTTGATTACCTTCCATTACGTCGGGGATGACACCCATGGAATTACATTCAGCAAGCAGGGCAAGAATGACGTACTCAAGGACAACTTCGCTACCTTTGCTTCGGGTCATAAATCGGAATGGCATTATCGCTTCTATGAGAGCAAGGCTGGGCTAAAGGCGATCTATGAAGCACAGGAAGCCAAAAAGGCCAAGCTGCGCCAGGAAGAGAAAGAAGCCAAGGAGAAGCACGAGGCACAGAAGGCCGCCGAAAAGAAGGCCGAGCTGAAGGATGAAGAACTGGCCGAAATGAAGTGGGAGCTCAAACAGAGTTCGAAGGAAGAGAAAAATAATCAGTCCGTGGTGGTCAATAACAGCAATAACAACAACAATAGCAACTCCGGCGGCGGTTCCGGCGGCGGAGGCGGTATTTTAGGCGATGTGATGTCTGTCGCTGGGCCGTTGCTGGCCTGCCTTTGAGCCAAGACCTGCCATGGCTTTCAGCGCGAGCAAAGCGGCTGGAGCATCTATTAACAGAACAAAGCAAAAAAGCTGGGCATCTTGCCCAGCTTTTTTGTTCGTTTCGCTAACTGGGCGCCGGATTAATTACCGGGTTAGCCCGCTTTCTCCACCCGGCGCAGCACGCTGACTACGCCAGTTGTAAAGCCGCTTTCCTTGTTCATAATGGGCGAGGTGCTGATCTCCACCATCAATTCCCGGCGCGCACGATCCAGCACGATCGCAATTCCCTTGGTGCGCTTTTCCAGAGCAATACGGTGAGTCAGAGATTCCCCATCGGGTGAGGTGTACGAAAGCTGAGGCAATCCCTTCTCGATTACCTTTCCGATCAGTTCCTTGGCCTTCCAGCCGGTCAGCTCTTCCGCCGCCGGATTCAGGTTACGCACAAAGCCCAGCCCATCGGTGACAATCACCGCATCGGGAATCGACGCCATCACGCTCTCCAGCCACAGCCGAGCCTGAAGCACTTCCTCATTAGCGAGTTGAGCCTCGGTCACGTCGAAAGTGACCATGCGGACGCCCGCCGGTTTGCCCCCTGCATCGCAAATCAGGCTGCGGTGCAACTCGAAGGTGCGAAACTCTCCTCCGCTGGTATATGCTGTGCGCCGGATTGGAGGCGGTGTATCGCCCGACTCCATGATCTTGAAAAATGCCGCACGGCTGATTTCTTTCTCGTCCGTCGTCATAAGGTCCCACATAGTTCTACCGATGAATTCGCCTTGTTCGTGAGGATGCAAGGCGCGAGCCGCGCGATTGGCGCGAGTTACCACTCCCTCGGCATTCAGTTCGATATAGGCGACAGGCAATTCTTCGAGAGCTTCGGTAACCGAAGTGTCCGGCAGGGCAACCGGGTCCATTGCAATATTGTTCATCGTCTTCACCATTGGGCTACCGGTTTGGGAGTGAGTTTGTACACATCTTCGGCGCAGTTCAAGTTAGAGATAGGGGTCAGGTCAAAGTCCAGCGGGATGCGCAGCATAACGGTACGATCTTCTATGTTGACGGTAATTTCGCGATTCTGCGCGACGATGCGCAGCAACTCCGCGGTTACCAGTTGCATGTTGATCCGGCCTTCCAGAACGACCAGCAGCGAGGAGTCGCTCCAGTGGAAGATGGCGTCGTTGCTATGAAGATTGTGTGTAAGAAACGCGGAGACGGCCATGAGGCTATCTTGAACGGCCTCCACCCCGAAGCGCTGGCTGATCGTCTCCAGGCAACCCAGCCGGAAGAGCGCGATGAAGCCTTTGCCGCCTTGCTCCATGAGGCGTTTCACGTGCTCAACTGCCGCTCCGCCGCCGCGCAATCCAGACGCGTTGTCGTTCTCCGTGGTGTGATCCGCTACTTTAAATTTGGATGCACCCGCGGGAATGCCCTGCTCCGCACCCGTGGGATGCAAAAAAACACGCAGCCGCTCGCGATACGCTTGAATCTGCTCGCCGGTCTCCAGCCCCGCGATCTTCGCCACCAGCGGCGCGGCATCCGGCGAACCAGGGTCAACGCCCACCCGCGCCAGCAGCTCCTGTAGCTGCATGGAAACCAGCGCTCGCCACCCACTCTGCCTTTCCTTGAGCGCCCCTTCCGCGCCCTTTCTATAACTCTCGAACTCGCGCACAATCGACTGGATCTGCGCCAGCTTATCCTCCACTGGCAGCCGGTCCGGAACCTGCATCGCATCCTCGCTCACGTTTTTGCGAAATGCTTTGTAGGATTCCGCGTCGATCTCCGGCATATTCAGCGCCGCTCCCTGCACCAGCAGGGTCAGGCAACGGTCAACAGCAGGAGGCGCAGACTCCTCCTTCGCCTCAGAAGGCGAACGGCCAAATCCGGCCATCTGCCGCAGTCCCATCGCAGACACTCCTGCACGTTCTATCGGCCGGAAGCACTGTTTTCAACAGGAATTGCGGGCCTCTAATCACTTTCGGCACTCTGCTTATCTGGAATTTGGGACCGGTTGTGTTGCAATTTTGCACTTGCAGCACCGCGCGTCTGACCGAAAATCGCTCAATTTGGGGCAATCCTCCTGTACACTGAGTGTTCAAGGCTATGAAAACAAGACAACCAATCGGCATCCTAGGTGCTACCGGAATGGTGGGCCAACGCTATATTCAGCTTCTGGAACACCACCCCTGGTTCCAGATCACGTGGCTGGCGGCCAGCGACCGCTCCAGCGGCAAGACCTATGGCGAGGCCGCCAAGTGGCGTCTGGACACACCGCTGCCCGAGCGCATCGCCAAGATGACCGTCTCGCCGGCGGAGCCCAGCGCCGCGGCCAACGAGGGTCAGTCCGCGCCCAAGATTATTTTTTCTTCCATCGATGCGCCCATCGCCCGCGAACTGGAGCCCAGGTTCGCCGCCGCCGGCTGCGCTGTAATCTCCAACTCCAGCGCCTTTCGCATGGCTCCCAACGTGCCCCTGGTGCTGCCAGAAGTAAACGCTGACCACCTGCATCTGATCGAGGAGCAATCCTGGCGCAAGGAGTCGGGCGGCTACATTGTCACCAACTCCAATTGCACCGTGATGGGCCCCGTGTTGGCTCTCAAGCCCATTGAAGACCGCTTTGGAATCGAGCAGATCATCGCCACATCCATGCAGGCTGTCAGCGGCGCGGGTTATCCCGGCGTGGCCTCCATGGACATTCTCGACAACGTCGTTCCCTACATTCCCAACGAAGAAGAGAAGATGGAAGAAGAGATGCTCAAGCTGCTTGGCTCACTCGACGGCCATGTGGTCAAGCCGCTCAACGCGCGCATGAGCGCCAGTTGCAATCGCGTCCCGGTCGTTGACGGCCACACCGTCAGCGTCTCCATCAAGTTGCGCAAGCCTGCCACGCGCGATCAGATTCTGGCTGCGTGGTCGGAGTTTCGTCCACTCGCCGGTCAGCAACTGCCCACCGCTCCCGATCAGCCAGTCGAGTGGGCGCCGCAGCCGGATCGTCCTCAACCTCGCCTGGATCGCAATCGCGGCAACGGCATGGCCGTCACCGTGGGCCGCCTGCGCCCCTGCGGAGTGCTCGACTGGAAGTTTACCGTGCTCTCGCACAACACCATTCGCGGAGCCGCCGGAGCCACAATCCTCAACGCCGAGTTGCTGGCAAGCCTGGGAAAACTCTGAAGCTAATATAGGATTATCGAATGAGCATGATCGTAATGAAATTTGGCGGCACTTCGGTCGAGGACCAGACGGCCATTCGCCGCACCGCGGCCATCGTCGCCGGACGCGTGGCCCAGGGCAAGCAGCCCGTAGTGGTAGTCAGCGCCATGGCCAAGGTTACTGACCAACTGCTGCGCGCCGCCGATACCGCCGTGCAGGGCGACCGCGCCGGAGCCCTGGCCATCAGTTCGCGACTGCGCGCGCAGCATCGCGACACCGCCGCCGCTCTGCTCAAGAACTCCGCCGCCATGGTCGACGAGATCGACCAGAAGTTCGACTCCCTCGATGAGATTCTGCGCGGCCTGGCGGCCCTGCGCGAACTGACTCCGCGAATCTCCGACCTGATCGTCAGCTATGGCGAAGTTTTGTCGAGCCGCATCGTCGCCGCGGCCTTCTTCGACTTGGGCATCGACGCCACTCATGCGGACGCGCGCCAGATCATCATCACCGATTCGCAATTTCAGAAGGCTATTCCGCAGGACTCGCTCATCGAAAAACGCGCACAAGAAAAACTGCTGCCGCTGCTCACGCAGGAACAGGTTCCGGTCATGGGAGGCTTCATCGCCAGCAACGAAGCCGGCATATCCACCACCCTGGGCCGTGGCGGCTCCGACTTCACCGCCGCGCTTATAGGCGGCGCGCTACCTGCCGAGACTATCGAAATCTGGACCGACGTGGACGGCATCATGAGCGCCGATCCCCGCGTCTGCCCCGATGCTCTGCGCGTCAAGGTCATCAGCTTTGAAGAAGCCGCCGAGCTGGCCTACTTCGGCGCCAAGGTGCTGCACCCCGCCACCATCCTGCCCGCCGTCAAGAAAAACATACCGGTCCTGGTGCTCAACAGCCGCAACGCCGCTTGCGAGGGCACGCGCATTACCGCGCTTGCCCCGCACTGCAAGAGTCCCTTCAAATCCATCGCCGTAAAAAAGAAGCTCAGCATTATCGACGTAGTGGCCAGCCGCATGTTGATGACCCACGGCTACATGAAGGCCATCTTCGACATCTTCGACAAGCATCAGTGCCCTGTCGACATGGTATCCACCAGCGAAGTTTCGGTCTCGCTCACCGTGGACTCCAACGAAAAGCTGCCCGCCGTCGCCGCCGATCTCAGTAAGCTGGCCGATGTCAAATATGAAGGCAAGAAGGCGCTGGTCTGCCTGGTGGGCGACGACATTCGCGGCCACAGCGGCATCGCCGCCCAGGTCTTTACCGCCATTCGCCACATCAACATCCGCATGATCTCCCAGGGCGCCAGCGAAATCAACATGAGCTTCATGATCGACGAAGACGACGCCGACGAAGCGGTGCGCTCGTTGCACGCAGCCTTCTTTCAGGACCCTGACCCGGCGATCTTCGATGTGGCGGCACGGCAATAATCGGCAGGAATCGCAGCCTGCATCTTCTACTTGCCAGACGTCCACCGGTGTTTGCCGACCCAAGGAAGATGAAACTGTAGCGCTGGCCTCCTGTCCGGCTGTAGCGTGGACCTCCCAGTCCACGTTTGCATTTTTCCAGACCAGGAACTTTATCGGTGATACAATGTATCTACAGGAGAAGCTATGCAGGCTCAAGTGTTGAAATGGGGAAACAGCCTGGCTGTGAGGATTCCGAAGCCCGTTGCGGACGACGCTCACTTGCAGTTGGGCGATCCGCTGGAAATCGCGGTAGCTGCCGATGGGGTTGTCGAGATGCACCGGGCAGGAAAGCTCCCCACCCTGGCACAACTGGTGGCCCAAATCACTCCGGAGAATCGCTACGCGGAGATTTCGCTCGGGCCGGAGGTCGGAAGGGAAGCCGTCGAATGGTGAACCAGTATGTTCCCGATACCGGCGACATTGTCTTCCTGGACTTCGATCCCCAGATTGGCCGCGAACAGGCCAAGCGCAGGCCCGCTCTCGTACTGACCGATCTCCGCTATAACCGTGCCAGCGGATTGGCTGTGGTTTGTCCCTTGACCAGCAAGATTAAACCGTATCCCTTCACATTGCCGATCACCGTTGGGAGCGTGGAAGGAGCCGTGCTGGTCGATCAATTGAAGAGCATGGATTGGGAGAGGCGCGGAGCGGAGTTTCATTCCAAAGCACCGGCAAAGATGATGGCCAAAGTGCGCCAATACATTGCGGTCCTGCTGCAAATTCCAATCAGGTAATGGCGGACGGTTTGTGGATTCCAAGGTCGCGATAAGCCAAATCAATATCCGCATAATTTCGCAGGGCGCCAGCGAAATCAACATGAGCTCATGATCGACGAAGACAACGCCGACGAAGCCGTCCGCTCGCTCCACGCTGCATTCTTTCAGGACCCCGACCCGGCGATCTTCGATGTGGACGCGCGCAAAAAATAATGCGCTTTTAGTTTTCTTCGCGCTTTCAAACTACTCTTGAACGTTTTCTGATTCATCTTCTGTAATAATTAACCATTGATGTTCATAAGCAAGTAGTGCCAACGCTCCAATCAAAGAGATAATCTCTGCAATGGACATATTTCCTTCACCGAGGTCAAATTCGTCCGTCATCCAAAACGGCAGATATCGAATCATATAAGAACATGTCCGTAGCGCACATAGTAAGAGAGTTATAAATGCAGCATGGATTGTCAGAATCTGAGTCCAACTTCTTTTGCTTCGCTTCGAGAAAATTACCAGGTTATCCTCGGACACTTCGTAAAAAAATAGGATGACGCTATAGACTAGGCCGACAATAAGGTACTCTGACCAGGAAGGAATATGAAGACTTTCATATTGGTTTATCGCGTGAGGAATACTAGCTAAACAGGTAAGAGCGGCCTGAAGCTCGATCAACATGAAGGTTAAGCTCCACACGATCCAGATTGAATACTACATCGCTTTTAGTGTCGTAGCAATACTCAAGCCGCAATCACCATTTATGGATTCGATTTGATTTAGACGTGTCCCCCCATCCTTGAATCAACGAACGATTCAAGGATGGGGCGCCCGCCGCGCGAACCTGTATGCAATCCCCAGCGTAGCGAACTGCGTACTGAGCTTCTCTTGATAAGCGAGGTTGGTGACTGCGGTGCCGTCGATCAAATTCGATTGCACGTTCCCTGTCCCGAAACCGGCGTAGCGGTACTCACCACGCAGAATCCAATTTTTCGTGGATTGTGATTCAATACCGATGCCAACGGTCCAACCGGTTCGAGCCGCGCTGCTCGACGCCGTTGCAAACGGAGCCCCCGACGAACCCGTGCACACAGGATCGGGGCCGCTAAATTGACAGGTTGCCGAAGATTTGAGCTTCTGCCATGCAATCCCGCCTGTACCATAGGTCAACAAGTGCGGCATCAGAAGGTATCCCATCCGCGCCCGTGCGCTCGCATCCCATCCCATTCTCACCGAGGAGCGATCAGCAACGGGCCCCGGGTCGCCAAGGCATAGTATCGAACAACCGGGGATTCCTGCCTTTGCCGTCGTTTTGTTCGCATCGGCCCAATCGACTTCGAGACCTGGAACCCAAGGCTTCGCAAGCTGGTGGTTGTAGCCAAAATACATGCCGCCACGGATGCCCACGGGATAGTAGTTTCGCGGTGAGGATGCATCCGGAACGACAGTATCTCCATCATCCACTACCGATGTCGTGGTCCAGGTGGTGTCCGCCAACTTCGCACCCACTTCGGCCCCGGCGTAGAACCCGGACCAGTTCGAAACCGCCGCTGGCGGCAACGGTGGGGCCTTCTTTGCCGTTTCAGCGGCGAGCGTAGGCGCAACCCAGAATGCCCCGGCAACGATGGCTGCAATCAAAAGCTCTTCCAGGTGATCGCACCCGGCGGAAACAGCACGCGAAAAAATTCCCATGAAAAACCACCTTAATATTTGTCTGGCGTTTTCAGATATCCTGTCCTCCGAATACTTCAGAGTCCCCAGAAATACGTCAGCCGATTGGAGTGTGTGTAACCATCATAATAACAGAAATTTAATGTAGATTAACTCTTGTCCAACGGAAGGTGATCTTCGTTCCGCCGATGGCCATATGGCCGGTTGCCCTCGATCCGGATTCTCGGACTTGGGAATCAAGATCGCTTTACGGCGCTTGCACGAAGCGATCACCCTTGTGCCACGTGCCAAAATCCTTGGTCAGCTTGCAGGACTTGAGCTTTTCGTTTTCGTGAAATATCACCCCACCGCCGCGACCATCGGCGAAAAAGCCTCCGCTCATGCATGGAACGCCCTGCACCACCTGGTCTCCCGCCAGGTAACACTGCTTAAGCTTGCCGCTGGGATAAAAGGCCACCACCGAGCCTTCTCCCGGTCCCAGCAGACTGCCGCCCATGCAGGTCATGTTCAGAATCTGCGCGTCGTGGCTCATTTGAACTAAATCTGGAGTGCCGTCGGGATGCAGACCGATGTAGGAGCCAGCTGGTATGCGCGCTTCGCCGAAGGCGATCTCGCGCGTAACTGTGCAGCGGCTCAAGCGGCCGTCGTCAAAGAACCAGGCGTAGCCTTTGTCGCAGGGATAGCCCTGAATCTCGGTGGGCTGGTCGAGAGTTTTGCGATTTACCTGGGGCGGAGTGGCAGCACATGCGAGGCTTAACAGGCCTAAGAAAAACAGATTGAAAAGGAACGGTGTTCGCATTGCTATCTCCTTGCGCAGTTTCAGATTTTACTTTGATTGCGCGATTACCGCACCGTCAACGTATCTCCCAGCTCTCAGAATCGCGACCCAATGCATCCGCGAGTTACCTGATCTCTACATCATAAGTATCTTTTTCATGGAGAGATGGATCAGGCCTGCTGGGTGAGAAACATACGCTTTCAAGGGTGGACTTGTCTTCTGCCGTCGCTTCGGCGAGATTAGCGAAAGGAATTCTCTTGCTTCCCTTGATAAAGGCAGTTGTTTGATGACAGAGTGGCAACTTCGCTTCGAACCCGTTCGTCGTGTAGTGCCCCTCACCGTCCATAAAGAAGGCAATTGTATATCGCGGATCGATGACAAATAATACAGGAACCTCAACGGACATCACTAAGTCTCCTATCGCTATTTCACATACCTTACCAAACGTTACTCGATTGTCAGTATTCAAGGTCCGAAGACGCAGCTTGAAATTTGTTGCGGGTTCGAGTTTCCCTATAGTGATTACGACTCGACCTTCGTGGTGCTTTTCCTTCGAAGCTCTCTGCACTTTGGTGATGGTTCCGTAGACGGGCGTTCCAGTATGGATCACAGTGACTCCATCGACAACCACATCATCGGCCACGGCAAAGTGGACGATTGTACCGACTGTTGCAGTCGCCGATGAAACCACTTCCAATGCGACAAGCTCGATCAACGTATCTTTGGGGATGGTGACAAACTCCGGCTTTGCATGGGGCGTAGCAGTAGCCGGAATCGCAACCAGCTGCGCGACTAGTAGTGGGCAGAAAATGAGGCATAGCGTGGTATAAAGCAGTTTTCGTTTCATTGCGATTCCTCACTGAACATGTGTCGAAGAACTTGAAGTTGGCAGCCGGTCCGTGCGAATCTTTACGGCGCGTCGAAAGTAATAGTTGTCGCGATGACCCTCCTCATACACGGCATCATATGGCTTCCAATTCTTTGGCGTCACCACAGCTCGATTCGCTTTAACTTCAGCTCGCTTCGCGTTGGCTTCCTGAATTAATACCGGCGGCAACCAAAACGGAGAAGTAATCATAAGGAAGAATGCGTCTCGGTCTGTGACTCCATCGCTTCCGTCATGACGCATCGCGTAGCTGAGTGTAGTTAAGCGAACCATCTGCCCGTGTCCCAGGTCGAGTTCGGGATCAGAGAATTGAATTCCCGCGGTTTGATATGGATTTTCGGGCGTAGCGCGCCAAACCCCGGTGATGGTTAAGTCGCAGGAAGTGCCAGCCGGTACCAGTACCTGGCCTCCGGCGGCAAGATCGTTTGCCAGCGTGAAGTGAACCTTGTCACCCTGCTTGGCATCCGCGGTGCTGAGTCTCTGCTCCAGGCGGAGAACCACCAGTGTATCCTTCGGGATGCGAACTGTTCGAGATGATGAGTTTCCGTGCGGATCTGGAAGGGAGTTCTGGGGCGCATCAGCTCTCATACCCGGAGTCACGACCTGCTGCGCCACTAACAGCGGGCAAATGACGAGACAAAGTGCGGGTTGAAGCAATCTTTTCATCATGGCGATTCCTCTTTCAACGAATATGCTGGTGAACACGAGATTGAAACGATGTGTTCCCAGCTCTCGGAATCGAGAGCTGGGAGATCCACATTCGTTGTGCGCTTAAAGGCCCGGATTACTGCTTGTGGCAGACGCTGGAACCCGCGCCGCGGAGAGAACCTTCACGATCTGCTCGGCCATGGGGCCGGAAGCAACTACTCCGTCGATGGCTCGAACCCTGCCTGAGGCGAGCACGACACCGGACTTCCTGTCCGTGAGGATATAGGTATGGATATGGGTGAAAACGACGCGGTTGATCTGGAGTTGCAGATCTGCATCGCTAATATTACTGAGAATATTCAGGCCCAGCTTTTCCCAATCCTTTTGATTAAACAACGCCCGTTGCATGGTGCTGTTGTTCAGAAATTCTGTCTGCGAGCAGATAAAGATTGTCCGGGCATTTTTAAGGGCTGCATTGCGGTTGAAGTCGCCCGTGTAATGCGGCTGTTCAGCTTCGCGTTTTTTCATCAGTGCAAGCCGTTCAGCAGCGATGGCTTGGGTTGCGGCATCTTGAGTGAGCTGCAGAGAGCCGGTGATTTGGATGGCTTGGGCGGGATGTGCGGCGTCGGTTGAGGCATTTTGCTGCGACTGCTGCGCCATTAGCAGCGGGCAAAGGCTGAGAAATATCACGGCTTGAAACAATGAACGATTCATCGGAACTCCTTCTGAACTACGAGTCCGATGTTAGGCGGGCTGCACACGCATGGGGAGGCGATTGGGACAGTTTCGCAAGTGTCACAATGGCTACGCGGATTCAGTCAGCGGCTCTTCCTGCTTGCGCAGCCCGGCCAGCGTCGGCTCGTCGAGCAGCGTAAAGCGCAGCGGAAATACGCCCGGCGGCAACTCCAGCGCGGTGACCGCATCGCAGACGACGCCTGAAGTCGCCTCCAGGCCTCGCTTCCAGTCATGCTCTGCCGCATCGCGCACCAGCAGGCTCTCCGGCGAGAGTCCGGCGGCGATCAGCAAGGTCTGCGCGATGCGCTGAAAATCCTTCCAGCGCGAGGCGATGCCCACCAAATCTTTGGCGTGCTCGGGCATATAGCGCTGTAAGCGCGCCATAAGCTCGGGCGAAACCGGGTGCACCTGGAGTACGGTAAGTTCGGTTCCCGCGGGCAGCAGCTTGCGCACCATTTCAGCCTTGCTGGGCGGAACAACCAGCATCGATCCCTCGAGCTGGCCGGGCTGGGCACATTCTTCGGGAGTGCATCCGGTCACCGGCAGCTTCAATGCCTGCCGCATCTCGTGCATCAGGATGCGGCGCAGCTCCGCGTCCGGTTCAATGACCATCCAGCGCGATGGCGGCGCGAGAGCGAGCCAACGGTGCAAACGGTCCCTGACCTGCGACTCAGCCGCGCCCAGCTTGCGCGCTCTGGCCATCAGGTCGCCGATCAGTTGATCGAGCGCAAACTCGGTGGCCAGCTCCGGTGAATGTGGCGCGGCTGGCCTCTTGGAGCGCACAAAAACACCGCTGCCATGGCGGAACTCCAGCCAACCCTCCTGCTCCAATTGTTTGTAAGCTGCGCTGGCTGTGTTGGCATGAATGCCATAGCGGCGCGCCAGTTCGCGTGTGCTGGGCAGCCGCTCACCCGGAGCGAGTTCCTGACAAAGTATACCCAGTGTCACCTGCGTAATTAACTGCTCGCGCAGCGAAACTTCGCCGGTACGATTGAGCCAGAGCCGCATCAGGCTATCCTGTCTCCTGAGCCGAAAGGCGCGGCTACCGCCCTCTTGCGGCCGTAGATCACCACGAGCGCAGTGAGCAGAAGCAGAATGATGCCTATCACCAGCAAGCTGCCCTCGGGGCCGTCCGTGCCGCCGCTCCAAATCACGTTGCCCGACGTGCTGGTGGTCAGGTAGTGGCCCTGCGGCGGTATTCCGCTGTTGGCGGTGCCGTAGAAGTAGGTCTCCGCCCAGTCCCATGCAGCATGACAGCCGATAGCCCACCATGCCGTGCCGGTGAGCCGCACGCTGACGCAGAAGACAAAGCCGATCAGCGCCGCGCCGAAGATGCCGATCCAGTTCTCACCGTTGTTGCCGAGATGGATGTAGCCGAAGATCGTTGAGGTGACCCAGGCCGCCTGCCAAAAGCCCGCGCCCTGTATTTTTTTTAGTTGCAGTATCAGGCAGGGAAAAAGCCCCAGCGAGGCCATGGCGTAGACACCCCAGGCGCTGATGCCCAAGGCTCTTGCGTACAAGCTCGCGCAGAGCAGTGCGTTGATTCCCAGTGCCCACCAGAAGTTAAGGCCGCGCGTCAGCGTGAATTGCAGGTAGCCGCGGAACATTCCCTCTTCCATGCAGCCAACCAGCAGAAAGGCGACTGCCCACATCGCGCCATATTTCCAGATCTCCGCGCCGGAAAGTGCAACGGAGCCGATGTGCAGCCAGCCGCCCCATGCCATGGCTGCCACCAGCGCCGAAAGAGCAAGAAAACCCGCCACTATGCCGCTGAGAAAATGGGGAATGCTGCTCGGGCCGATCAGGTTGTAGGCCAGAAGGCTGCGGCGGCGCTCGATCAGCGCCATGGCCGACATCGCACCCACCAGCCCCAAGACTTCCATCAGCTTTTCACGGGCCGCCAATGAAGCGGTGAGGTGGTCCATCTGGCTTAAATCGACAATATGGAAATGGATAAAAACAAATCCCACAACGGTGCCAATAAGGCCGAGCAGAAGAACAAATATCCCCACCAACCAGCCGGCGCGAAGGCCATGAGGGCCGACGAATGTCCAGCTCATCCAATTAAAGATTTGCTCTCCGAGGGAAGGAGCAGAGCTTTCATTCACTTGAGCTGATGCAACTATTCCGACAATCGGCGCTTTCGGCTGCGGGGGATGAATCTCCGGCTCCATGGAGCTCCTTAAAATACAGATTTCTGTGCTTAAATGCTCTTTTGATAAGATACTCTACGCATTCCACGCCCGGTATGTTCAACGGCTAGAAGGATTCGGGCCACTGTCGAGCGCCATGCCAGATGCCTACAATCTCTACTGTTTGTAAGTAAACCTGATAGACCACGATGTAGGATGAACGAGGAACGACAGCCTCACGCGTTCCATCAGCCCGCCCAATCCGTCCCGAATAAGGCATCTGCCCCACGCGCCGTACAGTTTCCAAGATTCTGCGGCGAATGGTAATGGCACCTGCCGAGCTTTCGCCTTGCAGGTAGTCAACAACTTCCTGGAGGTGCCTCGCCGAAGCAGCTGACCAGATCACTTTCATCGGGCTATACTTTGGGCCTCACGCTCCCACACATCCACCATGCTTTCCACCTCCTCGTGGCTGAAGGTACGCCCATTGCGGAGATCCTCTCGTCCCTCTTTGACCATGGCGGCAAAGCGTCGCTGCTCGCTGAGGTAGCTCTCCACTGCTTCATTAAGCAGGTAGCTGCGGTCACGGTCCATAGCCTTGGCAATCTGATCCAGTTGGGCCACCTTTTCCGAGTCGATGCGAAAGCTGATGGTGCGCGGAGTAGTCATAATACAGAATAATACGCTATATTATTCGCACACACAAGCGGGTTTGCCTGAATCAATTGGCGGGCTGTGCCGCCTGCCGCCGGTTCTACTCGTCGCGTAGGGCGACCATGGGATCGATGCGCGCGGCGCGAAGCGCTGGCAGCCAGCTTGAGCCAATGGCGACGGCGACGATAGCCGCGGTGATGCCGGTAAAGATGATCGGGTCGTCTGAGCGCACGCCGTAAATCAGGTTGGCCACGCCATGCGCCAAGGCGAAGGCAAGCAGCAGTCCAACGCCAACCCCCGAGCCGGCGAGCCACGCAGCCCGCCGCAACATCATTCTCATTACATCTTCGCGGCGCGCTCCCATGGCCAGGCGCACACCAATCTCGCGGGTGCGTTCGCACACCAGGTTGGCCATTACGGCGAAGATGCCTATGGCAGCCAGCAGCAAGGCAATCAGCCCATCCGTGATCAGGCCTCTGGAGACAAATCCCAGGCCGGTCACATGTTCCTGCATCATCTGCGCGTAGCTCTTGACCTCCTCCAACGGCAGCACGGGGTCAATATTGGCTAGCGCCTTGCGTGCAGCCGGGGCGATGGCCAGCGGGTCGCCGTTGGTGAGAATCGTAAAAGTCGGATCGCCAGGCGGAGCCTGCGCCGCGGCCATATAGATCGCGGCCGGGTGCGAGCGGTCGTAGAGGGAGTAATCCGTCTCCTCGGCTATACCCACAATGGTCATCCACTGGGTTTGGTCTTTGCGCCCGGCGCCCATGCGGATGCGCTGGCCCAGCGGATTTTCGCCGGGGAAATAGCGGGCCACAAATCCCCGGCTGACAACGGCTACCGGCTGCGAGCGCAGGTCGTCGCTTGGGCTGAAGAAACGGCCATTGATGAGCGAAATGTGGAACTCGGAGAAAAATCCGGCGCTCACCGGCAGGCGCAGCGCGCTTTGAAACTTGCCGGGAACCAGGGGACGATTCTCGATCTGGCAATCGTCCAGCCAGCCGTAGTCGCTGAAGGGAAGCGTAATTGTCAATTCGGCTTGCTTGACGCCGGGCAGGGCGCGCAGACTATCCAGGCTGGCGTTCTGCCATGAAGCCATCTTTTCCGGCGTATCGTAACGCGCGGCGGGGGGATGGACAGTGAATGTGAGCATATGGGCGGGGTCGTAGCGATCGGCCGAGTGCAGCATCGCACCCATGCCTTTGGACATGAGCGCCGCGCCAATGACCAGCGTCATGGCCAGCGCGATCTGGGCACCGGCGAAGAGGTTTCTAAGCCAGCGTGTGCGACGGGCGCCGGCAATGGCGCGGGAGCCGGATTTCAACTGGTCCACCAGGTTGACGCGCAGGGCGGCCAGCGCCGGCGCAAAGCCGGAGATGGCGCCCGCCACCACGGCCAGCAGCAGAGAATACGCCAGGGCGCGTCCATTCAGCGAGATGTTGTTCCATCCAGCCAGAAAGCGGGCCACTCGCGGCGGCATGGCGATGAGCGTGAGGTGCATTTGGAGCAGGGCAACCAGTAATCCGCCTGCCCCGCCGATCAGCCCCAGAAGAATGTTTTCGGTAAGCAACTGCCTCGTCAGACGCCAGCGGCCTGCCCCCAAAGCGATGCGCATGGCAATTTCAGGCCGACGGGCAATTCCGCGCGCCAATTGCAAATTGGCGATGTTGAGGCAAACCACCAGCAGCACAAAAAGCGTGGCCACTTGCATCATACTGAAATAGAGTGCCGTCAACGGGCCGTTGATGTCGTCCAGCAGAGGCACCAGCTTGACCGACCAGCCCAAATTGGTGGCTGGATACGCCTGAGACAGACGCTCCTCGGTGACGTTCATCTCCGCCTGCGCCTGGGATAGAGTAACGCCCTTGCGCAGACGGCCAATCACCCGGTAATCGTGCGCGCCGCGGTTGGCAAGCTGCGTGGCTGTGGGCGCCAAGGGCAGAAGGAGATCAGCAGTCTGCGGGTATTGCAGCGTTTTGGGCATGACGCCGACGATAGTGTAAGCATGCTTGTCCAATTCGATCTTGCGGCCCAGTACCCCGGCATCGGCATCGTAATGTTCCTTCCAGAAGTAGTAGCTGAGGACGGCAACGCTCTCGCGTCCCGGCTGGGTCTCTCCCTGCTCAAAGATGCGACCGATGAGAGCTTTGCTGCGCATCACGGAGAAAAAGTTGGGCGAGACATATTCGGCCTCGATATGCGCGACGTCTCCCGCCCCGGTAAGGCTCATATTGGCCGTACTGTGCACGGCCAGCTCTTCAAAAGAATGGTTCTGGCTCTGCCAATCTTCGTAGTTGGCCAGCGCCACCGGCTTCAGATCGCCGTGATTCTGCTGCTCCTGGACTGTCAGTACGCGGTTCATCTCGGGCACGGCCAGGGGACGCAGAACTACCGCGTCCATGATGCTATAGCCGGCCGTATTAGCGCCGATGCCAATGGCCAGCGTGAGTACCGCGGCCAGCGTGAAGCCCGGCGACTGGCGCAACTGCCGCAATGAGTAACGCAGATCCTGAAGCAAAGCGTGCATGAAATCTCCCGGTTCCCCTAAGAATCTCCCTCCGAGAACCCTATCATGGAGTGTGCATTTATCTGGCCAAACCGCTTAAGGGCCTAACTATTGATTGTAAACAGCTTAACTCTGATGAGTCGCACGCATTATTCCCCCCGCTTGTTCAGAATCGAAACCAGCCGTTCGTTAACGAACAGTTGCGACCGCCTGAAAACGGAAAAAAGCTCTTCCGCCTTGACACAATGGCCCGCTGCCTTGATGCTAAACAGTTCTGGTTATTCTGTTTTTCTGCGCACGGAGGAGTTCATATCTTGCAGGTTCGCGTCTTTTATCACGACAAATGCTTCGACGGAGCCTGCTCAGCCTCGCTCTTCACGCGCTTTCACCGCGAATGTATCTCTTCCAGCGCGAGCTATGAATATCATGGACTCGTCCACCGCGCCGGCGCTCTTTTTGACGAGAACGAGTTTATCGGCGACGAAAACGCCATCGTCGATTTCAAGTACTGCGCCTCGCCGCGCATCACCTGGTGGTTTGACCATCACCTCTCGGCCTTTCTCACTCCTCAGGACCAGGAGAATTTTCTGGCCTGCCAGCGCGACCCAGATTGTGGCGGCCGCAAGTTTTTCGACCCCAACTACACCTCGTGTACCAGTTTTCTGGCGCACATCGCCTCCACTCGCTTCGACTTTGATACCAAGCCCGTGGCTGAGTTGATTCACTGGGCCGACATTGTGGATGGCGCAAAGTATGAGAGCCCTGAGGCCGCCGTCGAGATGGCTGCTCCAGCGATGAAGCTCACCCTCATCATCGAGTCCTCGCAGGACGACGCCTTCATCCCGCGCCTTATTCCGCTACTCACCGAGATGCCCATGGCCGAGGTGCTCAGCCAGCCCTTTGTGGCCGGGCTGTTGCCGCCCTTGCTAGAGCGCCACCAGCAGGCCATCCGGCTGATTCGCGAACGCAGCGAGGAGCGCAACGGCACCATCTTCTTCGACCTTACCGACCAGCCGCAAGAGGGCTATAACAAGTTCATCCCCTACTATCTGCACCCCCAGGCCACTTACTCCATCGGCCTATCCAGTTCCAGCTTCCGCACTAAGGTCTCGGTCGGTTCCAACCCCTGGACCACGGCCGACCCAGCAAAGATGACCAACCTCGCTGCAATTTGCGAGCGCTACGGAGGCGGCGGCCATGCACGCGTGGGCGCCATCAGCTTCCCGCCCGGCCAGGCAGGCGAGGCGCGCAAGGCTGCGGTGGATATTGTGGCCGAGCTTAGGGCCAAAAACCCGCTGGCGTGAAAAAAGATTTCTCAAGCCCGTGCAAGACGTTGTGCTGCACGAGAGGCGATCTCCGTCTTTGCATATCTGGGCTGCGGTGTTGACTTGCGCAATGGGATCCGCGACGCAATTCGGTGCTTTTCAGTTTCCGCCATGGGAGCCACGTTGATCGTAACCGAGAGCCGCAAGCGGTCGGCAAACTGCAGAAGCCTGGTAATGCTAAAACGCGCAATCTGTCCGCGCAGCAGCAGGCTGGCATCGGGCTGATGAATCTGCAATACCTTGGCAAGCTGAGTCTGCGTCAGCTTCCGGGCCTCAATCTCGGCCCGGATGGACACCCAGAGATCGTGCTTGATCTCCATCTCCCGAATTTCTTGCGTAGAGAAGCCCAGGTCTTCCAGCACATTGCCGGTAGTGATGTGGCCAGGTTTATTTGTCACTACTGCGCTTGGCATCGATTTTCTCTTCCTTGAGGCGTTGCCTGACTTTGATTAGCCGCGTCTTGGCTCGATTTAGGTCGTTCTTTTCCGTCTTCCGACTCTTCTTGGTAAAGGAGTCCAACACATAAATCGTGTTGTCAATTCGCGCCAGATAAATCATGCGATACCATGCTGATTCATCTGCGGCTTTTAGTTCAAAAACTCCTTGCCCAATAGACTGCATCGGCCGTGTTACTAGGGTTGGACGCAGTCCTTCTTGCAGTTTCCTGAGAGAGATCCCAAAGTCGCGTTGTATGTCGCGTGGCCATGCTTTCAAAATGTCGAGTGAGTTGCCCTCCCACGAGATAGAGGCTCTTGTCTGAAGGTTGACTGGAGCAGGCATTAGATACTCCGTGGTCCGTGGTCAGTAGCCAGTGGTCTGAGCCATAATTAGCAGATCACCGTTCACTGACGACTGCACTCTTCCGCGCTTCTGACCAAATAATCCGCGGAAGTGTTTGGCGCTGCTTTGCTGCTCGCAAAGTGGGGCAGCCTGCCTGCGAATCTCCCCACCCGCCGCCTACCTAGTCCCTGGTTCATAGTCCTTAACTGAGGTTCACCCTCCGAGTGTACATGGCACTGCTCAGTGTTTCGTGTCAAAGATCTTCTTCTTCGGCGCGGCCTTATTGCTATCAACATTCGTTGGGACGAGTCAGATTTCTGGCTCTCTGGTTTGTGTCTCTCGTTCCCGATATGCGCTGCCCGCCTGTTGCCTGGTGCGCTTAAACCCAAAAGCACTCCCAAACGTCTTCCTTATTATATAGCAAAATTACTATCACAACGGAAAATATTTTTCTGCCCCGGCTTTAGTCGCTTCGCGCCCTGCCCTTCAAGCTCGGCCACTCGGCTTTGCGTTGCTCCAGGAATGCCTTGACGCCCTCTTCGAAGTCAGCCGTCATGCGCTGCTGCGCGTTCACCTCGATAGCCTTCTCGAGCTCCTCGTCTAGTTTGCGGTGGGAGTGTGCGCCAAGAAGTTGCTTGAGCGCCATCATAGCCTGGGGGCTGTTCTGCGTCAGTGTCTTGGCCAATGAGTGGGCGGTTTGCATCAGCTCCTCTGCGGCTACAACTTCGGTCACCAGCCCCATGTGCAGGGCTTCCTCCGCCTTCAGCATTCTGCCGGTCAACAACAATTCCCGGGTGCGTTTTTCGCCTACCTGGCGCAGCAGAAACGTGGCCGCAATCGCCGGCACAAATCCCATGCGCACCTCGTTGAATGCAAATCGTGCCCAGGGCGTGGCCAGCGTGAAGGCGGGGAGGGTGGCCAGGCTCATGCCGCTGCCGATGGCAGGACCGTTCACCGCAGCAATCACCGGTTTGGGAAAGTCATACAACATGCGCAACAGATGAGCTATTTTCTCCGCGTCGTGGCGATGCTGCTCCGGCGTGTGAGACTGCGAGCCTCCCAGGTATGCAGCATCCACGCCGGCGCAGAAGGCCGGGCCGGCCCCGGTCAGGATCACGGCGCTGCAATCGCTGCTCGCCGCCTCCTCAAGGGCCGCTATCAGCTCTTCGATCAGCGCGGGAGAGAGAGCGTTGCGCTTCTCCGGCCGATTCAGCGTGATGGTCTTCACGCCATTGGCCAACTGAACCAGGATGTGCTCGAAGCGAGCCATGGAAACCTCCTGCAAACGCCGGATCGCCAGACGCGACCTGCGTTGAAAAACTAATCGTAGCGTAAAAATGCTTCGCCTGGCAGGCGATCTTGATCACTCTTTGATTTATAACACTCACAACGTCTAGCGAATATTGCCTCAGCCGTCCAGTGTAGTCCGAATAATCGCAGCCAGTTCGGAGAGATCGCCGCGCATCACGGCCAGGTCGCGTGCATGGTAGAGGCGCTGACGATCTTTCGTCCTCTGCGCCGCCCGAGCCCAATCCAGCCGATGACCGGCTGCCTCGGCGAGGTCCGTCGTGAACACTCGCAGAGTTCTTGAATTTCCATCCCGAAAAGCGTGGATAGCGTCAAGTTCGCCATAGTAGTAAGACAGCCGCTTTGCCATCGCATCGGCATCCAGGCCTTATAAATCATTTTCGGCCTTCAAAGCAGAAAATACTCCCACCAGAGCGCCGGGAATATTTTGCGAAGGCCCGTATGCAACTACAAACCCGGAACGGCTTTTCGCCAACATGCCGATGTCTTTGCGGAATTCTCCGGCCCATGGGTAGACCTTGCCAAAGATGCTGCGATGCGTCTCCTGCAAGCGGCGCGAGTCGAATGGGCCTTAGATCGGATTTATTGCGAGAAGAGCAATGCTAACAGATGCAGTTTGGGCTTCAAAGCGATTGAGGGTTGCTTGGTCGCGGATGTCCTCCAGGTTGATGAGAACATTCGTGCCAGGATAGACGTACGGATCGCGAGCAGACGGGCTCATGCGACGGCAGGTACTTTTGCCCGGTGGTAGGCTGCGATTTCTTCGAGTCCCTGGTCGAAGGTGATTTCTCCGGCGAGGATGCGTGCCTTGACAGACCAGTAGGGTTCACCTATTTCAAGCCCTTCCAGCCGCTGGCTGGCTTCACCCTCGGCAAACCCGCGTTCCAGCTTTTCCTTTTCGTCCGGTTGCAGCATGAGGGACCTCCGCATTTCAGGCGGTTAAATGCGCTCTGCCTGCATCAATTTTACCATTGTTTCTGCGTATTTTTCTGAGCATTTTCCTGCCTGTTGTGGCAGAATGGGAGCCATCATGCTGATCGAAATTTGGGAGCGCCTGCGAGGCTACGACAAGTGGATTCAGGTTGAGGCCAAGATTGAATCCTCCGACTTGGAGGAGACAAAAAACTACGACCGTTATGGTCGGCAAATGGAATCAACCTGGGAATCGGAGGACGAAATCGTCTGGACCGACAAGATGGGCGAGGAACAAAGAGCTGATTTTAAAGTTCCCGACGATTCTCCGATCTATCAGCTTGTCGATGGAGAGACGGTAACTATCCGTTATAATCCTGCAAAATCTGAAGAGTTTTACTATCGGGAGCTTTTGCGTACAAAAGTGCATACGGCGTTCAAATTGACTCTCATCTACGGGAGTTTGATCTGCGTCGTCCTTGTATTCATCATTCTCCAAATAGCAGGGAGCCGTTCCAGATAATACGAACTCACAGCCCCAACTCCCCAGCCCGCTTCTTCATCGCCTCCAGACAAAATCCGATGTGCACGTCCAGTTCCACGCCCAACTCCGCCGCGCCCTGCACAATGTCCTCGCGGTTCACGCCTCGGGCGAATGCCTTGTCCTTCATCTTCTTGCGCACGCCGGCCACTTCCACATCGGCAATTGCTTTGGTTGGCTTGACCAGCGCGCAGGCTGTCAGAAAGCCGGCCAGCTCGTCGCAGGCAAACAAAGCCTTGGCCAGATGCGTTTCGCGCGGAACGCCGCTGTACTGCGCATGGCCCAGAATGGCAGTGCGCAAATCGAGAGGCCAGCCCAGCCGCTCCAACTCGCGGACTCCAACATACGGATGCTCCTCGGCCGTGGGATAACGCTCGTAGTCGAAATCGTGCAGCAGGGCCGTGGTCGTATACAGCTCAATGAACGCAGCCCGTTCTGCGCCGGCCAACCCCAACCGGTCGGCTTCTGCCTCGCCCATCGCCGTGACGCAGGCCTCGACCGCCAGCGCATGCTTGCGCAGGTTTTCGCTCTCCGTCCACTCGATCAGCAGTTGCCAGGCTTGCGCTCGTCCGTAGCTGGAACCGCTTTCTTTTGCATCATTTCCGGTGCAGTTGTTCATGGCTTCCTTGACCTCCATGTTTACTAACTTGGTTCGTCCCTTTCCCGGTTTTTCCTGTTAAATTGCGGGTATGATCCGTGAAATACGGGATTGCACCCAAGTTTCCACTTGACAGTTATGGTACATATCCCGGAAAGTATGACATATCGTGGTGCTGCAATGCACCGCGGGGTTCCTGCTCTGGCACTCCGCACACCACTTATGGCTACTTCACTTGCGAGCGTGGAGACACGCGAAGTTGTGCACTGCAAGTATCCCGAATGCAAACTGGTTCAGTTCAGGCCGTCCAACGGTCTTTGCAGAAGGTGCCACAGGCCCTTGAATATCGAGGAGCCGGTGCGGCCAGGGCCCATCCCGGTTGAAAATCCGCCATTCGATCCCGCAGCCGAAGCCGGCTTGCGGGTGGCTGGCCAGGTGAAGGAGATTCGTCGCGCACGCCACCTGAGCCAGCGGCAACTGGCCGGGCGCATGCAGGTGCCACGCACCTACATCTCCAAAATCGAAAATGGCAAGGCCATTCCCACCCTCAGCTCTCTCGAACGGCTCGCCGATGCTCTGGGTGTGCATATACGCCAACTGGTTCGCGACGCCCGCAGCCTTCGCGACGACGATGTGGCATCAATCATGGCCGATCCGATGCTGGCCGAGATCGCGTCCCTGCTGCCTTGCCTGGACCCGCTGCACCGCTCGCTCGTCATCAGTTCGGCGCGCGACATGGCCATGGGCTACCGGCGCATCGCGTAAAGGGTTCAGGCGAGAGCATCTCCTTCCCGGTGTGGCGGCAATGGCCGCCGCACTCTCTGTCGGGAGTCCCTCGCGCTGGCTCGTCTTCAGCCGTGACACTGGCAATTGCAGCCCATGGGCGCATGTGCTACGGTCAGGATGAAACGCCTCGACTCGCGCCGACGGAAGGATGGTGTACCGGCCCGCAAGCTCGAATGCAATGATTGAGATAAAATCCCTTGTTACCTGCCGCCAAACCGCGCATCAATGAACTAACCGCCGAGGAGCGCGCCGTCTACGCGACCCTCAAGCCCGAGTGCCTGCCGCAGCATGTCGCCATCATCATGGACGGCAATGGACGCTGGGCGGCGGCCCGCGCGTTGCCGCGGGTGGAGGGCCACCGGCGCGGGGTCGACGCGTTGCGCAAGACTGTGCGCGCGGCGCGCGAGCTCGGCA
>Ga0181520_10003064_pt1 | contig 29932 bp, 24 predicted proteins | sample PEATcosm2014_Bin_29_FD_132451 | JGI IMG/M metagenome (GOLD analysis project Ga0181520, IMG submission 132451) | Peatland microbial communities from MTU Mesocosm Facility, Houghton, MI, USA - PEATcosm2014_Bin02_30_metaG | ecosystem: Environmental > Terrestrial > Soil > Wetlands > Peat | place...
GTAAAGAAGATGATGTACATGAAATAATTCAAATCGAAAGATTAATTAATAAAAAAGCGCACTATAAAAGGTGCGTTTTTTTTTTGTTATTATTATATAACTATAAAAATATTCTTAAAAGGTTTTAATTCTTCTGCTGAACTTTCGGGGTGAATTTTATACACTCTTTACCTGAGGAATTAAAAACTTCTACTGAAGGAAGTCCCTTTGATTTAAACCAGAATAACTTGCAGCCGTAAGGCTGTTGCTTTATCCAGGTTATCTTAAAATGGGCGCATTTTATACAATCTACAGGCATAATTCTTCTTAATAATCATATTTAATTGTCGAAATAAAAATAAAGAAATTTAGGGATATAATTTCCTGGTTCCGGGGTGTCATTTGGCATTACATGCAGTCCCATACCTGAAGCGTTATCTAATTCCTAAGCAATCTCTGCGTCTTTGGGGAAAATAATTCCCCGCAGAGGCGCCAAGTCCGCAAAAAATTAGTCAAAACTTGAATTAGTTATTTGCATATAATATCTTGCAATTTATAATAACGTTAAAAATACTTATGAATTCTGCATCCATTATATCGCTTGCAATAGCATTTTTTGTCCTTGCCGTTACTCCCGGTCCCGGTGTTTTGGCTACAGTTGGGCACTCGCTTTCATCAGGGTTTAAACCGGCGGCATTTTTTGTGCTGGGTATATTGTTCGGTGATTTATTTTTCCTGTCGCTTGCTATTTTAGGCTTAGGCTTTGTAGCCTCTGCTATGGGTAAATTTTTTATTTTAATTAAAATATTGAGCGGCGGCTACCTGGTTTTTCTCGGCGCAAAGCTTTTAATAAATCCTTCCGGTATTATTAAGTTAGAAGTTCGGAAGAATGACGCATTAACTTTTAAAAATACGCTTTCCGGCTTTGGATTAACCTTAAGCAATCCCAAAACAATTTTATTCTATGTTTCTTTCCTTCCCACTTTTATGAATGTAACTTCTTTCAATCTTAATGATTTTTTTATTGCTTCTGCGGAAATATTTGTTGTTATAGGCGGGGTTCTTCTAAGTTATGCTTATTTAACCGGTTATGTAAGAAAATTGATAAGTAACCCGCAATTTATCAGGCGTATGAACAGAACATCCGGCGCATTGCTCGTTGGAGTGGGTATTGCCCTCGTTGTGAAATAGAGTTTGATCTGTTTTCCAAAAATGTTTTAACAGATTTTCAGAGCTTATTGTTCCTAACCGCATCGCGGTGGAACATTAGTAGTGATTTTAGAAGGAAATAAAATAAAAGCTCCAGCGGAAAGACATATTATCCCCTTATTTTCTAAGTACAATTTAACATAATCCAAAATTAGTGTATTTCAATTTATATTTTCGAATAAAACGAATACTTTTCTGTAACTCCTACGGGGCTCTGTTATATTTGTGTTAAGACTTTTACTACGAATGTTTTGCCCGGATGGAGCTCCTCTTATAAAATTTTACACTACCGAAAATCTAACTGCAGCAAAGTGAAACAATTGTTTTCAGGCAAGCGATAATTACGCTTTCTAATTTTAATTTATTAATCTTTAAACTATTGAGTCTATTGACTTTTCCATTCAAGCCAATATTTTCTCCTCCACAAACCGCAGTCGTAGCCGGTCAGATTTCCGTCTTTGCCAATCACCCTGTGTGCCATAGTATAATTATTGCGATCCTGTTATCTCCGTTTGATTTTTGTATAGCGCTTACCGCTGAGGGATTGCCGGTTCTTTTTGCATGGACGGTACCCGGCAAGTATTGCATCTTTTGCCGAAGGAAAAAATTCCACGTTGTTTTTATCCGGCTTCTTGCAGGGCAGGAAGAACTGCAGAATATTCCCGTTATTTTGACGCCGGTATAAAAAATACCATCATAGCTTATATCCCTGTTAAGGATTGCCTTGTACATTATTTTTTCAGACAGCAGAGCACTCATAAATAATCCCTTTTTTAGTTAGCAGAAAAATACTGCCTTTGGGTAAGTCTATCACCGATAAATTGATATTAAATTTTTATGAATTTATAGCTTTACATAACTATATTTAAGGCAGGTGATTATAGTTCTTAGATCTTCTTCATAATTTCGTACTAAAAAAAGAAACTTGACAAAAATAATTTTAATTCAATCACCTTTAACATTATTTCATCTGGAAAGTATCAGCGGTATATTTAGACATAGAAAAATAGATGAAATAATTAATTTTACTCAAAAAGTATTGGCTGCGTAATCGATATGGTTAAAAATGAAGTGAATATAATTGATCCTCGAAAGTATATGCAGTTAGCAATCGATACTATGATACAGTCGGTAAATGAACCCCGTGATGATGGTAAAGAAAGCCCGAAAGTAGGAGTTGTACTTCTTCATCCCGATGGAACTGTTGAAACAGCTTGCCGGGGCGAATTACGCTTAGGTGATCATGCTGAATTTACTTTACTTGAAAGAAAGAACCGCTCTATTAAACTTGATGGAAGTATTTTATTCGCAACGTTAGAGCCATGCGCTCCGGGTGCTAGAAAACATCCGAAATTAGTCTGTGCCGAGAGAATTGTTAACGCTCGTATAAAAGAAGTTTGGATTGGCATTGAAGATCCCGACCCAAATGTGGATAGAAAAGGCATTCAATACCTTGAGGATAACGGTGTTAAGATTCACATGTTTCCTCCCGAATTTCAAAAACCTATTAGAGATACAAACAATAAGTTTTTGAAACAAGCCAAAGAGCGTGCTAATAATAGTAAAGAGGAAAAGGAGAATCTTCTTTCAAACATGGAGAAAGCTATTACGACATTAAATCTGAATGCTTTTTCTGCTGAAGCAATTCAATACTATATTGCTAGAGCAAAACTACATTTTATAACAAGCGATGAACAATGGGCTTATTTTGAAAATATAGGTTTGATTGAAAGAATAAAAAAAGGAAACAATGAAGTTCTTGTACCTACCGGTTTTGGAATCTTATTGTTTGGTAAAAATCCCAGGGAAAATTACCAGAATGCAATTGTTAAGGCCAAAGTAAAGTATGGAAACGGTTCTTCTATACCAAAGGATTTTGAAGGTCCGTTAGTTCTTATACCTAAAGATATCGAATTGTGGCTCAAACAAGTTTTACATTCGGAAGTAAGCCGTGAAAAATTTGAACGTAAAACTTCAACTTTGTTTCCGATTGAACCTCTTCGTGAAGCAATTATTAATGCCCTGGCTCATAGGGATTATAATGTAGAAAGGGCCAAAACTTACATAGAAATTGACGATGATAAAATAGTTATTAAAAGCGCCGGTCTCCCTGTCTCGCCGATTTCCTTAGATGATATAAAATCTTTTAAAGCTTCTTCTCTCAGTAGAAATCCCAAAATTACTTACATTTTAAATAGAATGGGATTGATGGAAGAAGCAGAGGTGGGTATGGAAACCTTTAGGGAAATGAACCAAAAATATAATCTTCCCTTACCTATTTTCCATTATAAAGCGCCGTATTTAACTTTATCTTTTTCAAGAAATTTAGAAGCTGTTAGAAAAGTAAGCGGCATTAAAGCTTTAAAAGAATTAACTACTGAACAATTACGTGGCTATGAATGGATAATAGCGAAAGGTGAAGTTTCTGCCAAAGAGTATGCCGAAAATTTTGGTTACTCGTCTCGTACTGTAAGCAGGCATTTTGCTGATATGTTGAGAGCAGGATTACTAATTACTAATGGTGAAAATCTTAGATCCCCTAAACTTAGATATATACCCAAGCTACAATGAACATAGACACTAACATGGACATAATGTCTATGTGTAAATGCATTGAATTATTTGTGAATGAAATAGTACTGTTGTAATTAAGTCTGAGAGGGTACAAAGACAAGAATGTATCCTCTTATTAATAATGACATGGACATGAACTAAAATTGATTTGCTGTTTATTATGGAAAGCAAAACATATTGGTATTCAACAAACATCAAAGAGGAAGCCGCTTATTTAACAGCGTTTCTTAATTCTAATTTTGCAAATGAATCAATAAAAGATTTTCAGTCTACAGGATTGTTTGGACACAGGGATATTCATAAAAAAATTTTGGAAATATCTTTGCCGCAGTATGACGACAAAAACAAAACACATAAGGAAATATCGCGGTTTAGTAAAATTTGTTTTGAAAAGACAGGGGAATTTGTTTCTGAACTTACTTATAATAATGAAGCAACCGGCATAAAACTCGGGAATGCACGTTTAGAAATCAGGGAATTATTAAAAGAAAAATTAGGGAAAATAGACCCTTTGTTGAAAGAAATTATTGTGCATAAACAGTCGGAGTGACAGATTCCCGGTGCAAGCGCTGCCTGTCGTTAAATTAAAACGAGGTAGAAAATGAAAAGACAAAAGCGAACAATATTTAACATCCTGATCTTTATATGGCTGTGTATATGTGCAGCCTTGCCGGCTCAGCAATACCCGTTTCAAAATCCAAATCTTCCCGTTGAAGAAAGGGTTAAAAATATTATTTCATTATTAACGCCGGATGAAAAAGTTGCATGCCTTAGTACTAATCCAGGCGTACCCCGTCTAAGTATTAAGGGATGTTCTCATGTTGAAGGGCTTCATGGTTTAGCAAGAGGCGGTCCCAGTAACTGGGGGAAAAGAGACCCCATTACAACAACTATTTTCCCGCAGGCTATAGGATTGGCAGAATCATGGGAACCTGAAGTCCTTAAGCAAGCTGCATCAATTGAAAGTTATGAAGTGCGCTATATCTTTCAGTCGCCAAAATACAAAAAGGGTGGGCTTGTAGTAAGAGCTCCTAATGCTGATATCGGGAGGGATCCCCGCTGGGGCAGGACGGAAGAATGTTACGGCGAAGATGCCTGGTTCAATGGAGAAATTGTAGTTGCTTTTGTCAAAGGTTTGCAGGGTGACGACCCTGTATATTGGCGGACGGCTTCGCTTATGAAACACTTCCTTGCTAACAGCGATGAAAATGGGCGGGACAGCACTTCTGCCAATTTTGATGAAAGGCTTTTACGCGAGTATTATTCTTATCCTTTCTACAAAGGTATTGTTGAAGGAGGCTCGCGCGCTTTTATGGCGTCTTATAATGCTTATAACGGCATCCCTATGACTGTAAACCCTATTCTAAAAGATATTACCGTAAATGAGTGGGGACAGAATGGAATAATTTGTACCGACGGCGGAGCTTTCCATTTACTTTTAACCGGTCATAAGTATTACAAGGATACTAGTATTGCCGCTGCCGGATGCATTAAAGCAGGTATATCCCAGTTCTTAGATAGTTATTCAGGCAGCGTTAAAAGCGCACTTGCAAACGGTTATTTAACCGAAGCTGATATTGACAGTGTTATTAAAGGTAATTTTAGGGTTATGATAAAACTTGGTCTGCTTGACCCGCCTGAAAAGGTACCTTACAGTAAAATCGGGATAAGCGATACCACAGACCCCTGGTCAACGGAAAAAAACCGGACTGCAGTAAGAGAAGTAACACGGAAAACCGTTGTCCTTCTAAAGAATTCCAAGAATATTCTTCCTCTCGACAGGAATAAATTAAAATCCATTGCCGTAATCGGTTCTCTTGCAGATGAAGTCCTTTTGGACTGGTACAGCGGCACACCGCCATATACAATATCTCCGTTGGAAGGAATCAAAAACAAAGTCGGAAATGCTGTTGAATTAAAATATGTAAAAAATATATCAGACAGCGCTTCTTTTAAAATTGCGAAGGATGCTGATATTGCAATTGTCTGTGTGGGGAATCATCCAACCTGCGACGGCGATCCCTGGGGAGAATGTACCACGCCCAGCGACGGTAGGGAAGCTGTAGACAGAAAGGCGATAATTCTTGAACAGGAAGAATTGATAAAAGAAGTTTATAATGCAAATCCAAATACCATTGTCGTGCTGATTAGCAGTTTTCCATTTGCCATTAATTGGACGCAGGAAAATATTCCGGCAATTATTCATATCACTCATTGCAGTGAAGAGCTTGGTAATGCATTGGCTGATGTTTTATTCGGAGATTATAACCCGGGGGGAAGGCTTGTACAGACCTGGCCAAAATCTATGGATCAACTGCCGAATATGATGGATTTTAATATCAGGCATGGAAGAATGTATATGTATTTCAAAGGCGAACCGCTTTATCCGTTCGGTTATGGCTTAAGTTATACTACATTTAATTATTCCGGTTTAAATGTCAGTTCCAAAAATCTGAAATCAGATGGTGAAATTACTGTAAGTATAGATGTAAAGAATACGGGAGACCGTATAGGTGATGAGGTTGTTCAGCTTTACGTAAAGCATCTGAACTCTGCGATTGAAAGACCTGTTAAGGAACTCCGTGGATTCAAACGGATTACGCTTCTGCCAAATGAGACTAAAACGGTACAAATTCCTTTAAAAGCAGAATCCCTCGCTTATTGGGATGTGAACAAACACAGCTTTACTGTTGAAGAAGATAAAGTTCAAGTTATGGTTGGAGCTTCGTCGGAAGATATAAAATTACAGGATACTATTGAAATTGTGCGGTAAATTGAATCCCTCCCACATATTTGAATTAAAATGCAGGTCAGCTTGCCGGGCTGAACCTTTTCCCGGCTGAATTTTGACTAAAAATAAAATATTAATGCTACGATAGCATTCAAAAATTACTTTTTAGACAGCCTCAATTAAATGTGAGGGGGTGTAATCTTTTTTTCATAATTGATTAATAACAATATTTTTATTGAAAACGAGCACAGATTCAATTAAATTGCAATGCTTATGGAAAAATTTTCTTTTTATAAGATGTGCGGTGCCGGGAATGACTTTATTCTTGTAGATAAAAACATCAACCCGGGGTTTGTTCCGGATAAATACATAATAAAAAAAATTTGCAGCAGACGTTACGGTATCGGCGCCGATGGCGTTATTACTGTCTCTGATTCAAGCAGTTATGATTTTATTATGGAATATTTTAACGCCGATGGTTCTACCGGAAGCCTGTGCGGCAACGGTGCAAGATGCGCTGTTAAATTTGCGGGCTTAAGCGGCAGAATTAAACATCAAATTACTGAATTTCTGTCTAATGGCGTTGCTTATTCGGGTAATATATTAAACGAAAACGAAATAAGGTTTTTCTTTAATCCGCCTCAAAAATTAAAATGCAATTTTAAAATCAAGGCGTTCAATCAATTAATTAATGCATCTTATATTGATACCGGTTCTCCTCATGTGGTTATAAAAATTGAAGATGTTCTTAAAAATCCGGCTAATCCGAAATTATTTTATGAAGATTTGGATAACTTCCCTGTAATTGAACTCGGACGGGAGATAAGGTATCATAAAGATTTTGAACCGGAAGGCGCTAATATTAATTTTATCAAATTAATAGAAGGAAAAATTCATATTCGTACCTATGAGCGCGGTGTTGAGGATGAAACGCTTGCATGTGGTACCGGTTCAACTGCCGCCGCTGTAATTAGTAGTTCTTTATTTAATCTAAAACCGCCGCTTTCTTTAATTACAAGAGGCGGAGAAGAGTTAATTGTTGATTTTGAAATTGAAGGTCAACAAATTAAGAACCTGTCGCTGACGGGTCCTGCGTTAGTAACCTTTACAGGTGAATTTACATTAAACTAGTGTCTAAATATCCGGAGATAAAATGTCGAAAATTATTTTTACAATTCAATATGAATTAAAACCTGAAAAAAAAGAAGAATACCTGGTCGTAATAAAAGAATTGAAAAACCTTCTTAAAGCGGAGGGGCTTGAAAGTTACTCGGTTTATGAAGCAAAGGGGAAACCCGGTCATTTCCAGGAATTTTATTCTTTCAGAAATCAGGAGGCTTTTGACGCTTTTGATGATAACCAAAACGAAAGGGTGAACATTCTTATTAGTAAACTGAACGAAATGACGGTTGATAATTCCAGGTATTCAACACTTAACGAAATTTCATTGGATTAATTTTATAATAAAAATGAAGAATATTAAACCGATTTATATTTATGGTATGGGTGTAATAATTGCTGCGCTTGTATTTATATTTCTCTCACAGAAGAATGCTTCCGATTTAGTTAAAACTCAGGGCGGCTTTACAAATCAAAAAATGCCTAACGATTCCGTGCACAGAGGGCTTAACGGCAATATGCAGACCGGTAAAGACGACCTTCTGGAAACTATAAAGCGGCATCTTGCAATGCTTAAAAAGGAAGTGGATGAAAGTCCTAATGATACGGTAAAGTTGAAGCAATATGCTGATTTTTTAGCGGCAGCCCATCGACCGGATGAAGCACTGCTTTTTTATAACAGGATATTAAATATAAATCCTAAAAGAATAGATGTCCTATTTTCAATAGCTGAAATTTACTATACAAAACACCAATTCCCCGAAGCTGAAAAGTATTTAAATAAAATTTTATCTTATGATAAAAATAATGTTAAGGCATATTATAATTTAGGCGCTATTGCTGTTAGCAAAGGCGATAAGGCAAAAGCAAAGGAAATCTGGTCCAGGATTATAAGAAATTATCCCAAATCACAAATTTCAGAGATTGCAAAAAAATCTTTGAACGAAATTTAACCGGTTATTAAAGAGATGTTATCTTTCATTCTGATTTTGTCTCTTATCTGATGTGAAATGTTAAAAATCAGTAGTGTTTTCCATTTAACTTCTTATGTGTAATGTTGTTTATATCAAGGTAAATATCTTTCAATATCGTACAATTATTCCTATCTTTAAGTTATTCTCAAAAAACGATTTTTATACATGTTTGAATACGTTGGCGCTATACATGTGCACTCAATATTTTCCGACGGCTCCGGCGAAGTTAAGGAAATTGCCGGGCTAGCCAATGAATCAGGGCTGGATTTTCTGATCCTTACCGACCATAATACTCTCAGAGCGTTAAAGGAAGGATCTGAAGGCTGGTATAATAATACTCTTTTGTTAGTGGGATGTGAAATAAATGATAAAGAAAATAAAAATCATTACTTAGCATTTAATATTAATGATACTTTTTCAACAAGAATTTCTGCAAAAGATTATGTTAAAAAGGTGAAAGAAGCCGGTGGAATAGGGTTCCTTGCTCATCCGCATGAAAAAAGAACTCACATGAAAGAGCATCCGCCTTATCCGTGGATTGAATGGGATACGGATGATTTTACTGGTATAGAAATATGGAATCACATGTCCGAGTGGATGGAAAATCTTACCGAACAGAATAAATACCAAAATTTTGTCCACCCGTTAAAATCAATAACAAAGCCTCCTGAACCAACATTAATTCTTTGGGATGAACTAAGTTTAAATAGACGTGTTGTCGGCATTGGCGGAATTGATGCGCATGCCCATAAATATAATGTGCTGGGATTCTTTGAAGTTGAGGTATTCCCGTATAAGGTTTTATTTAAATCTATCAGGACTCATATTTTGACCCAGGCTGAAATACATCCCGGGGAGGGTTCAACCGGATTGCCCGAAGCGAAGAAAATAATTTATGATTCTTTGGAAAATGGAAACTGCTTTGTTGCTAATGATTATCACGGTGATTCAAAAGGATTCAGGTTTTTTGCGGAAATGAATAACAAAATTTATAATATGGGTGAGTCGATTCTTGATGATGGAAAGCTGCAATTCAGGGTGCTTGTTCCGGCTCCTAAAGCAGAAATAAGACTAATAAGAAACGGCGCTTTAATTAACCGTATTGAAGATCAAGAATGTGAGTTTATCATAAATAAAAACGGGGCATACAGGGTAGAGGTGTATCTAAACGGTAATGCATGGATATACTCAAATCATATCAGGGTTGGTTTGAAGACATAAATTATTGTCTGATAAAAGTAAACTACTTTAAAAGTTATTTATAAACGCTCCTCTGAAATCTATATTTACAACTGTAACAATTATCAGGTTCTCATCTTCCGTAACTTTAATAATAATTCTAAGGTTGTTTTTACGAATTCTTAAATATCCTTTCCATTCTCCTTTTAATTGGCGGATATCAATATTCTCCTCATACCCGCTTAATTTTTTTACTGCTTTAATAATCAGTTCATTAACCTCATCTTTATTTACGCTCTTTTTATTAAAAAACTTTTCAGCTTTTCGCTCGATTGAATTTGTAAAATCCTTTTTCCGTTTCGAGGAATTATTTTACTAATAATTCAACTATATAAGATTTAGTACGGGCAATAGCTTTGTCCTTTGAGCTTTAATATGGTAAATTTCCACTTATAATATTCAAAATATTTGTATTTTAGACAATAAAGAGGTTTACTTTGGAAAATTCGTACAAATCTGCAGGTGTCGATATTGAAGCCGGCGATGAGACTGTAAGAAGAATAAAATCATTTGCAAAGTCAACTTTTAATAAAAATGTTATCTCGGATATAGGACTGTTCGGCGGATTTTATGAACTTGATGCTGCAAAGTATAATAAGCCTGTTCTTGTTTCCAGTGTTGACGGTGTTGGAACAAAACTTAAAATTGCTTTTGCTCTTGATAAGCATATTACGGTCGGGCAGGATTTGGTTAATCATTGTACCAACGATATCGCAGTATGCGGCGCCGAACCTCTTTATTTTTTAGACTATCTCGCATTCGGCAAATTAAACCCCGACAGGGCGGAGAAAATAATTGAGGGATTTTCTATTGCTTGCAGAGAAAACGGCTGCGCTTTAATAGGCGGTGAGACGGCGGAAATGCCGGGACTTTATTCCCCGGATGAATATGATATGTCCGGCACAATTGTAGGCGTAGTTGAAAAAGATAAAGTAATTAACGGGAAGAATATTGTCAAAAGCGATGTGCTTCTGGGTTTTTCATCAAATGGATTGCATACTAACGGCTATTCGCTCGCGCGTAAAGTATTACTGGAGAAATATAAATTGACCGATAAGTTTATTGGGATAGAACTTCCTCTTGGTGAAGAATTGCTGAAAATTCATAGATCATATTTGAAATTAATTAAACAGCTTAAAGAAAATTTAGTAATAAAAGGATTTTCACATATTACCGGCGGCGGCATAGTCGGGAATACTAAAAGAATTCTCCGCGAAGGGCTTGCGTTGAAAATAAACTGGGATGCCTGGGAATTGCCCGGTATCTTTAAACTGATACAATCAACCGGAAAAATACCCGATGAAGAAATGAGAAAAGTATTTAACATTGGAATCGGGCTTATTGCGGTTGTTGATAAAAATGATGTTCAGCAGGCGCTTAAGCTTGCAAATGAGTTGAATGAAAGCCCGGTTGTTATCGGGGAAGTAATATAAAGTGATTTAATAAATTAAGAATAGGGGAGAAAGAATATACTATGTTTATCGATACACACGCACATTTGTTTTATCCAAACTTTAACGAAGATGTTGATGAAGTAATCAGTCGCGCTAAAGATGCTGGAGTGCAAAATATAATAGTTCCTGCAACGGATATAGAATCATCACGCAAGGTTATTAAATTAGTCGAAAAGTATGATCTGATTTACGGAGCCGTAGGAATTCATCCGCATGATACTAAAGATTGGCAGAATTCTTTAGTTGATGAAATTGATGAACTTGCTAAGCATGAAAAAATAGTCGCAATAGGTGAAATAGGTCTGGATTATTTTTATGATTTTTCTCCTAAAGATAAACAGATGGAAGCCTTTAAGGCTCAGATTGATCTGGCGTTAAAAATAAATAAGCCTGTCATAATCCATATGCGCGATGCAGATGATGATATGATGAATGTAATACGTTCATATAAAGATAGCGGGCTCAAGGCGCAATTCCACTGCTTTAATGGAACTCTGCAGAATGCAAAAGAATTAGTCCGGTTGAATCATTTCATCTCTTTTACCGGCAATATTACATTTAAGAAATCCGGCAGTTTAAGAGACATTGTAGCTAATTTGAGTCTTGAAAGCATAATGCTTGAAACAGATTCTCCTTTTATGACGCCCGAACCATTCAGGGGCAAAAGGAATGAACCTGCAAATGTAACGCTGGTTGCGGAAAAGTTAGCGGAGATTCATCATCTTACCGTTGAAGATGTAGCGCGTCTCACTTCTTATAATGTTTTCAGGATGTTCGGCATTGGCTCCAAACCCAGGGGGTTAAATTTCACATATAAGATAGGAAGTTCTCTTTATATAAATGTAACCAACCGGTGCGATGCAAAATGCGGGTTTTGCGATAGGGAAGGCGATGCTGTGCTCAACGGGTACAGCCTGCGCATGGCTAAAAGCGATGAGCCTGAAGCAGCGGTGTATATAAAGGAGATAGGCGACCCAAAGCAGTACAATGAAATAGTTTTTTGCGGTTACGGCGAGCCTACCATACGCTGGGATGTTGTGAAAAGTATTGCTAAGTATGTTAAAGAAATGGGCGGAAGAACAAGACTTATAACCAATGGTCACGGTAACCTTATAAACAAAAGGGATATTGTACCTGAATTAAAAGGATTGATTAATTCGGTTTCTATAAGTTTTAATTCACCCGATGCCCGGCAGTATTCTGAATTGATGGGTCTTGATGTACGGTATTATAATGAGATGATAAGCTTTGCAAACGAAGCAAAGAATTACTTAGACAGGGTTGTTATGACTGCAATTGCAATGGATGAGATAAATATTGAAAAAGCAAGAAAAATTGTCGAAGAAAAAATCGGTGCAGAGTTTAGAGTAAGGCAGTATTTTTAATATAAATTATGAAATCATGTTTATTCATATTATTAGTCCTGTTTACCCAATCAATATTTTCGCAGCGCAATGTATTGCAGTTGAGATCAAGAATTGATTCAGTATTGGCGGATAGTTTCTTTGATACAACACAAATTGCCGTTGATGTTTATGATTTTACTCTATATGAAAGATTGTACGCCAGGAATGAAAAGCTCCTCCTGCGTCCCGCTTCAAATATGAAGATATTAACAATGTCCGCAGCTCTGGTATTTTTAGGAACAGATTATAATTTTACAACCTCTCTTTGTTATACCGGTGAAATTAAAAGTGGTGTTTTATTCGGTGATTTATATGTAATAGGCGGATGTGACCCTGTTTTAAATTGTAGAGATTTGGATTCACTTGCCGCTGTTATTAAATCATCAGGTATCAGTGAAATAAAGGGAAATTTAATTGGAGACGTTTCTATGATGGACTCTCTTTACTGGGGGAAAGGCTGGATGTTTGACGATGACTGCGCTTATCTCACTCCGCTTGATATTAATGCTAATTCAATCGGTGTTCTTGTAAAACCGGGTCTTGCCGGGCAAAAAGCGGATGTCGTTTTAATCCCGCAGACGGATTTTGTTCAGTTAAATAATTTATCCGTTACGGTTCCCGCAGACAGCCCGGATACATTTACTCTTGAAAAGGACTGGCTTCATCATAAAAATATGTTAACAATACAGGGCAACGTAAGTGCAAAACCGGCTGCCGATTCACTGCGGGATACTCTGCATACAAAAGTATTTGAGCCGCAATTATATTTCTTAGCATTATTTCAGAAAGCTATATGGAATAGCGGGATAAGTATTTCGGGTAAAAAGTACTTTGCCGCTGCGCCTTCATATTCCAAAGAAATATATAGTTTTAAAAGACCGTTTGTGGGTATGGTTAATTATATAAATAAAGAAAGCTATAACCTCGGCGCAGAAATGATTTTACGGGCATTAGCGGCAAAATGTTCCGGAGTGCCTGCAACGGCTGATAACGGAATAAAAATGATTGACAGCCTGATTACATTAACGGGTCTGAACCCGAAAGCCTACCGGATTGCAGATGGTTCTGGTATTTCACATTACAATCTGATCTCTGCTCAGCTATTATTGGAAATACTTAAATATTTGTATTTTCAGAAGCCGGATTTGTATAGAATTCTGTATGAATCTTTCCCTGTTGCTGGTATTGACGGTACATTATCCAATAGAATGAAAGGCGCTTCTGCTCAAAATAAAGTCCATGCAAAAACAGGTACATTAAGCGGAGTATCAAGTCTTTCCGGATATGTAACGGCAGATAACGGGCATCTTCTTGCGTTTTCAATAATCTTACAGAATTATTCAGGCAGTTCAAAAACAGCCAAAGATTATGAAGATAAGATTTGTAATATTTTAACAGAATATTAGTAATTCATGTTACGCAATTGTTCTAACCGCAGAGCGGCGATATATCAGCAGGTACAATAAATAAAGACAATTTCAAAGCTCCGGCGGAGCGAAATAATGGCGTCTTTAAAGATTAAAGGTTTGATATGAAATCAAATAATTTATTTATTTTATCGGTTTTATGCACTGCCGTAATCTTTTATTCATGCTGTAAAGAAATTAAACAGGAGATTTCAAAACTGCCTTTTGAACTGCAGAAGAATAATAATATCCCCAAATTTGACGGCAGTAATGCCTATACTCAGGTAGAAGCTCAGGTAAAATTCGGGCCAAGAAACCCGGGCTCTAAAGGACATCAGGCAGCATTAAATTATATCCGGGATGAACTAAAAAAATATACCGCCGATGTTGAACTCCAAAATTTTACTTATCCCGGCTACGACAGCACGATGCTTCAATTGACTAATATTATTGCAAAGTTCAACACGGGGAATAAAAACAGGATTATGTTTTTTGCACATTGGGATACGAGGCCGCGTGCGGAACATGCTGTTAAGCCCGCTTTAAAGGATAAACCGATTCTTGGCGCTAATGACGGAGCCAGCGGCTGCGGAGTTTTATTGGAACTTGCCCGTATATTAAACAACAATAAATTAAATTACGGCGTCGATCTTGTTTTTCTTGATGGCGAAGATTACGGCAAAGAACACGATCTTAATAATTTCTGTCTCGGCTCTAAATATTTTGCCGCTAATTACCCGGCTGATAAAATGCCCGCATTCGGGGTGCTGCTTGATTTAGTCGGCGATAAGCAGGCAGTTTTTCAAAGGGAAGGAAGTTCCGATAAGTTTGCACCTGCTGTGGTAAGTCTGATCTGGAATATTGCACAGCAGCTTAATTCAACAGTATTTTCACAGGAGGGCGGCACGGAAATTTACGACGACCATGTACCGTTAAATCAAGCCGGATTATTGACGGCAGATATAATAGATGCCGATCTTGTAGGTGCAGATACTCCTGTTGAGCGGCGTAATTACTGGCATTCCGAAAACGACACAATGGAAAATATAAGCAAAGATACTTTGCAGCAGTTGGGCGATGTCCTTACTTATTTGATTTATTCGCTTAAGTTTAACAGTTAAGTAAATATGAAACATTACAAAGAATTTAATATTACGGCGGAACCGTTTATACCGGAAATAATAAGCGGGATGATGTGGGACCTTGAAATAACGGGCATTAACGAGGAAGTAAATTGCATAAAGGTTTTTGCCGAAGAAAACAGCTCTGCCTCGGTGGAAAAAATATCCGGTCAGTTGAACAAATTAGTGCACGAAAAGATGATATTTAATTTTTCAGTTGAGGAGAACTTGATTGAAGATAAAAACTGGAATGAAGAGTGGGAAAAATCAGTTAGGGTAATTGAAGTTTCGGACAAACTTGTTATTAAACCTACTTTTAAAGATTATCAAGCAAAGCAGGGGCAAATAATTATTACTATTGATCCTAAAATGTCATTTGGCACGGGAGAGCATCAGACAACTAAACTTGTGCTTCAATTTCTTGAAAAAAATGTAAAAACCGGAATAAAAGTTCTTGATATAGGATCGGGTACGGGAGTGCTGGCTATTGCCGCCGTAAAACTCGGCGCGGAATCCGCAATTGCAGTCGATAATGATGAATGGTGCTATAATAACGGCAGGGAAAACTGCATATTAAATTCGGTCGATAAAAAAATTGAAGTCAGGCGTGGCGAAATTAAAAATATTCCCGAAAATAATTTTGACCTGATTACTGCAAATATCCAGAAAAATATTTTATTGGATATAGCCGGAGAAATAAAGTTCAGGTTAAAGCCGGGCGGCTTGCTTATACTTTCAGGGCTGCTTTACTACGATGAGGAAGATATAGCAAAAAAATATTCCCTGCTGAATTTTGAGATTCTTGAAAAGAAATCTCTCGATGAGTGGATTGCGGTTAAGATGAGTCTAAGGTAATTTTGAAGCAGAAGTTTAATTGCTTCAATAAATTACGCGCATTGTAATATTAAAATGCAAGAGTTAAGTTATAAGAGATGAACAGGTTAGTTATAAATAAAAAAGGCGTGCAGTTTATTGCACACCCTGAAAATTATAAAGAAACTACATTAGCAATACAAGCTTTTTTGTCTGCGAAAAATTACCGCATTGCATCCGGCAGAAATATACGCCCGAGGTATATCCGCTATTGGCGTTAAATTGTACTGAATAATTACCAGTAGCCTGTGCTTTATTCTTGTAATAATATTGATAATATTATTAATTTGTAATATTTCATAGTGTGTCTCCTATTTTTTGTAATACTTTTGGTCAGCTGGTCAGATATGAAAATAATTTATTTTACTCAAGTTGACCGCTTATTGTTTTATCCTTTTATAAACCGTTGAAAAGGCTAACAAATATGAGCTTTATCCTTAGCAGCTCATGACTTTAAGTCATGGGTTGCTTAAATGAAAATTTGAAATTATAACCGTTTTAACGGTTTACAGTTACTGACGGTCAACTTGAGACTTTTAATTAATATGTATTGCTCATTTATTGATTTCGTAATTATACAAATGTACATTTGTAAATAAATTTTCCTAAAAACGAACAAAAATAAACGGGATAAAAAAATGGGAACGAAAGAAAACAAATTTACCGGGTTATCAAATATTATAAGGGAGCGTCATTCAGTCAGGCATTATGTTCCGGATTTTAAAATTTCCGAAGATGAGATAAAAGAAATTATTAATGAAGCTGTTTATGCTCCGTCGGGCAATAACCTGCAGTCATGGCGCTTTTTAATTATAACCGATAAAAAATTAAAAGAGAAAATATTTACCGCAAGTAATGACCAGAAGCAGGTGCTTGAGGCTTCGGCTTTAATAATTATACTGGGCGATTTAAAGGCTTACGAACAAGTGGAACTAATTTATGAACGTTCCGTTAAAGAAGGGATAGTGACCGAGGAGTTTAAAAATAATAAGGTGGCTAAAGTAAAAGATACTTTTGAAAAAGAAACTTCACGATACGGTAATCCTAATTGGAAACGCGATCTTGTTATTATTGACGGTGCTCTTGCCGCAATGCAATTAATGCTGGCAGCTAAGGCTAAAGGATTTGATACCGTCCCCATGATTGGCTATAACACGGAAAAACTGCGCGAAATATTAAATATACCCGACCGGTATGTAAATGTTTTAATGATACCTATAGGAAAAGCCGCAAAACCTGCTCACAGGTCTATACGACTAAGCGCAGATGAAATAACATTTTGGAATGGGTTTGAATAATAGGGGAAAAAGTAAAGAATTTTAATCAATAATTAAATTTTATTAATGTTTTTCTTTTCATTAAACTATTCAATTTAATATCTTGACTAATATTCGTAAATATTTCAGTGATCGTGTTACCTCGAAATACATTATTGCAATAGAAATAAATTAGACTTATATTAATTAAAACAAATTGAGGAAACTGATTATGAAAGATAAATCATTTAAATTAAGCCGGATTATTTTACTGGCAGTGGCGGTATTATTATTTGTACCCAAAACTAATTATGCACAGGAACATGGAAGTGACAGGAACAATCATCATGATCGCCAGGTGAAACATAACGTGAATCACCATGACCGCCGTGCTTTGGATCATGGCAAAAGAGATAGAGCTGTAGCCCGGCATAATGATGATTATAGGGAAGTAGTAGTAAAGGACAGGCATTTCTTTTACCGGGGCGGCGCTTTCTATGAAAGAGGACCAAACGGTTATGTTATAGCAACTGCTCCTATCGGCGCTAGGATTGACGTATTGCCGGGGGGCTATACAGTAATCCGCCATCATGGCTTAAGATATTTTTTATTTGGAGGGATATACTATAAATTCCTTCCTCATGAAAGAGCTTATGTTGTTGTAAGCGCGCCATTCTAAAAAACCTTTTTCCCCGATGTTTATCAACTGCCGCTGCTTTCCGGTTTGAAGCGCGGCAGTTTATATGCAGTCTTATTATTAACTCGCTTTACTTAAAATAAATGGATTTTTAACCCCGGCGCCTGCAGGCAGGGCTTACAGGATAAGCTGCGGAGTGGGGGTATATTATAATATTGAAAATTAAAGACATATCAGAGCTCCAGCGGAACGAAACAGTAACTCTTGCCCATCCGGCAGGGAGGGCGTAGTTAGTATTGGGTCAATTTAAAGACAATAATCTTACCGTCAATATAGCAGGCTGCAAAAATATCATCCTTAACATGGTAAATATTCGGTATGCCGCCGGTTTCCGGGCAAAGCAAAGCATCCCATTTATAATTTTTATCAATTAAATAAATTTTCCCGTCTTGAGAACCGAACAGAATATTATTATTCCATGCTAAAATATTTGTCTGGGCAGTATCAGTACCGAAGCCAATTTTTATATTTTTTATAAGCTTTCCGTTTTTGGCTGAAATTATAAAGAAATTATCCTTATAGCTCTTTATAAAAATATCCGCCTTGCTGCTGCTTATTCCGATTGAATTGTAAGCGTCAAAGTTATTCTTTTGCCAAATGGTTCTGCCCAGCAGTAAATCTATCGAGGAAATAGTGTTATCCTGTGATACAACGAATACACTTTTCTCATCGGAAACCGGCTTGCATAATACTTGTGAATTATCACTGCTATCATCTTTTAACAATTTCCAATTAATTATCCCTGATTTTGCATCAACACAGTAAAGGTAACCGTCCCGGCTGCCATAGATAATTCTGTCGTTTACAAAAAGTGGATCACCGGCTATTAATCCATGTGCAGAATGATTTTCCCAAATCATCTCAAGTGAAATTATATCATAGCAGTAAAGGCTCCCTTTAGAAGTTCCTGCAATTACACAAGTTGCCGGAACGCCGTTATATTCGCCGTCAAGTGTGATAAGCTGGGAAGTAACCGGTTCATTCAAACCAAGAGTTTGAATAATTTTTCCGTTTGCCGCCTTAAATGAAATTAAATCTCCTTCAGCTGTGCCAGCAACAATAACGGAGTCGGATACTGCAAGTCTGCTCAGGATTGCTTCGCCTGATTTATTTTGCCATATAAGGTTTCCGCTCATATCCATGCAGAAAATGTCTCCATTTTGGGCAGCCGCATAAATGTAATTTTCTGTAGTGACAATAGGCGCAGAAAGGGTTTTATTCAAATCTTTTTGCCATAGTATTTCAGCTTTAATGCTCTCAGCTCTTTTTACAGGCTCGGAAATAAAATTAATAAATCTGGTTGAATTGTTCTCTTCATTTATACCGTTTTTGCTTATATTGCCTGTAATAATAACAAAAGGATTTTCTTTTTTATTGTTTTTATCTTTTATTATATTTTCAAGGTAATTTTTTATAAAGGGGAATTCGAATTGAATACCGGACATCCACGCGTATTTATTATTTTGCGGTGTAATATTGATAGTAAAAAGGATAAACAAACCAATAATTAGTATAATTTTTTTCATTTTTAACATTTTTATTTTTATTTTGGTAAAATAATAATATAATTGGTTTTTTGAAATGATACGGAGATTAAGATGCTTCCAAAACTTTTTTTAAGACGTCACGAAGATAAGAGAATTAAAGACGGTCACCAATGGATTTTCAGCAATGAAATTGACGGAATAAACGGTACTGCTGAAAACGGCGACTTATTAGATATCTTTGATTCTTCCGAATTTTATCTAGGTACCGGGTTCTATAATAAAAACTCTCTTATTGCTGTAAGAATGTTAAGTAATTCAAGATTTGACGATATTTACACCCTTTTTAGAGAAAAAATCCTGAATGCTTACAAGCTGAGACAGGTTTTTTATCCCGATCTTGAATCTTGCAGGCTTATCTTTAGCGAGAGTGATTATCTGCCGGGGCTTATCATCGATAAATACAATAATTCATTTATCCTGCAGGTACATTCTTATGGAATGCAGAAAAACATTGAACATGTTGTAAGAATATTGAAAGAAGATTTTGGCGCTGAAAATATTTTTACAAAGCATGATACTTATTTTCGAAGGCTTGAAGGACTGCCGGAGGAAGATGAAATCTTTCTTGGGAAGATGAAAAAAGAAATAATTACCGACGGCTCAATTAAATATAATATTGATTTTGATAAAGGGCAGAAGACGGGCTTTTATTTCGATCAGCGGGATAACAGGTTCTTTATTGAAAAAATAGTTAAGGGCAAAAGTGTTCTGGATGCCTTCTGTAATTGCGGCGGATTTGGGATGCATGCCGCTAAAGCCGGCGCCGCAAAGGTTTTATTTGTTGATTCCTCAGAAACCGAAATTGAAAATGCTAAAAGAAATTTTAAAACAAATAGACTGAAGGCAGAAGCCGATTACCTTGTTGAAGATGTATTCGACTGTTTGTACAGGCTGGTTGGAGAGCAAAAAAAATTCGATGTCGTAATTTTGGACCCGCCCGCATTAGCCAAGAGTAAAAAAACTGTTGCCATTGCAATGAAAGGATATGAAAAAATTAATAAGCGGGCGCTTCAATTATTAGAAGAAGGGTTCTTAGTCACTTCTTCCTGCTCGCATTTTATAAGCAGGGATGAATTCTTCCAGGTTATTATAAATGCAGCAAGAAAGTCAAGAAGGAAATTACAGCTTGTTTATTATAACGGGGCATCGCCTGATCATCCGGAACTTCCTCCGATGCCGGAAACCGCTTACCTTAAATTTGCAGTTTTTAAAGTTAAGGAAGAAAAAGGCTTGCCGGATCCTGCTGCGGCAGAACCTATTTAGAATTTTAAATTCTAATCCCACTCCCAATTGAGGAGAGGGTAACAGGTTGATGTCGTTTCAAATATATTTCTTGCTGTTATCTGCTCTATATCTGGATCAATAAAGTTTTTCCCGTAAAAGCGCATGGGTATCAGCCTTATTCTTATTTATTATATTTCCGGGCATTACTGCTTCGCTCCGTTGGAGCTATAATATTTTTTCAAATTTTTAATAAAGTGTCAGATTTTAGTACCGCAGCATTTTTTAAATTTGATACCGCTTCCGCAGGGACATGGTCTGTTTCTTTCAGGATTTAAACTAGGGAAACCCTTATCTTTTTCTAATGACCATTTAATCACATTAGCAGCCTGCCTCTTATTCTTTATTGCATTTACCATATAGTTCATATAAACATTTATATGATTAAAATATTTTTTATATCCTGCGCACAAATAATTCAATCCATCTTCACCATCCGGCGTTTTTATAAAACGATGTTTGGGGCATTCGCCGTTGCAGGCAAACCTGACTTCGCAATTTGTGCAGTATTTAGGAAGCAGCGCCAGCTTGTCTTTTGCAAATTTTCTTTGTTGTGTGGAATTTACTAAATCCTCTAATGGGTTTTGCATTATATTCCCGAGTCTATATTCAGGATAAACATAATGATCGCACGAATAAATATCGCCGTTATGTTCAATTATCATTGCATCTCCGCATATTTTTCTGAATACGCAAAGAGATGGCTGCATACCGTACCAAATTTCCAACGAAACGTCAAATAATTGGATAAAAATTTTACCGGCATCTTTTCTAACCCATTCGTCAAAAATAACACATAAGAAATTCCCGTATTGCAGGGGTTCCACCGACCAATCAGTTACCGCTGCTAAATCTTTAAAACCGGGCGGGATTAAGCTCAACCCGTTTTTGGGACTTTCCGAAAATCGCTCAACAATCGGTATAAACTGCATAAAACCGCTGCCTGCGTTTTTGAGAAAATTATAAACCTCTAATGGTTTTCTGGAATTATCGCGTTGGACAACAGTGAGCGTATTAAATTCAATTTGATGTTTTTTAAGATATTCTATTCCTCTTAGTACCTGATCAAATGTTGGATTACTGCCTTTATTTACTCTGTATTTATCGTGAATTTCTTTCGGTCCGTCTATAGATATCCCTACTAAAAATTTGTTTTCATTAAAGAATTCACACCATTCATCGTTAAGCAAAACACCATTGGTCTGAAATGCATTTGTAATTGATTTTCCATTTGAATATTTTTTTTGAAACTCTACTGCTTTTCTAAAATATTCTACACCGCATAATGTAGGTTCTCCGCCCTGCCATGCAAAGTTTACGGCAGGGACTTTATGAGCTTCAATTTTTTGTCTAATAAAAGATTCGAGTATCGTATACGGCATTTTGAAATTGCTTGAAAGAGGATAGAGTTTTTCCTTTTCCAAATAATAGCAGTACTTACAGTCCAGGTTGCAGATTGGCCCTATGGGTTTTGCCATAACATTAAATGCCCTGATTGAATTTAACCCATTTAATAGATTCATTTCCTCCATCATTTTTATTTATAAGAAAGAAAATTAATAATAATGCAATGCAGTCTGTGAGGCTTTAAATTAGCTTTTGGTTTTATAATTCTTTTTGATAATATCAATAGGTCTGCCTCTGAATCCCTGTTCTTCGGTATCTTCAGGGAAGTGTCCGTCGTTATAACTATAAAGCCGGTTCAAATCTTCAAAAGAAAGTTCCGCACCTGGATCGTCAAAATGCTTAAGCCACTTTTTAGTAAGTCTTTCCATTTCATTTTGTAATAAGGCGGCATCCCTTTGACCGTAAAGATTTTTGAGCTGATGCGGATCATTAGCCCGGTCATAAAGAACTCTCATCGGGGAATTTTTTAACGCTAATTTCCCGTCATTTGAGTATGTAAATTGTTCCACTGTACCGTATGCATATGTGTATCTGTGTGTATATACACCTCGCCATGCGGGGTTCAAGAAAAATAGAGGAACGGATTCAACAAAATCATCATTACTTTTTAATATCGGGTAAGAAAGATTTTGTCCTTGCACGGTCCTGGGAATATCTAATCCTAACAAACCGAGAATTGTGGGCATTATATCCATTGGATTAATTAGTAACCGGCTGGATTTGTTTTTCGGAAGACGATTTGGGAAACGCATTAATAACGGGACTCTTGAAGATGTATCTTCGGGATGCTCCTTTGCTATGGTATAGTTATGTGAATGCAAATTATCTCCATGATCTGATGTAAATACTACAAGTGTGTTGTCTTCAAGTCCTTTCTTGCGTAGCTTTTCAATAAGCCACCCGAAAGCAGTATCTACACCGCTTATCATGCCATAGTAACCCTGGTAGGCTCTGCGTACGGCAGGATTATCTTCGACATTAGGGCGGAGATGTATTTTTTCGGGATTATAAAGATTCATTAGTTCAGGTATGGTATCATATTGAAATACCATTGACTCGGGATGAATTCCCCAATCGTGCGGCGGATGCCAGGAAATAAACAATGCAAAAGGCTCCCCGGAATCTGCTGAATAGCTATCGAGAAATTCCAATGCCTGGTTGGTTTGTCCGAATACTTCCCACTCATCAAAGAATACTTTTTCTCCTTTATCATTCCAGTAATAGCACTCATTCGGCTTAAAACCGACGTGACAATTATCGGAAAGAAATGTACCGTCAAACCCGTAACGCATCTTCCCGGGCGGTATAGGCCTGTTGCGTTCACCGCCGTACAAATGCCATTTGCCGATATATCCCATCTTGTATCCGGCATCCTGCAAAACATGACCGAAATATTTCCCGTTGTTAGCTAAGAGCGGAACATCATTATATACAGCTCCGTTATATAGGCTATGTTGTCCGCTCATCAACATTCCTCTGAACGGCGTACAAAGAGGAGATGATGAAATACAATTTTCAAATTTCACCCCTTCACCGGCAAAATTATCCAGGTTAATAGTAAGAAGATCTCTATTACCGTAACAACCGACCATGTCTCTTGAATGCTGATCCGAAAAAATGAATAGTAGATTGGGTTTTTTCTTTATGCCGGGCTGTTCTGCAAATAAATTATCCGGTCTTATTCCCGGAATTGGTAAAATAGATGATAATGTAGCAGCTCCGGTCAACTTACAAAATTGCCTCCTGGTTATCAATTTTTTTTCTCTATTCTTCACGGAATTTTTCTTATAAATTTTTAATGAAAAAATTCAAACACGGATAAATTTAAACATAGTACGAAATAAAAAATAATACCAGAACTTTCTTCTTGAACGGGGAAAATATTTTTAAATTCTCTGTTATTTCATAGGCGTTAACCAATAATTATTCATTGTACCTGTAATATGTACACTTTTAATAGGTTCTATGTTTTTGAACATTGATAATGAATAAATAAAATATCGTGTCGACTGGCTGGAGCTTTATGATTCCTTTTATTTGTTTTTCCTGCTAACTTGCAGTTAGGGACTCCTTTAGAGAGAGACTATGAGGCAAATTTCAAGTATATTTTTTTATTAAATAAAATTTGTACTCTTGTAAAAGCGATGCAACCTTTTTATGTTTGGCTGCGTCTAACCATATTACTTTTCTAAAGTAATCATATTAAAAAAAATGAAGAGGTTTAAAATTGGACATTACTGCACTAAATGAAAAGATTAAACAGGAGAGCGCGTTCATTGATATTCTGATGAATGAAATCAGTAAAATTATTGTCGGGCAAAAGGCTATGGTAGAAAGGCTTATTATAGGATTGCTCAGCAATGGACATGTACTGCTTGAGGGTGTTCCCGGTTTGGCTAAAACTCTTGCAATAAAGACACTTGCTTCTTCCATGAAGGCAAAATTCCAAAGAATACAATTTACACCGGATTTGCTTCCTGCTGACTTAATCGGCACGCAAATTTATAATCAAAGAGATGGTAATTTTTATATTCGTAAAGGACCCATCTTTGCTAATTTTATTCTGGCTGATGAAATAAACCGCGCCCCTGCAAAAGTTCAAAGTGCACTTCTTGAAGCAATGCAGGAACGTCAGGTGACAATAGGTGAAGAAACATTTAAGCTTGAGGACCCTTTCCTTGTTCTTGCTACCCAAAATCCTATTGAACAGGAAGGTACTTATCCTTTGCCCGAAGCACAGGTAGACAGGTTTATGCTGAAAGTAAAAATTAACTATCCTTCCAAGGATGAAGAATTAAAAATTATGAGGCTGAATGTCGGGGAACCGGAAAATTCGGTTCAGCAGGTAATTACGCCAAAGGATATTCTTAATGCAAGAAATCTTGTGCAGGAAGTTTACATTGATGAAAAAATTGAGAAGTATATTCTTGATATTGTTTTTGCCACCCGTTCACCGAAAGATTACGGCTTGGATAAGCTGGTTGATCTTATAAGTTACGGCGGTTCACCAAGAGCTTCAATAAATCTTGCGATTGGTGCAAAAGCAATGGCTTTTATTAGACGACGTGGTTATGTTATTCCCGAAGATGTACGTGCAATCTGCCTTGATGTTCTCCGCCATAGAATTGCCGTTAGTTATGAAGCGGAAGCTGAAGAAATAACAACCGAGAATGTAATTCAGGAAATTTTAAACAAGATAGAAGTACCTTAAGCAAATAATTCTGTAAAAATGTTAACTAAAGAACTTTTAAAACAAGTTAGACAAATTGAAATAAAAACCAAAGGTTTAGTTAACCAGGTTTTCTCCGGTGAATATCATTCCGTCTTTAAAGGAAGAGGAATGGAATTTTCCGAGGTTAGGGAGTACCAGTTCGGCGATGATATAAGAAGTATTGACTGGAATGTTACCGCACGCTTAGGGCATCCTTTTATAAAGATATTTGAAGAAGAAAGGGAACTTACCGTAATTTTGATGGTTGACCTTAGCGGGTCGCTTATTTTTGGTTCAGTTGACAAAACCAAACAACAGATTGCCGCTGAATTAAGCGCAATACTTGCATTTTCTGCCCTAAAAAACAGTGATAAAGTCGGGCTTATTCTTTTTACCGATAAAATTGAAAAATTTGTACCGCCCCGCAAAGGACGAAAGCATGTGCTCAGAATCATCCGGGAAGTTCTTTCTTTTGCTCCGGAAGGGAAGTCAACCAATATTAAAGCTGCCCTTGAATATATGAACAATGCAATCAAGAAGAAAAGCATTGCATTTCTTATTTCTGATTTTATGGACTCCGGCTATGAGAAGATATTAAGGATTGTCAGTAGAAAACATGATTTAGTTGGTATAGTTTTAAATGACACAAGAGAAGATGAAATTCCAAAGATGGGACTGGTAAAATTTGCAGATGCAGAAACCGGCAGTGAAAGATGGATTGATACCGATAATAATCGGATGCGGTTTTTATTCAAACAATTGCGTGAAAGAAATATTGTGAAAAGGAAATCTCTATTTATCTCAAGCCGCATGGATAGTATAGAAGTTGATACAGGGCAGAACTACATTAAACCATTGGTCCAATTTTTTAGAATGCGTGAAAAAAGATGGTAAAAAATCTACGCTTTATATTTGGTTTAATCTTTTTTCTCTCTATTAATGCTTTTGCGCAAAACATTTCTGTAAAAGCATCAACTGATAAGACTGGTTATCTTGTCGGAGATTATATATATTATACTATTCAGGTTGATTATGATAAGGGGCTGAAGGTTTATTCCCCGGATATTAAGGATAGTTTAAGTGGTTTAGCGGTAATTAAAAAAGAAAGCCCGGTTGAGGAAGTAAAGTCCGGTAAGGTTACAACTTCTTATAAATATATTCTTTCCGGGTACGATTCAACAAAGGTTACCCTTCCGCCTGTCCCTGTTTTATATAGCGCAACCGGAGATACTGCTATGCGGTATGCAGAGGCAAATACCGTTACAATTATGATTAAGACTTTGAAAGTTGATCAGCAGGCGGAAATAAAGGATGTAAAAGCGCCCCTTAAAATTCCGCTTGACTGGCGGTGGATTGTTTTGTGGGTGTTTATTGTTTTAATTATTCTCGGTCTTATTTATTATCTCTATAGACGGTATCAAAAGAAAAAACTTGAAACCCGGCATGTAAAGAAAGTTATTGTTCTTCCTCCTTATACAATTGCTCTTAACGCTCTTCGTAATTTGGAAGAACAAAAGCTTTGGCAGAAAGGGCAGATAAAAGAGTATCACTCAATCATAACGGAAATTATACGTATATATTTTGAAGAAAGATTTAAAATGCCTGCCCTTGAACTTCCCACATCGGAAGCGGTCGAATTACTTAAACAAAGGGAAGGGTCGGAACAAATATTAGATACTACATATAACTTTCTCTCTAATGCGGATCTTGTAAAATTTGCAAAGTTTGTTCCACTTGGATCGGTAAATGAAGAAATGATGAAACAAGCTTATGAAATAGTGAAAAAAACCATCAGCGATTCTGCCGAAGTTAAAGAAGAAGAGGCGGGCAATGTTCAGTGATGTTACATTTGCCTATCCTTGGATGTTTTATTTTCTGGCGGTAATTCCTCTGATGATTTTCTGGTATTGGAAAATGGGGATGAGAAAGGAAACCTCAATTACATATTCTTCACTTAAGATTTTTGAGGGTATGCCGGTCAACTGGAAAGAAAGGCTAAGGCACGTTCCTATTGTGCTAAGGTGTTTAGCTATTGCTTTTTTTATAATTGCTCTTGCCAGACCTCAGAGTTTTTCTTCAGGACAAAACGTTACTACCGAAGGAATTGATGTTGTTATGGCGCTTGATATTTCAGGAAGTATGGTCTCGGAAGACCTAAAGCCTAACCGCGTGGAAGCCGTTAAAAATGTTGTCGAAAAATTTATAGAAAACAGACCAAACGACAGGATTGGTTTAGTGGTCTTTTCACGCGAGGCTTTTACACAATGTCCCATTACAATCGATCATAGCGTGTTGATAAACTTATTAAAGAAAATAGGCCCGGGGATGGTTCCCGATGGTACTGCTATAGGAAACGGAATTGCCGATGCGGTGGGCAGATTAAAGGATAGTAAGGCTAAGAGTAAAGTAATTATACTTTTGACGGACGGCGAAAATAATGCAGGCGAAATTGATCCTCTTACTGCAGCGGATATTGCTAAAGCATACGGTATTAGAGTTTATACTATAGGTGCCGGAACCGAAGGTGAGGCGCCTTATCCTGTCCAAACTCCGTTCGGCGTAAGGTACCAGATGCTGCCCTCGGAAGTTGATGAACCTCTTCTAAAAAATATTGCCGAAATTACGGGCGGAATGTTCTTCAGGGCTACAGACAATACGGCATTAAATAATATTTATCTTAAGATTGATAAACTTGAAAAAACTAAAATTGAAGTTACTTCTTACCGTAATGCGGCGGAACTTTTCTCAGATTGGCTTAATTTAGGCTTTATTCTGATTTTGCTTGAACTTATATTGTCTAAAACTGTTTTTAAGAAGATTCCTTAAGTTAAATTTTTAAATAAGATTAGAGATTATGTTTCGATTTGAACATACTGAATATTTATACGGATTGTACTTTATACCGGCGCTTCTTTTAGCATTCTGGTACTTGCTGAGAAATAAAAGCAGGCTTTTAGATAAATTTGCAAAAAAGAAACTACATCCAATACTTCTGCCTGCCCACAGTAAAAGCAAAAGTATTATCCGTTTTGGTATTATTACGCTAGCTGTCATGTTTTTAATAATTGCTGCAGCAGATCCTCAGGTGGGAACAAAAGTTGAAAATGTTAAACAAACCGGGATTGATATATATATTATCCTTGACGTTTCTTTAAGTATGCAGGCACAGGATATTAAGCCTAGCCGCCTTGAAAAAGCAAAACTTGAAATCTCCAATCTTATTGCTAAGTTAGGAGGCGACAGGATCGGTTTAATAGTATTTGCAGGCGAACCATTTGTGCAATTCCCTTTAACTACTGATTACTCTGCCGCAAATTTATTCCTTTCCGCTGCCGATGTAAGTAGTATTCCGGATCAGGGCACTGCAATTGCCGCTGCTATAAATTTGGCAGCTAAATCTTTCAACTTTTCGTCTAAAACCGAGAAAGTAATGGTCATTTTTACTGACGGTGAAGATCATGAAGGTAATCTGCCTGATGCGATTGATGAAGCTAAGAAAAATAATATTAAAATATTCACAATTGGACTCGGTTCGCCGGACGGAGTGCCCATTCCAATAGTAAATGAGCAGGGTCAGCCGGTGGGTTTTAAAAAAGATCAGGACGGCAATGTCGTTTTAACCAAACTTGATGAAAGCGCATTAAAAGATATTGCATCCGGAACCGATGGCAGGTATATGCGAGGTGCCAATGACCGTGATGAACTGGATATGATTTACAAAGATTTATCCGGTATTAAAAAAACTGAGTTCGGTGAAAAAGTTGTAACTGATTACGAAGACAGATTTTATTATTTTTTAATACCCGCAATAATTTTACTAATAATTGAATTCTTTATGACTGAACGAAAGTCACCTTTTGTAACTATGTTAAACAAAAAGTTCGGGATTGAACAGCAGTAAAATGAAAAAGATATTTATTCTGACATATTCAATTACACTTTGTATCATTTTAAGCGGCAGTTCGTTATTTCCGCAGGCTGCACGATCTAATGTAAATAGCGGCGTAGACCTTTATAACAAGGGCAAGTTCATAGACTCCGAAGTTGAATTTAAGAAGGGATTGCAAAAAGCGCCGGAAAATTTTAATTCAAGTTTTGACCTCGGTGATTCATATTATAAAGAAGGCAAATATGATGAAGCTATTAAATCATACTCTTCGGCTTTATCAAAAGCAAATTCTAATGAATTGAAATCGAAAACATATCATAACATCGGAAATGCTCTGCTTAAAGGCGAAAAGTACAAAGAAAGCGTCGGTGCTTATGCTAATGCTTTGAAACTGAATCCTAATGATGAACAAACTAAATATAATTTGTCTTATGCTTTATCTATGATGAAGAATAAAAATCAGCAGAATAAAAACGATAAGAATAATAAAAACGATAAGGATAAAAACAAAAACAAGCAAAACCAGGATAATAAAGACCAAAACAAAGATCAAAACAAA
>Ga0181520_10003068_pt1 | contig 29878 bp, 17 predicted proteins | sample PEATcosm2014_Bin_29_FD_132451 | JGI IMG/M metagenome (GOLD analysis project Ga0181520, IMG submission 132451) | Peatland microbial communities from MTU Mesocosm Facility, Houghton, MI, USA - PEATcosm2014_Bin02_30_metaG | ecosystem: Environmental > Terrestrial > Soil > Wetlands > Peat | place...
AGCTTCTCCATCGGTTTGAGCCGCTGCCAGCGCAGTTGATCGATCCAGCTCTTCAGATAGCGCAACATAGCCCCCTCGTAGCGATAGCTCCACAGCCGGTCCAGGCTCTCTTTCATCAGGTAGATGTGCGCTTGAAGCGTCGGATATTTCTCCACTACCCTCTCCCAGAGTTCTCCAGAGGCCTTATTCAATCCTTCCGTCCCGGATACAATCACTGCCCCAGGTTCGATGCCCGGCGCTAGGCGCGCCATCACGTCCCGATAAAAATGCTCGTCATGATACATGTCTGAAACAATCAGATCGCCACTTTGAAATTCGGAGATTACCTTTGCAACTGGAGCAATCAACTCTCGCTCAAATTCGAGTTCCAGCTCGCTAGCCCTTACCTTCACCTCTGGTTCAAGAGCAAGATAATGATAAATCTGTGCATAGGTCACCTCCGCTCCAATCGCCTGCCAAGCTCTCCGCTCAGCGACAATGCGCAGGGAGCAAAAACCGGCAATGCCTAGCCGCTCGCCAACCATCGAGAAGATGTCGGCCGGATTGGCTGTCAGCCGCACCGCCAAAGTATCATAAAAATCAAAACTTCGCATTGGCCTTCGCACTCTGAACTAGTAAATTCAAAGACAGTGGAATATCCCATCCCTCAGATCCCATTTCACCCACTGCTTCCAGACGCCGGAAGAGTCTGAAGAACTTTTGCAAATACCAAGGCAACACGTTTGGTCGCGGAATAAAGGCAAGCCGTGGCCGGGAAAGAAATTCGTAAGGATAAAACTCTACATCCTTGAAATCGGAATTCAATAAAATGAATTCAAGGCTGTGTTCTGTAAATACAGACTCGTGAGTCCAGTCATTATAGCGCCATCTCAATCCGAAGGAGGCGTTTGCGTTTGGAACGCTCAACACCAGTCTGCCGCCCGAAGCCAGCAACTGTGAGGCACTCTCCAACATCTGTAGTTGCTCCTCGTTACCCAAATGTTCCAGAACATCCATCATAAAAATTCGATCAAATGTTTCCGGCGCCGTCATCGCCAGTTCCGAGATGTATTCCCTTCCCACAGCCCGGCACGGCAATTCATGCTGCAACGCCACTGTAATTTGCTGCTCGCTTAAATCAATCCCTTGCACGTTTTTGAACCCGAAGCTTTTCAGCGCATAAACCAGAATACCCTGACCGCAACCGATATCGAGAATGCGGGCCTCGGAGGGAATCGACTTGAGAATCGGCCCCAGCAGCCTCTCGTAGAAGAGACTGGACGCATCATAGTGCGCCTTCGTTCCATCATGAAATCTCCGGTAATAAATGGAATAATCCAGCATCCTGAAACCTCCTGGTTGACAATCATATACTGCTTCAATTGACGCTACTGGCTAGGCCCCATCTGCTACAGTGTTTCGGGGCGCCATGGAGGAGGATTCTCCCGGCGGCAACAGCCAGCGACCACCGGCGGTGGTCACCAAGAGCCGGCACGGGCGTGATCGAAACCGACCGCCCCATGGCAGGAAGTGAGCGATTCCGGGGAGGCTAGCATGATCACCCACGACAATCGGCATTTCGTGGGCGATTTCGCTATTGCTCACTTGCGTGATAACCGTGTCATGGCCCAAGCCAAGCTTCTTAATTTGCCGCGACGCGGCCGGGTCAAAAAAGCCCGTGACCGGCGTCTTGCCTAACCTCGAGGGTGCGGGGACCCGAAAGGGCTTGCGCTCATTTGCCCTAGGGCGATCTTACGCCTTTGACTTCGGTCAGCTGCATGGTGGGCTTCACGCGCCATTAAAATCGTTACGTCCGGATATTTGCCGTACGACATGAGCTTTTCGCGACCATCGAAGCGATACCCCCACCGCCAGAGCTTTCCGCCCGCCGTGGTGACCCAGAGATACAGGCCTGCGCCATCGCTCATTGCATAGGGCTTATCCTTCGCCTTGGCCTTCTTAACCTCTATATCCGTGAGCCGGTTAACTTCCATTTCCTCACCCGGCGAAAATACCCCCGCCCAAAAATGAGAATACCCCCAGAATATCCCTTTGCAAACGAGGCTTGGGCTGGACGAGGCTGGGCACGGTTGGATGGTAAAGTGTTTATTTTCTATGTTTTACTATTTATGCCTGGCCTTGAATGAACGCACTTGGACGTGCCTGGAAGGGCTTTTGGCGGAGGGAGAGGGATTCGAACCCCCGGTACCCTTTCAGGCACAACGGTTTTCAAGACCGCCGGTATCAACCGCTGACCCATCCCTCCGCTCGGGATGCCAGGCTCTCTTCGATTGTACGGCCAAAGACGTATTTTCAGGGAGGGCTCGCCGGGAACGACGATTGCGGTGCTGGCTGGCCATCGCAGAGGGCCGCACGGCCGAAAAATGGTCAAAACCATTGAGATCACGGCGCATAAAGCTCGCGGAGTGTTACAACAGTTGTGCATGGTCAAGCGGACAAAATCGGGCACTGAACCACAGCCTGGGCAGCCGATCAGCCTGCGTACGCTGGGCGAGTATCTGAATCTGTCGCCGGCTACGATCTCGCTGGTGCTGAACAACGCCCCCGGCGTGCGTTCGATTCCGCAGGAAACCCGGGACCGAGTGACCCAAGCGGCAGCCAAATTCGACTACCGGCCCAGCTTCTATGCGCGCTCGCTGCGCAAGCAGCAAACGTTTTCAGTCGGCGTGCTGGTGCCGGATCTGAACGACAACTACGCCGCGCAGGTACTGACCGGCGTGGAGGAGTTCCTCATCGAAGAGGGCTACTTCTATCTGACCGCCAGCCATCGCCGCAAGCCCGATCTGATTGAGGAGTATCCGCGCCTGCTGATGGACCGCTGCGTGGAAGGCTTCATCCTGATCGACACGGTGCTGGAGCACAGCATGAAGCTGCCTGTGGTCTCGGTGGCCGGACATCGCAAGCTGGAGGGCGTGACCAACGTGGTGCTGGATCAGCGGCGCGCAGCAGAGTTGGCGCTGCGCCACCTGTACCAGTTGGGGCACCGCAAGATCGCCTTCATGCGCGGCGGCAGTCACAGCTCCGACGCCGACGAGCGCTGGGCGTGCCAGATGGCGGTGGCCAAGGAACTGAAGCTGGAGGTTCCGCCCGAGCTGACGGTGCAAATCCTGACGCGGGTCTCCACGCCGGAGATGGGCTTTGGACCGGTAAATGAACTGGTTACGCGCGGCGCCGACTTCAGCGCGCTGGTCTGCTACAACGATGTCTCCGCCATCGGAGCGATCCGGGCGCTGATGGATCACGGCCTGCGGGTGCCGGACGACGTATCGGTGGTGGGCTTCGACGATATCCAAAACGCCGCCTATCACAACCCCAGCCTGACCACGATCCGCCAGCCGTTGCAGCACATGGGATCGGTGGCCGCGCGCATCCTGCTGCAACGGATTCGCTCCCAGGCCACATTTCCGGATGCGGTGCCGATCTTGCCGGAGCTGGTGATTCGCGAATCGACCGCACCTCCCGGGCCGCGGCGCGCGCGCGTCAAGCGGAGCTGAAGACCGTTGCGGCGACTGGCCACGGATCGAAATCGCCCTAACCGGCGGTCGAATGGCGGTCTCTAAGAAATGGACCCACAAGCAGACGCAGCGACCGAAGCCGTCCAGGGCGCGCTGTTGTGGACTGGCAAGCCGGATTTACGCGTGAAAATGCGCTCCCAGTGAAGGTCTGCTGGCATTCCGGAAGCGGGTGCCGTTTGACCGCAGCTTGACGAGGGGATCGCACGAGAGGAAGCGTGGACCCAACGTGACACCGCTGGATGAGGTTGCCTTTTGCGCAGTACCATCAGTATCGCGGAGAGATGAGGGTGCCGGCCGGGAATGAATCGAACCAGAGCAGGAATCCGCATGCTCCCGCGGCGGCTCCGGCCGGTACGCCGGCGCTGGACCCTCAGCTTGGATTGGAGAGATAAGCAAAGAGAGGCTGCATAGCTTCTGCCGGTTTCAGACCCATGCGAGTGGAGTTACTTGGCGCCTTCCAGATTCCCGGCCAGGGCGTTGGCCTGGAAAACTCTCAAGAGGCAGCCGAATGTGCCAGGCAGTAACACTCTTGCGCAACGATTGCACGCCATGCCCGTCATTCCCGATCAGTGCCCCGTTTTTTGGCACAATCGCGCGTTCAAGGAGAAACCACATGCCGCTTCGCCGTTCTTTCTTGTCCCGGTTTGCTCTATTCTCATTCGTCGCTGTGCCTCTCTTTGCACAGACTGCTCCGCCACCGGACGCCGGAAACCCAGCCGCCACTCTGCGGGTGAATGCGCGAAGCGTGGTTGTGGATGTGGTGGTGACGGACAGGAACGGCAATGCCATCACCGGCCTGCCCAAGGAAGACTTTCAGGTTTTCGAGGATGGTAAGCCGCAAACTCTCACCTTCTTTGAGCCGCACGCAGGCGCACCTGCCATCGCGCCCGAGGCCCTGCCGAGTCAGGCTCCGCCGCCTCTGCCGCCGAATACCTTCACCAACGTTCCCGCGGCGGTTCCGTCGGACTCAGTGAATGTGCTGCTGATGGATGCGCTCAACACGCCCATGCAGGATCAGACCTACGTTCACAAGGAGATGGTCAAGTATCTGGCCAACATTCCTCCCGGCATTCGCATCGGCGTCTTACTGCTGAGCAACCGGCTGCGCATTGTGCAGGGATTTACGGAAGACGGGGCGGCTCTGCGCGCGGCCATCGCCCGCAGCGCGGCCAATCCAACGGAGTCGGCGCTGCTGCCCGTTGCCGGCGAGACCAACCTGATTCAGACGGCCGTCTCCGAAGCCGCGTCGATGGGACCCAGTACCGGGAATTCCGGGGCGGGCGCAGCCGCGCAGGGCGCAGCCTCAGCGGATTCGCTGCAGAGTTTTCTGGACCAGCAGACGCAATTCGAAGCCAACGAGCGGATTGAGATGACGCTTGAGGCTCTGCAGCAGATTGCGCGCTATCTTGCGGGCATTCCCGGACGGAAGAACCTGGTCTGGTTCAGCAGTTCCATTCCGCTCACTCTCTTTGCCACGGCCGCTGGAAATTCCGCGGGAACGGGGACTTCCAATCCTAGTGGCGACTCCCCGTACTACGAAAAGGTAAAGATGACCGTGAACCTGCTGGCCAAGGCCCAGGTCTCGGTCTACCCCATCGAAGCGGCCGGACTTGCGCCCGACCCCATCGTCGATGTCAGCGGTCCTCCCATTACTGCGATGGTTTCGTCTGGGGACGCAGGCACGCAGGGTAAGTTGGCCACCCAACACCAGGTAACCACCATGCAGACTGGAACCCAGGATCGCAACCTCAACCACGCCACCATGGATCAACTGGCCAGGGACACGGGCGGCAAGGCGCTGTATAACCTGAACAGCCTGAGCGAATCGCTGGCCGAAGCCATCGACAACGGCGCGCGCTACTATACCGTCGCGTACACGCCGACGAATCGGAGCGAAGACGGCAAGGCGCGCAAGATCGAGATCAAGCTCACCTCCGGCAAGTACAACCTAGCCTATCGCCGCGGTTACTTTGCGGACACGCCCAAGGAACTGAGGGCGGCGGAAACGGCTGCGGTGAAAGACCCGCTGCGCCCGTTGATGGATCGCGGCATGCCCAACTTTACCGAGCTTCGCTATCGCATCAATGTAACGCCCGCCAATCCGCAGCCCGCCGCAGATGCCGCTCGCGCCGGCAACAACGCCGCGCTGAAGGCACCGTTCACACGCTATGGCGTCAACTTTGTGCTGACGACCGAGGGACTGAGCCTCGATCCCGGACCGGACGGCGTGCGCCACGGCAAGATCGAAGTCGCGCTGGTTGCCTACAGCCACGACGGCAAGCCGCTGAACTGGAGCGTCCGCTTCGTCGGACTCGCCGTCAAACCCGAGCAATACGAAATGGCCCAGAAGTCGGGGATTCCGTTCCACCTGGATATCGATGCGCCGCCAGGAGACATTTACCTGCGCACCGGCATCTTCGACATGACCGCCAGCAGGGCGGGCACGCTGGAGATTCCGCTGAACGCGATCACGATCGCGGCAAAGTAACCGCTCGCCGGCTGAGGAATCCTCCCAGCCGGCGGGTTACTCACCGGCCCTGGAGACGGATGTCTTGTTCCACGCGCGCGGGCAGCGTGAGCTGAGAAGAAATTCCCGGCTCGCGCGCAATGTCCGATCGCGCAGTCCGCCTCTTATAGCCGCATCACTCGCTTTGGAGCTTCGCATTCGAGGGAAAGCCTATGCTGCGTCGCCGTTCCTGTCTTATTCTTGCGCTGTCCTCCTTCCTCGCCGTTCCTCTGCTTGCGCAGACCGCGACGCCGGTGAACCCCGGGGTTCCCGCCGCCACGCTCCGCGTGAATGCCCGCAGCGTCGTCGTCGATGTGGTGGTAACCGACAGGAACAACAAGGCGGTAACCGGGCTGCCCAGGGAAGAGTTTCAGGTCTTCGAGGATGGCAAGCCGCAGGCCATCACCTTCTTTGAGCAGCACGCGGGCACGCCTGCCGGCGCACCGGCAGAGCCCGCGCCGCCTTTGCCGCCCAACACCTTCACCAACATTCCCTCGGCACTACCAACCGATGCGGTCGATGTCCTGCTCATGGATGCGCAGAACACCCCCATGGAAAACCAGGTGTACGTGCACAAGGAGATGGTCAAGTATCTCTCCACCATTCCCCCCGGCATTCGCATCGGCATCTTTCTCTTATCCAACCGGCTCCGCATCGTCCAGGGATTTACCGAAGACTCTTCGGCTCTGCGCATGGCCATCGAACGCAGTTCGGCCAATCCGACGCCGTCGGCGCTGCTGGCGACGCCCGCCGAAACTGCCGCGAATTCGAATGCAGTCACCCTGGTAGGGTCCATGGGCCCGGCGGGAAATGCGCAATCCGCCGCGTCCGCTTCCGCGCTGCAAAGTTTTCTCGCCGAGCAGTCCAGCTTCCAGACCAACATGCGGACGGAGGGAACGCTCGACGCGCTTCAGGAGATTGCTCGCTACCTGGCTGGCATTCCTGGGCGGAAAAACCTCATGTGGTTTGCCACCAATCTCCAGCTCTGCATGTTTGCCAGAGACACCGTCGATTGCCCCTACTACGACAAGATGAAGAAGACCCTCGACATGCTGACCAATGCCCAGGTCTCGCTTTATCCCATCGACGCGAGCGGCCTCGATGGCGGCTTCGACGGCGGCGACCTGAGCGTTGCTCCCATACAGATGCAATCGTCCATGCAGGCGACCACAGCATATTCAAGATCCCTCCACAGCGCAAGCCGTGACCGCAACCACAGTCATCTGGTCATGGATCAGTTGGCCTGGGATACGGGAGGCAAGGCAAGCTACAACCAGAACGGCCTCAAGGAATCGCTGGCCGAAGACATCGACAACGGTTCCCGCTACTACACTCTCGCGTACACGCCCACGAACCTGAGTGAAAAGGGAAAGGAACGGAAGATAGAAGTCAAGCTCGCCTCCGGCAAGTACAAACTTGCCTATCGCCGCAGTTACATCGAAGACACGCCGAAGGAGGTCAGGGAGGCTGAAGCGGTCAAAGCCAAAGACCCGCTGCGCCCGCTCATGGATCGCGGCATGCCTAACTTTACCGAGCTTCGCTATCGCCTGCATGTCGAGCCGGCCACTCCCCAACCTGCTGCCGATGCCGCCCGCGCCGGAAGCAACGCCCTGCTGAAAGGGCCGCTCACGCGCTATGGCATCGACTTCACTCTGACCGCCGAAGGTGTGTTCCTCGACACCGCGCCGGATGGCGTGCGCCACGGCATGGTCGAGGCCACGGTGGTTGCCTACAGCGCCGAGGGCAGGCCCATGAACTGGATGGTCCGGTTCTTCGGCCTGGTCATCACGCCCGCGCAATACGAAGCGGCCCGGAAGTCGGGCATTCCATTTCATCTAGATATCGATGTGCCCCCCGGGGACATCTACCTGCGCACCGGCATCTACGACACCTTATCGAGCAAGGCAGGCACACTGGAGATTCCGCTGAGCGCGATCACGTTGGCGGCAAAGTAGCCCACGCCGCATCGAGTTATCGGCCGTTTTGTTCCACTGCATTGAGGTAGTGCGATGCGCAAGTTGGCAAGTCTGTTATTGTTGGCGGCTATCGCACTGCCTGCGTCCGCGGCCACGCGGGTCAGGGTGGAGCAGTTGGAGCAGGCGCTGGCCGCGACCCATGGAAAGCCGGATGCGATCGTGGCCAACGAACTGTTCGATATGGAATTGACCGAGCGATTGAGCACGGTCCGGCTGGAGCGCTGGGAAGCCCGTTTTCCAGGCCAGATGGCCAGGCAGGCTCTCGTTGCGTTGGCCGACACATCGGTATTTCTCGATCCTCCAGCGACGGAGATTCCGGCAATCGCCAGGCCGAACCCAGACGCGCAAAGCAAAATCGTGTCTCTGGCCGCGCTGTATGTCGCCCACACCGTTCCCAAATTGCCGAGTTTCTTCGCTACGCAGAGGACGACCCGGTTCCATGATGGATTCAAGCCGCCGGGCAACATCGACCCCGTGGCTAACGCGAACTCGCGCCTTCATTTTGTCGAGAGTTCCAGCACCACAGTGCTGTATCGCAGCGGCCGGGAAGTTGTGGACGAAGAAGGGACAAAAGATGACAGGGATGCGCCGTCAGCCAATGGTTTGAACGCCTGGGGAGTCTTCGGGCCGCTGCTTGGCGCTGTGATGACAGATGCGCTTCACGGCAAAGTAATTTGGAGTCATTGGGAGCAGGGCGCTTCCGGTCCGATGGCGGTCTTCCGCTATGCAGTGCCGGAAGAGAAGTCGCATTACGTTGTAACTTTCTGCTGCGTCGCGTCCGATCGCGGAAACTTCAAGAGGATTCCCAGCCCGTTATTCGAGAAAGTTGCCGGCTATCATGGCGAGATCGCAGTTGATCCATCCACCGGGGCCATTCTTCGCCTTGCGCTACAGGCAGATCTGCAACCGGCATATCCGATTGTCAGAGCCGATGTGATGGTGGAGTACGGGCCGGTGAAGATTGGTGGAGAAACATACCTCTGCCCCGCCAAGAGCGTCTCCATCACACAGTCGGCGGTCGCGGCGGTGAACGCGCCGTGGATCGACACCGGCACGGCATCCGGACCAAAGACCACCGCGCTCAACGATGTGGTCTTCAACAACTATCACCTATCGCGCGGAGAGATGCGCATCCTGAGCGGAAACAGTGCGGAACCGGACGGAAATTCGCCCGCTTCCCCGCCCGCGGGTACAAACCCGTCCACTCCTTCACCGCCGCCCGCGGATCGCTGACCGAGAATGACCGAGGTAGACCGTGCGCTCTCCCGAGGTTTTGCGAAAAACGGCGCGGCGAAGGAGAATTGCAGGATGAATCGAAGTTGTACGATGCGGAGATTCGGTCTTCTGCTGTTGCTGGCTGCGTCGGTCGTGCCTGCGTCCGCGGCAAAGGACAGTCCGCTCAAAAAAGTCAATGTGGAGCAGTTGGAGCGGACGCTGGCCGCACGCCATGGGAAGCCGAATGCAAATGCCGCCAGGGAACTCTCCGCATTGGAGCTGACCGAACGGTTGAGCGCGGAGCGGCGTGCACGGTTGCAGGCGGGTTTGCAGGATGTTGGGGCCCGGCAGGCGCTGATTGCGCTGGCCGACCTTTCGGAGTTCCTTCCGCTTCCCGCGTCGGAGATTCCAGCCACAGCACCGCCGGACTCTGACACGCAGAACTCGCTGCTGGCTCTGGCCGCGGAATCTGTGGGGAGGGCCATCCCCAGGCTGCCAAATTTCTTTGCGACGCGGGATACAATCCTCTTTGCGGAGGACCTCGCAGATCCCTCGCGCTCCCCATCGAGCGCGGCGCAAAGCCGGCCAATCCATGCCGTGGACAGCTCCAACGCCACAGTTCTCTATCGCCGGGGTAAAGAGGTAGCTGAGTCGCGCGACGCGATGAACCAGCACTCCGCCCGGCTGGGACAGGAGTTGACCATCGAGGGCGTCTTCGGGCCGGTGCTTGAGCTGGTTGTGGCGGACGTGCTCAAGAGCGGCTGGACGTGGAGCCATTGGGAGAGGGGAGCGGGCGGGCCTCTGGCGTTTTTTTCCTACGCGGTGCCGCTGCGAAAGTCGCATTACAAAGTGGAGATTCCGGGGGACCAGACGGGCATTTACCCGCTTACCGGCTACCACGGGGAGATCGCCGTCGACCCGGCCAATGGCAACATCCTGCGCTTGACGATGCTGGCGGATCTGACGCCAACCGGCCCGATTGCCAGAGCGGATGTGCTGGTGGAGTATGGGCCCGTCGCGATCGGCGGCACAACCTATCTCTGCCCAGTACGAAGCGTTGCGGTTTCACTGGCGCGTCCCGTGGATGCCTTGCGCGACTTATACGGATTCAGGCGGGCCGATGTGGAGCCGATGGAACTGGAATTGAGCGACGTCGTCTTTCGCCAGTATCACCTTTTCCGCTCCGAGGCGCGCATCGTGACGGGCGTCGGCGGCGATGGGGGCCAAACGCCCGCGCCGGCCGCGCCAGACGGCACACCGCCGGAGGCTCCGGCACACTGATCGGGTTCAGGCTCGGCAGGTCGTCGATCCCAACAGCAAGGGGAGCCAATGCGGCTCCCCCGCTGTTGATGCAAAAACGGATGGAGTTACTTCTTGCCTTGCAGTTCATCGGCCAGTGCGCCGGCTCCGTAGAGCTTGCGCAGGGCCTCGATCATGCCGGCCGAGTGGACCGCGACCGCGCGGTTCTTGGTTCCGTCGTAGACGAAATCTCCGGCCAGCGACTCGATGTTACCGTCGAAGATCAGGCCCACCAGTTCGCCCTTGCGGTTCACCACGGGCGAGCCGGAGTTGCCGCCGATGATGTCGCCGGTAGAGACGAAATCGAGCGGCGTCGAAAGGTCGAGCTTGTCACGGCCGGCCACTTCCTTGGGCGTCAAGTCGAAGGGAGATTTGTCGCTGAAGCTGGCCGCGCGGTCGTAGAGCCCGTAGAAGGTGGTGAAGGGCGGAGCGATGGTGCCGTTGTAGGGGTAGCCATCGACCGTGCCATAGCTCAGGCGGAGGGTGAAGGTGGCGTCGGGATAGGCGTCCTTCCCATAGACCAGGAAGCGGGCCTTGCCCAGCTTTTCGCCGGCTGGAGTCAGCACGCTGGACAGGGTGTCGCGCATCCGCCGGGTGGTTTCGCGGACGATGGGGTCCACGCGGCGCGCAGCCACGATCATGGGATCGGTGGAAGCGGCCACGGCATCTTCGCCGCCCTCGAGCAGCGACTTGCGGAAGGCCGGATCGGCCATCTTGGTTCCGTCGATCAGCGAGTTGACCGTCTGGTCTACATCCCCGCCCTGCACGATGGCCTGCACGTAGGCGTCGTCCTTGCCCAGCTTTTCCTGGGCCAGTTTGAGCGCGGAGATCATGAACAGCTTCTCCACGGAGGGATAGACCGGAGCCGGCGACAGCAACTGGTACTTGAGCGATTCCAGACCTGCATCGTGGAACTGCGCCAACCGCTCGCCGTCCGGCTTCTTGATCTCAGCCACGTACTGCACGATCTGGAGCGCGCGGTTAAAGAGCTGGCTGTCGGTGCGGCGAAAGAGCTGGCCCTTGATCTCCGGCTTCACCTGCTCCTCGACGCGTGCAATCGTCTCCCAGGCGCCGCCGTATTGCTTTTGCCACTCGGGATTGGCGGCCACCTTGGCGCGGAAGTCGGTCTCGTCGGCCTGCTTCTTGGCCAGAATGGCCGGATCGGCCAGCGCCTCCTTGCGGCCCAGGTAGACCTTCAAGCTGTTTTGCAGGCCGAAGATGGTGCTGCCAACCAGCTGCGCCTGCTCCGGCCCCTGGGCCGCGAAGGCCTGGGCGACGGCGATGCGGTGCTGCAGATATTCCGTCACCGCCGGCCCGATCACATCGCGCTGCACCAGCAACTGGGCCACCGTGTCTTGCCGCTCGGTGGCGCCGGGATGGCCGGAGATGAAGATCAGTTCGCCCGGCGCGGCGCCCCTGGCGCTCCACTTGAGATAGTTGTCGCAGTGCAGCGGCTTGCCATTCTCGTAAACCCGGAAGAGAGCCATGTCGATGTCGTAGCGCGGATAGGTGAAGTTATCCGGATCGCCGCCAAAGAAGGCCGCCTGCTGCTCCGGCGCAAAGACCAGACGCACGTCGGTGTACGCCTTGTACTGGTAGAGCCAGTATTCGCCGCCGTTGTAAAACGAAACCACGTCGGAACGAAGGCCGGTCTTGTCCTTGCTTTCCTTCGTGATGGCCGCAATCTCGGCGTCGCGCGCCTTCAGCGCCTTGGCATCGTCCGCGATTCCCTTGGCCGCGCCCTGCACCCGCGCGGTCACGTCCTGCATGGCCACCAGCACGTTCACTTCGAGATCGGGAGACTTCATCTCCTGGTCCGGCGTGGCGGCATAGAAGCCGTCGCGCAGATAGTCGTGCTCGGCGGTCGAGTTCTTCTGCAACTGGCCGCGCGCCACGTGATGATTGGTGAGCAGCAGGCCGTCGGGGCTGACAAAGGAGCCCGATCCACCGTCGTTGAGCCGGACGCTGGAGAGCCGGAGATGGTCCAGCCAGGCCTGGGTGGGATGGAAGTTGTACTTGGCCGCCAGCAGCTTCAGCGGCGGGTTGTCAAAGGTCCACATGCCTTCCTCGGCGTGAATCACAGGCGCCACGGCCAGCAGCAACGCGGCCGGGAGCAGGAGAGCGGAGCGGAGTGTTCGAAAGTACATGGGATTCCTCATTGGGTAACGGTAATGCTGACCGCATTTGCGGTGCTGCTTGTCGCGTATGCGCACGATCCGTCATATATGGCGGTGATCAGATAGGTTCCCGCGGTGCTGAAGGTGGTCGGCAGGGTAGACGTTCCGGAACTCAAAGTTGCAGCGCCCAGCGTAGTCGATGGCAAATTGGTCGCGTTATAGAACGTGACTGTCCCGGTGGCCGCTGCAGGGGCAACGGTTGCCGTCAAGGTAACGCTTTCGCCTGTCGTTGGCGTAGTGGTGGATGCAGCGAGCGTGGTGGTGGTGGCTGTAAGGCTGGACGACGGGCTGATCGAGAGTGTCAGCGCGTCCGAAGTGCTTGCGGCATCCGTACTCGATCCGCCGTATGCGGCGGTTACCAGGTGCTGCCCGGTGGTGCAGAAAGTGGCCGACTGGGTTGCCGCGCCCGAACTCAGCGTTGCGGTTCCCAGCGAAGCTGAAGTGGTGGTGTCGGTGAACGTGACGGTTCCGGTGGCTGCCGACGGAGAAACCGTGGCGGTCAAATTCACGCTTTCGCCCGTCGTGAGCGTGGTGGTGGTGGTCGTGAGGCTTCCCGATGCGCTCACGGTGAGCGATACCGCGCTCGAAGTGCTGGTGGCATAGGTGCTCGATCCACCGTAAGCGGCGGTGATCGAGTACGTGCCGGCGGTGGCGATCGACGTGGTCAGGGTCGCTGTGCCTGAAGTCAGAGTCCCGGTTCCGAGCGAGGTTGTCCCGTTATAGAACGTGATGGTTCCGGTGGCTGCCGAAGGCGAAACAGTGGCTGTCAGCGTGAAGGTTACGCCGGCGGTGGGCGTGGTGGTGGATGCGGTGAGCGTGGTGGTGGTGGTCGTGCCAGTTGACCCCGGCGCCTGCCAGAAGTCGCCGCAACCGGCCAGGAATGGCGCTGTTGCGAGCGCGAGTAGTATCAGGATCTTTCCGCTGCGAACTGCTATGTCTTGCATTCTGCGTCCTCTTCGTCGCGTTGGGGAAGATGGAGAAAAGGCGGTTCTTGTCTCCGATTCCGAAGTCCTCTCTTACATCATCGGCAGCAGCAGCACTTCCACGCCGCTAGCTGCGTCTTTCTGGTGAAAAATCTGCTCGGTAGCTTTTTGGAACTCCTCCGGCTTGGCAGTGGGAATATCGGTGAAGGTCTGCGGATTGCGGTCCGTCAGCGGGAACCAGGAGCTTTGCACCTGGACCATGATGCGATGCCCGCGGCGGAAGGTATGGAAGAGATCAGGCATGGTGAAGTCGATCTCGGTCTCCTTGCCGGGCGTCAGCGGCTCGGGCTGCTCCCAACTGTTATGGAACTTGGCGCGGAATGGTTCGCCACGCAGCAGTTCCTGGTAGCCGCCCATGTGCACCGGCGGAGCGTCCACGATGCGCTTGTTGGGGCGCGCGCCGTCTTCCGACTCGGGATCGGCATCGGGATAAACGTCGATCAGCTTCACGTCGAAATCGGAGTCCGTGCCGGAACTGGACACCTTCAGCTTGGGCGAAATGGGGCCGGCGATGGTCACGTCCTCCTCCAGCGGGTCGGTCTGGTAGACCACCACGTCGGGCCGGTAGCTGGCGAAGCGCTGGTCGTCCACCATGTAGCGCTGGGGCACGGTGTCGGTGGTGTATCCCACAAAAGGCACCGGATGGCTGGGATCGCTGATGTATTCATCTACGCTGCTGGCTTCGCTGGGCGGATCGAAGCTGAGCTTGCCGCCCGCGTGAAAGTAGAGGGTTTTGGGCGTGGCGTTCTTGGGCGGCCAGGCGTCCAATCTGCGCCAGACGTTGGTTCCGGTCTCGAAGACCACGGCCTGGGGTTGCGCCGCGCCCTTGCCCTTGAGGTAGTGCTCGAAGAACGGGAACTGGATGCTGGCGCGGAAATACTCGCCGGTTTTGGCGTCGAACTCGATATCGCCCAGGCGGGAGCCGTCGCTGCGCGCCCAGCCGCCATGGACCCAGGGCCCCTCGACCAGCGTGGCGGGCGTTTCGGGATTGAATTTGCGGATGGCGTTGAAGGTGCGGTAGGGGCCGGAAAGGTCTTCGGCGTCATACCAGCCGCCCACCACCAGCACCGCGCAGTGCACGTTCTTCATATGCCGCGAAAGGTCGCGCGCCTGCCAATAGGAATCGTAGGTATCGTGCTTGAACTGGTCGTTGAAGAGCCAGTTCGATCCCTTCAGATAAAGCTTGTCCAGGTTGGCGATGTTTCCCGCCTGGAGATAGAACTTGTAGCTGTCCGGCGTGCCAAAGTCGAAGGGAACGGTGGGTTTTGGGGCCTGCGGCCCCTCCTGGGGATGGAAGAAGGGGGCATAGAAGCCAAAGTTGGCCGAGAGCATGAAGGCGCCGCCGTGGTAGCCGTCGTCGCCCTGGAAGAGGTCGGTCATGGGCGCCTGGGGGCTGGCGGCGACCAGCGCGGGGTGGGAGTCGATGATCGAGGCCGAGGTATAAAACCCTGGGTAGGAGATGCCCCAGATGCCCACCTTGCCATTGTTGTTGGCCACGTGTTTGAGCAGGAACTCGATGGTGTCGTAGGTATCGGAGGCGTCGTCCACGTCCTGGGGAGATTTCTTCTCGTCGATATGGGGCCGCATCTCGGCGAACTCGCCCTCGCTCATCCAGCGCCCGCGCACATCCTGGTAGACGAAGATGTAGCCGCCTTTCTCGAACTCGTCGGAGGGCCCGAGGCGCTTGGGATACTGGTCCTCGCCGTAGGGGCCGACGCTGTAGGGCGTGCGGTCCATCAGGAACGGATAGGGACCGTTGGCGGCGTCCTTGGGCGCATAAACGGCGGTAAACAGCCGCTTGCCGTCGCGCATCGGAATGCGGAACTCGTATTTGGTGTAGTGGGCGCGGACGTAGTCCTCTCTGGGCGCATCGGGCGCCGGCTGCTGGGCGCGGACGAGGGGAAAGGCAAGGGTAAAAACGGCCAGAGCGGCGATGGGGAGGCGGTGCAATTTGAGCATCGGTTCGAAGAGTCTCCTGAGCAACCAGAGTACTCCTGGAAAGTGCCCGTCTGACAGGCTCCGGTCACAAGAACCCGGCATTCGGCCGCGGATGGTGCGGCATTGCCTCGCTCGCTCCCCTGCTCCGGCCGCAATATTACGATTTCCTTATGCGCGGCGGGCCGTGCCGCGTTACCCTATTTGCACCATCTGAAAACAGCCGGACGCGCCATTGAACGCCGAGGCTAATCCCGTTTCCGCCAGAAGGAGAATCATGTCGACTGAATACCGCAATTTTCTCGCTCTCTCGTACGAAGAGCTTGAAGAGCTCAACCTGCAAGCCAAGGCTGACCGGGGCAATCGTCTCGCGGCCGACGAAATTCGCGAAAAGCGGCTGAAGTATCTCGCCGACGAGAAGCGGATCAAGGCCGTCACCGTGCTGTTCAGCGACCTCGAGGGCCGTCTGCACCTGCTCGATTACGACAAGAAGTTTTTGCTGGGGGCCTATGAGAACCTGACCTTTGACGGTTCCTCGATCCGCGGATTTACCGCGCAGAAGGAGAGCGATCTGCGCCTGGGCATCGACTGGAGCGCCTTCTACTGGGTGCCGGCCGACGTCTTCGGCACCGGCAAGGTGCTGGTCTTCGGCAACGTCATCGACAAGGACGGCACCACCTATTCGGGCGACCTGCGCGGCGTGCTCAAGGCCTACTCCGACGAGCAGTTCAAGAAGAACGGCTATACGCTGAACGCGGCCACCGAGATCGAGGGCTTCCTCTTTGCGGGCAAGGACGCGGAGCAGAAGTATTGCGAGACCGGCAAGTTTGAATTCATCTCGACCGGCGGCTACTATCACTCGCTGCCGCTCGATCCGCTGCGCCAGTTCATCGACACTTCGGCCGAAGTGCAGCGCGCCATGGGCTTCCAGAACGAGAAGGACCATCCGGAAGTTGCGCCCAGCCAGTATGAGATCAACTACGGCTACGCCGAAGTAGTGGCCGCGGCCGACCAGATTCAGCTCTACAAGCTGCTGACCCGGCAGATCGCCAACAACATGGGTTACACGGCCTGCTACTTGCCCAAGCCCGTGGTGGGCGTGAACGGCAGCGGCATGCACACCAACGTTTCGGTCTCGAAGGGCAAGACCAACCTGTTCTGGGACGAGAAGGGCGAAGAGCAGCTCTCGACCTTCGGCTGGAGCTTCCTGGACCGCATCCTGACTCACGCGCTGGACCTTTGCCTGGTCTTCAACTCGAGCGTCAACGCCTACCGGCGTCTCGATCCTCACTTCGAGGCACCCAACCAGATTCGCGCCTCGGCCGTCGATCGCGGCGCCATGGTGCGGGTGCCGATCGGCAACCACCGCTCGATGCGCACCGAAGTCCGCGCCGTGGCGCCGGACGCCAACCCCTACCTGTCGCTCTACGGCATCTTCAAGACCGGCGTGGACGGCGAGATTTCCACCGTGGACAATCTGCGCGCCGGCGGCCGCTACCTGCCCGACAACATCCAGCAGGCGATCGAGGACTTCAAGGACTCGAAGTGGATCGCGAAGATTCTGGGCGCGGATGTGCAGGGCCGCTATGCGGACCTGAAGCAGGCCGTGGCCAACCGCAGCCCCCGCGAATTGGGCTCGATCGTCAAGGGCTCCGAGGTGCAGTTCCATCACGCGGTCTACAACCAGTCGCTCTGGAACCTGTTTTAAACTGACGCGGCAATCGAACCGGCCTGGAGCTTCCGCTCCGGGCAGACAACCGAAGGGCGGCAGACCTCTCAGGGTTTGCCGCCCTTCTGTTGCCTGCCCTTCCAAGTTTCCTCATGGCTCCCTTATATCTCCGGTGATACAAGCAAGGAACGGGGTACAGACGGCATGGGCTCGGAAACTGGAGCGGGAGGGCGCAGAACGGCCATCCCGGAAGGCCCGAGCCTTTGCCGCCGGTATTTTGAATCCACGGTAAAGAAAGCCCATTGCCCTCATGAACGCCGGCCACCCAGTGGAAATGGATACGCTTTACGGGGATTATCCACTCGACCAGGCATTCGACGAGATGCGCGTGGCCACCGGGGAGTTGCGCCCGCACTACTGCGCGCTAGCCGAGACCCTGGCGCGGCTGCCCCACGATGAATTGCAGCGGCGCAAGCAGTCGGCGGATCTGTCGTTTCTGACCCAGGGCATCACCTTCACCGTCTATGGCCGCGACGAGGGCACCGAGCGCATCTTTCCCTACGACCTGCTGCCGCGGCTGATCACGGCCCAGGAGTGGGACCGCATCGAGCGCGGACTGACCCAGCGCATCACGGCGCTGAATCTCTTTCTGCGCGACGTTTACTCCGAAGCCAAAATCCTGAACGACCGCGTGGTTCCGCGCGAGCTGGTTTACAGTTGCAAGCACTACCGGCGGCAGATGCGGGGCCTGCAGGTGCCGCGCAACGTCTACATCGCCGTGGTCGGCTCCGACCTGCTGCGGCTGAACACCGGCGAGTTCGTGGTACTGGAAGACAACCTGCGCGTGCCCTCGGGCGTGAGCTACATGCTCACCAACCGCCGGGTGATGAAGCGGACCTTTCCGCAGCTTTTTTCGAGCTATGGCGTGCGCCCCATCGAGCATTATCCCCAACTGCTGCTGGCCACGTTGCGCTCGCTGGCGCCCGAGGGCCGGCCCGAGCCGAATATCGTGCTGCTCACGCCGGGCGTCTTCAACTCCGCCTACTTCGAGCACACCTATCTCGCCCGCCAGATGGGCATCGACCTGGTCGAGGGACGGGATCTGGTGACCCACGACAACATCGTCTACATGCGCACCACCGACGGGCTGAAGCGCGTGGACGTGATCTATCGCCGCGTGGACGACGACTTCAGCGATCCGCTGATCTTCCGCGGAGACTCGACGCTGGGCTGCACGGGCCTGTTCAACGCCTATCGCGCCGGCAACGTGACGGTGACCAACGCCTTCGGCACCGGCCTGGCCGACGACAAGGCGGTCTACGCCTATGTGCCGCGCATGATCCGCTACTACCTGGGCGAGGAGGCGATTCTGCCCAACGTGGAAACCTACCTGCTGAGCGAAGAAAAGGAACGGCGGCATGTGCTGGCCAATCTCGACAAGCTGGTGGTGAAGGCGGTGGGCGAGAGCGGCGGCTACGGCATGTTGATCGGCCCACAATCGACGGCCGGCCAGCGCGAGGAGTTCGCCCGCCAGATCGAGGCCAACCCGCGCAACTATATCGCCCAGCCAACGCTGGATTTTTCGCGCGCTCCATGCCTGATCGGCGATCGTCTGGAACCGCGCCACGTGGACCTGCGACCCTACATCCTCTTCGGCGACAAGATCAATATCGTGCCCGGAGGGCTGACCCGCGTGGCTCTGGAAAGAGGCTCGCTGGTGGTCAACTCCTCGCAGGGCGGCGGCAGCAAAGACACTTGGATTTTGGAGCAATAGTCAAACCACGGGGTTCGGGAGAGTTACTGCGATGCTATCGCGCGTTGCCGACAGTCTTTACTGGATGAGCCGCTACCTGGAGCGGGCGGAGAATACCGTGCGCCAGTTGGACGTGACCATGAGTCTGATGCTCGACACCGGCGGCGCCAGCTCGGAGGCGCGCTGGAAGCGGCTGATGGCCGCGCTGGGCAAGCCGGCCGGCATGGAGTGGAACGGCGATCTGGAGCAGATGGCCCGCAAACTGGTCTTCGACAGCCTCGACCCAGCCGCGGTTACGTTTTGCCTGAATGGGGCGCGGGAAAATGCGCGCCAGGTGCGCGAGGAGATTTCGACCGAGCAGTGGCAGCGGCTCAACCGGCTCTTCCACCAGATGCACTCGCCCAACGCACAGACGCAGTTCGACTCCAACGTCAACGACGCGCTGACTTCGGTCGTGGATGGCATTCACCTGTTCAAAGGCGTCAGCGACACAACCATGATTCATGGTCAGGGATGGCAATTCATCCGCCTGGGCCGCTATCTGGAGCGGGCCTACGCAACGGCCACGCTGCTCGAGGTCTACCAGCCCGATCTCTTCCACGCGCAGGAGCGCGAGCACTCCGGCTACCAGTACCTTGAGCTGGTGGGTCTGCTGCGCTGTTGCACTTCGTTCGAGGCGTACTGCCAGGTCTACACCGCCGACCTTTCGCCCGATCGCATTCTAGAGTTTCTGCTGCTCAACTGCGATTTTCCCCACGCCATCCGCTACTGCGTGGACGGCATCCGCGACGCCATCGACAACATTCAGCGCACCGGCGGGCGGCGGCCTCCGGACGAGCTGACCGCGGTCACCGGGCGGCTGCACGCCATGCTCGGATTCACGACCATCCGGGAGATCCTGGCCGGCGATGCAGCTGCCTTTCTGCACACCATCCGCGAGCAGTGCATGCGCATCCACGAGCTCATCTATCGCTATTATGTGCACTATTCCATTCAATCCGCGCTGGCGGTTTAATCGGGAGCGAGCATGAACTTTTATTCCATCCGCCACCTTACGCGCTTCCGCTACTCGCGGCCCATCAGCGAGAGCATCATGGAGACGCGCATGAATCCGCGCTCCGACTCCAGCCAGCACTGCCTCACCTTCTCGCTCTCCGTGAGCCCGCGCTGCCGCGTCTTCAGCTATCGCGACCACCTGGGCAACAACGTGCATCACTTCGACATTCCCGGCGAGCACACCCAACTGGTCGTCATCGCAGAGTCGATCGTGGAAAAGCAGCCGCAGTCCGAGGTGCCCCATTTTCTTTCGCCCGACGCCTGGAGCGCCCTGGACGAACTAATCGAGGCGGGCGACTACTGGGAGATGCTGCTGCCCTCGACCTTTGCCGTGGAGACGCCGGCGCTCACTCTGCTGGCGAAGCAGATGGGCGTGAGCCGTCGCGACGATCCCCTGATGCTGGTGCGGGAGCTGAATCAGCGGCTCTTCGACTACTTCGACTATGAGCCGCGCTCGACGCGCGTGGACTCGCCTATCGACGAAGCCATCGTGAGCGGCAAGGGCGTTTGCCAGGACTTTGCCCACACCATGATCGCGCTGCTGCGCCATGTGCGGATTCCGGCGCGCTACGTCTCCGGCTACCTCTACCGCAGCCGCGAAGACCACGACCGCTCCACGCCGGACGCCACGCATGCCTGGGTTGAGGCGCTGCTGCCGAACCTGGGCTGGGTGGGCTTCGACCCAACGAACAATCTGATCGCCCATCACCGGCATATCCGCACGGCCGTGGGCCGGGATTACGCCGATGTGCCGCCCACGCACGGCATCTTTCGCGGCACAACCGAAAGCGAACTCTATGTAGCCGTGCATGTGGAAGCCGGCGAGCAGCCGCCGGCGCTGGACCGCAAACTGCCCATCCCCGACGACTGGAGCGTACTCGTGGAGCGCGCCCAACAGCCTCCCACGCCCGCGATTCCCTTCCTCGACTTGCAGCAGATGCAACAGCAGCAGTAAGGCAGGGATCAGGGGTCAGAGATCAGAAGGCCGTGCCCATCCTTCCTGTCATCCTTGCGAGCGTAGCGAGTCGAAGGACCTGCGGCACGCCTTTCTGGCGAAGGGGTGGTAAGCCAGGACCTTCCAACATCGCCGGTAATTACTTCTGGGCCGTACCTCCGTCCGCTCCCAGCGCCTTGAGCCGTATCTGCGCCAGGCGGTAGCTGGAGACCGGAATGCCCAGCATCTCCTTGGGCTTTTCCAGCTTGCGATAGTCGGCAATCGCGATCTCGCGCTCGCCGTACTGCTCGGCGATGCGGCCGAATGCATACCAGAAGTCGTCGTTCGGCTCGTCCAAATCCTGCTCGTCCATGGCTTTCAGCAGCAGGTCGTGGGCCTCGGCGGCCTTGCCGGTGTCGGCATAGAGGCAGGCCAGCGTGTGCAGGATGTGCGGGTTGTTTTTGGCCATCTGCGTGGACTTGATGGCCGTGGCGATATCGGCATCCTCCACCTTGCCGGTGAAGAGCGCGAACCAGGCTATGGAGTTCAACAGATCGGCATCGACCTTGCCCTGATCGACGAGCTTCTGCGCCCATCCGCGCGCGGCCACCAAGTTGCCGCGGTTGGCTTCGATTTCCATCTTCATGCGCAAGGCATCGGTATCGCCGTCCAGCAGTTTGAGCCGCTCTTCGGCCAGCTTGAGGGCTTCATCGTGGCGGCCCAGTCCCATCAGCGCCACCTCGTTATCGATGAACGCCGCTTTGGATTCCGGAACCTGTTTGAGCAGTTCCGAGGCAACCTCGAGCAGCTTGGCAAAGTTGTCCTGGAGCGAATAGCCGGCGGCGAGGGCAAGCTGGATATTGGTCTTCTCCCGCTCCGTGACGGCGTCCTTGCGGGCCTCTTCGAGCAGCGCCACACCTTGCGCCACGGTGGGCTTGGTGCCGACCAGAATGGCCGCGGCGGCCAGCTTCATCTTGCGCGCGTCGGCAGCCTGCCCCTTGATCCAGAAGCGGGGAAAGACAAGCCCGCCCAGCGGATCGTCGCCGCCTTCCAGATGGAAATCCTCGCGCAACCAGTCGAGCAGCACCTTGGCTCCGGCGAGATCTCCAGAGTTGACGCGGTCGAGAATCTCCAGGCCGATCGAGTTCGGCTTTTCCGTGCTGTCCAGCAGCTTATAGAGGCCGTTCTCCTTCACCACGAAGAAGGTCATGTTGCCGCCGCCGGGGATCTGCATCTTCTCCCGGTGTCCGGTCGCGTCGTCGCCTTCTCCCTTGGGGTCGATGGCGGCCAGCAGCATGTCGGTCGTCACATCCATCGAGTTATCCTGCCGGGCCATCTGGCTATTCATCTTCTTGCCGCTCTCCAGGCTCCTTTTCTGCTCGTCGGCATCCTCGTTCTTCATCACGATCAGCGCGTTCTTGCTGGCGACCGTATCCAGCTTGGCCTGGGTCAATTCGGGGTCCATGCCCAGCAGAAAGGCCTGCTTCACCAGATCGGCGGGCGTGTTGGCAAAGTGCATTTCTTCGTGGCGGTGGGCGGTACGCAGCATGGAGGCCAACCCCATGGTCTGGGCGGCATTGTCGCCGGCCGCGCCCGCCTCGAGAAAATCGGCGGCCTGCGCATACTGGCGCATGTTCATCAGCATCTCGCCGGCCACGCGCGCGGTTTCCTTATAGGAGTCGGCGCTGGTGGAGCGCTTGTTGATTTCAGCCAGTCCCGCCTGACTGCCGTGAAGCATGGCGACGCTGGCGCCGATGAGCGCCTTCGGCTCCGGATTCAAGGCCTGCCCGGCCTTCAAGGCTTCGGCAAAGTCTCCGCCATAGAAGAGCGCAAAAGCCAGATTGTTGGTCAGACCAAGGTCTTCCAGCTTGTCCTGGCCGAGCTTCTGATACTCGGCGACGGCCTCTTTCATCTTCGAGAGCCGGCTGTAGCGCCGCCCCACCGGGTCGTATTCGAGCAGGATCGCCAGGTCGCCTTGCGTGCCGTGGTCGTCCGGGTCCAGCTTGATGGCCGCGCGATAGGCCTCGGCCGCGCCGTTCAGGTCGCTGCCCGCGCGCATGTTGCGGCCTACCAGATCGTGCTTGAGAACCTGCGCCAGCGTTTTCTCGGCCAGCGCGGAGTTGGGTTCGAGCTTGACCGCCTGGCGAGCCTCGGCCCGCGCCGCCTCGCCCATTCCCGCCTCAAGCAGCACCTTGGCCACCTGCAGATGATGCACCGCCTCGTTGGGGTGCAGCGCCACCAAGGCGCGATAGCTGGCCAGCGCCTCTTTCACCTTGCCTTCATGCAGAAGCGCTTCACCCTTGGGCTCAAAGTTCGCCAGAATCGCCGGTCCCTTCACCAGATCGGCGATGGTGCTGCCCATCTCCTTGGCCTCGGCCACCGTATAGCGGCGCTTGACCGAATCGAAGGTCAGGTGCGCCAGGACGGAGCCGTCTTTGTCGACGGAGAACTCTTCGGTCAGCAGCGCCGGCCCGATGGCGATCTTTGCGTCCTTGGGCAGTTCCTTCGGCACAAAACCCGCCGGCGGGACAATGCGATAGCGCCACTCGGTGGAAAAAGGCTCAGTCAGTTCCCAATCGTCGGTCCGCGGCTTTTTCGGCTTGTCCTTGTCCTGTTCGTCCTTCTTCTTTTGCTCGGGATCGTCCTTCTTCTTCAACTCATCCGGCAGGCGCTGGAAGAGCGAATCCACGCGGATGGCTGCGCCCGCGCTGTCCAGGTCGGTGTAGCCGCGCTTGGCCTTTTCGCAGGCCAGCGTCAGCTCGAACTGCTTCGACAGATCGGCCGGATCGGTGCGTTCCACCTTGGTCAGCTTCTCGGCCACATACTGACCCTTCACATAGTTGGTCAGATTCTCCCGCGTATCCTTGTCCGGCTTGTCGGCGTAGTAGCTGCGGAACTCGCCCTCGAAGACGCCCATGGGCCGCGTCACCTCAGTCATATTGGCCGGGCCGTTTTCGGTCAGCGTCATCTCACGCATCTCCAGTTGCACATTGTCCTTGGAGGTGGACTCGGGCGTCTTGACCAGCCCCGTGGTCTCAGGGCGCGCAATGAGCGCCAGGCGTCCCTGATCGCCGGCCGGCAACTGGCCCAGCCGCGCGTAGGAATCGGTGGCGTCGATCCAGAGGGCGGGATCGTGCGAGGCGGGAATTGCCGGCACATAGACGATTGCGTGGTCGAAGAGGCCCATCCCCGGCAGATCGGCGGGCACATCCATCCGCGAGCCGGCGTTGAGCAGCGCCACATAGGCCGGAATCCCGGCCGAGCGCAGCATGGTCGCCAGCAGGGTCGCCTTGTCCTTGCAGTCGCCGTACTTCTTGCTCAGCGTCTCGGCCGGATCGTGAGGCACGATCGCGGCCTCGCCAAACTCGATGCCGGTGTAGCGAATCTCCTGGTCGAGATAGCCGACGATCGCCGCTTCCTTCTCCGCCGCGGAGGTCATGCCGGCAATCAGCTTGTCCACGATGGGCTGCACGGCCGCCGGATTGGCGCGGCTGTCCACGATCTTTGCGTATTCGGCCGCCATCGCCTGCCACGAAGCCCCGGTGGAGAACTCGACGGCCGGATAATGCGAGACATCCGGGGGAAGATTCGGCTCGCGCGGATCGACGCCCTCCAGCGGACCCAGGCTGTAGGTGAGCGTCACGCGCCCATTGGCCTCGGCGCGCTGCGGTTTCAACTCCACCGTTCCCAACACGCCGGTTCGCAGCGGAAAGGCTGCCGGCGCCTCAAAAACGGCCAGGCTGTGCGCCACGGGAGACCCTTCGCGACCGAACCAGACCCGTCCAACATGCCCCGGAGCAAAAAACGGAACCGTCTCCGTGGTGACAAACTCCTCTTCCACCACCACGCCCGGCGCAATGGCGGGAAACGGCGCGCGCAGCATCTTGCCGTCGCCATAGGTCTTGTACTCGCCCTCGCGGGCCGGCGCCTCGGTGATGGATTTGGGATCGAGCATGTGGACCGAGAGGTCCGGCGCGATGACCCGCACCGTGATCGTCGGCCGGGCCTGATGCCAGGGCTCCCAATCCACCGAAACCGAGTCCCATCCCTCCACGCCCTTCTGGTTCAGCACCTTGTAGACCACGTACTCGACGTGCACGTTGCGCCCCGTCTCGTCGAGGTTGTAGCTCTCATCGTCTTCGAGCAGGGTCACATTCGTTCCGTCCGGAGCGGCCACCGCCGATGCCGCTTCATACAGGGCTTTCGGCTCGATGGAAAAATGCGGAGCCTTCCAAGGCTCGATGGTTTGCGGGGCCTGGGCGCGGAGGGCGGCGATGCCGGTAAGAAGAAAAAAAAGAACGCAGAAACAGCGGAGGCGCAAAGGAAAAGAAGACACGGTGCTCCTGACCGAAACGGAAGTGAGTCTACGGTAAACCCCGCCTGAAAGTTGCGCAAGCAGCGACGAGCCTCGAAAAGCAGCAAGGGAAATCCGGAGTTATTGCAAAAGAAATCAACACCCGCAAATGCCAAGGGCGGCGGAGTTCAGCCCCCGCGGCTGAATTCCGTCCCCCTCGGTTCATCTCCGCTTAGGTCTGGCGGCTACAGCGAAACCAGGGCTGCGGTGTCCTGACACGATGCCTTCAAGTGGACGCGACCAACAGGGAGCGGCAACCTCGCAATCTCTCCGCTGGGAACCATCGACCCTGGTTTCGCTCTAACTCAACTGCGCCTCGATCTTGACCACCGAAGCGGGCGGAAAAGTGAAGCTCAGCGATCCGGGCCGCACGGCAACTTCGGCGGCGCGGGTTTTCACCTGCTCCGGCTGGCCCAGCGTGTTGTGGGCGTGAATGTCGCTTTCGGCCACCACCCATGCTTTGGCGCTCGCGGCTCGGGCTCCGCGCAGAACGATCTCCGTCTCGCGCGGCTCGCGGGTGTCGGGGTTCACCGCCGTAAGGGTCAGCGTCTTGCCCTTCAGCGAGGCCGAGCCCCTGAGCCCCCACACGCTGGCCGGCTTGCCGTCGCGGTCATAGTGAACCTCGGGCGCCGAGAACTCGGTGCGCAGGGCCGTTCCGCCCTGGTGCGCCGCGTAGATTTCGAAGATGTTGAAGACCGGCGTGGTGGTGAACTTGTCCTCGTGCGACATGAAGAGCGCGTTCAGGCAGTTGATGAGCTGCGCGCAGGCGGCCATCCCCACCTTGTCCGCCTGGCGGTTGAAGGTATCGAGCGTAAGCCCGGTCACCAGCGCATCGCGCATGGTGATGGCCTGGCTGTAGAGTTCCTCCGGTGCGTATTCGGTGCCCTTCAGATACCATGGCCCGTACTCGTCCACCACCAGCTTGATCTTGTGGCTCAGGTCCCACTCGCCCAGCGCATTCCAGTGCTCCAGAATGATGCCTTCCATCCGGTCCGACTCTTTCACTGACTCGTACCACTCCGTCCGGTCGAAGTTGAGCGCTTCGCCCTTGCCTTGCCAGTCGGCGCTCTTGCCGCGGGTGACGTTCATGTCGTAGTGGTGGATGCTCAGCCCCCAGACGCCGCGGCCGTCGTTGGCGGGCTGGCCGCGATAGAGCTTCTCGAAGAAGCGGCGGGTCCACGCCTGCTCGTCGCTGTTGGGGCCGGAAGCGATAAAGCGCAGCCCCACGCCATAACTCGGAACCCAGGTGGTGTAGCGTTTGAACTCGACGGCGTAGTCTTCGGGATCGAAGTTGCCGCCGCAGCCCCAGCTCTCGTTGCCCACGCCCCAGTAACGCACGTTATAGGGATCGGGCGAGCCGGCGGCGGCGCGCGTTTCGGCCAGCGTGGTGGTGCCGCGCGGCGAGTTGCAGTACTCCACCCAATGGTCGAACTCCAGCGCCGGAAGGCTGCGCACGTTGGCGGCAAAATACGGTTCCGCGCCCGACAGCTTGCAGAAGCGCACAAAGTCGTCGGTGCCAAACGCGTTCGGGTCGTAGATCTGCGGAATGTTCTGCTTCTTCTGCTCCGGCTTGAAGTCGTCCACCCAGAAATTGGTGTGGCGCGGGCGCTTGTCTTTGGGGCCGATGCCGTCGCGCCAGTCGTAGCTGTCGGCAAAGCACCCGCCCGGCCAGCGCACCACCGGAGCCTCGATGGCCCGCATCTTCTCGATCAGCGACGTGCGCAGTCCCTGCTGGTTGGGAATCTTCGAGTTTTCGCCCACATAGATGCCGTCGTAGACCACCGAGCCCAGGTGCTCGGTAAAGTGCCCGTAGATTTCGGGCGCGATGGTGGCGATCGGTTCCTCCACCAGAACCTCGATGTGACTGCTCGCCTGCTGTGCCAGCGCCCCACGCCGGCCGAAAACCATCGCAGCCGCCGTGGAGGCTGCAGCCGCTTTCAGAAAACTACGCCGTTCCATGCTTTTGCTCCTTGCAGATGATTCAGCATCGATTGTGCCGCGGATGCCCCCAGGTCCCGATTTTGGGACCTGGGAAAGTCGAATCCTCAACCCGCCTTTTGCACTTCGGCCGCAATCCTTCTCAACTCCGGCAACACGCGCCCCAGCGCCACCGGCTTCGCATCGTGCGATCCCAAAGCAAAATACACAGCGCGATAGAGCTGGTAAAGCTCTTCGTAGACCGCTGCCGCCTTCGGATCGGGCTCAACCGTGCGCAGCGGCAGGCAGACCGCGGCCTGCGCTTCTTCGATGGTCTTGTAGGCTCCGGCGGCCATCAGCGCCATGATGCTCGAGCCCAGGCTGGTGGGAATGCCCGCGGGCACCAGCACCGGCTTGTTCAGCACGTTGGCGTAGACCTGATTGAGCACCTCGTTCTTTTGCGGAATGCCGCCGGCGTTGATGACGCGATCGATGCGCACGCCATGCTCGGCCATGCGCTCCAAAATGATGCGGGTGTGGAAGGCGGTGCCCTCGATAGCCGCGAAGAGCTCGGCCTGTGCGGTGTGCACCAGGTTCCAGCCCAGCGTGACGCCGCCCAGTTCGGGATTCACCAGCACCGTGCGGTCGCCGTTATCCCAACTCAGCCGCAGCAAACCGGTCTGCCCGGCCTTGTAACTCTCCAGCCCGCCGGAAAGTGCGCCGACCGTGGCGCCCGCGCGCCTGGCTATGGCGTCAAAGATATCTCCCACGGCCGAGAGGCCGGCTTCGATGCCGGTGTAGGCCGGATGCACGCTGCCCGGAACCACGCCACAGACGCCGGGAACAAGCTCCGCTTCCTTCGCCATGGCAATGATGCAAGTCGAAGTTCCAACAACATTCACCGCATCGCCCTCGCGGATGTTGGAGCCGATGGCGTCCCAATGCGCGTCGAATGCGCCCACGGGGACAGGAATGCCAGCCTTCAGGCCCAGCGCCTCGGCCCACTTGGGCGAAAGATGGCCCGCGAGATGGTCGCTGGTCAGGAACTCGCCGCCGATCTTGGCGCGAATGCCGGCAAAGAGCGGGTCCACGGCCACCAGAAACTCCTCCGGCGGCAGCCCGCCCCACTTGGGATTCCACATCCACTTGTGGCCCATGGCGCAGACGCTGCGCTTCAACTCGCTCACCGCGGTGATGCCGCACAGCGTGGCGGCGACCATGTCGCAATGCTCCAGCGCGGTAACAAACAGGGAGCGTTTGTCCGGGTTGTGGCGCAGCCAATGCAGCAGCTTGGAGAAGCCCCACTCGTGAGAGTAGGTGCCGCCGCACCACTCGATGCCTTCAAAGCCCAGCTCATGCGCCTTGGCGGTAATCTCCGCCGCTTCGGCGTGGGCGCGATGATCGCACCAGAGGTAGTACTCGTCGAGCGGCTCGAGGTTGGCGCCCACCGGGATCACGCTGGAGCCGGTCGTATCGAGCGCAATGGCCGCGACTTCGCTGCCATCAATCCCAGTGCTCTTGAGCGCGTCGCGCGTGGCAGCGGCCAGCGCCGTCATCTGGTCCGCGTGGGACTGGGTGGCAAAGTTCGGGTCCTCGCGGCGGCGGTGGAGCGGATAAGAGGCCGATGCGGTGCCGATCGAGCCCTTCTGGCTGTCGACAAGAGTGACGCGAACGCTCAGTGTGCCGAAGTCAACGCCGGCGACGATAGTCATGGAATGAGTCCCCCAAGTAAACGCTTTCTGGTACGCCAACCAGAGTACACCATTCCAGGGATCAGAGGACAGGGTTCCGGATCAGAGATCAAGGGGCAGCGGAGTGATTTGGCGCCTCGCTACTTTTTCGCTCCAGGCATCATGCCCTTGAGTCTGTCGATAAGGCCAGGCTTGGCCGGAGGGGCTGCGGGCGAGAGTTTGGCCTGAGCCGCGACAGCAGTTGGAGCTACCGCTTTGGCTGCGCCGGGCGCGGCCTTGGGATTCTCCGCATTCGGCTGCGCATCCGCCCCTCTGGCCGTGGAGAGATTGGGCGGCGCGCCGTCGGCCCCGTTCTTGACCAGAATCGAGATGCGACGGTTGGATGGGTCGGACGGATTGTCTTTCACGCGCAGAAGCTGGTCGGCATAGCCGCGCACCTGGGTCACCTGATCGGAGCGCACGCCATCCTGCTGCAGCAGCCGGCGCGCGGAGTTGGCTCGGTCGGCCGAGAGCTCCCAGTTGCTGTAATTTGCGTCGGTGGAGTACTGCGTGGCGTCGGTGTGGCCCTCGATCAGCAGGTTATTGGGTAGGGTCTTCAGTTCTGCCGCCAGCAGCGCCAGCAGCTCCTGTCCGCTCTCGCTCAACCGCGCGCTGCCGCTCTGGTAGAAGGTGCCATTCTTGTCTTCGAGCAGTTCGACCCGCAACCCTTCGGAGGTGATCGTGATCTCAATCTGCTTGCTGAGTTTCTGCAGTTCCTGCTTCGCTTGAATCTCCTCTTCGAGCTTCTCTTTCAGCTTCTGCATGTTGTCGGCGGTCTTGGTGGTTACGGCGATTCCGTTTCCCGACATTGTGGTTCCGAGCAGGTTGGCGGTGCCCTTGGGATCGTTGAAGTAGCCGG
>Ga0181520_10003069_pt1 | contig 29872 bp, 32 predicted proteins | sample PEATcosm2014_Bin_29_FD_132451 | JGI IMG/M metagenome (GOLD analysis project Ga0181520, IMG submission 132451) | Peatland microbial communities from MTU Mesocosm Facility, Houghton, MI, USA - PEATcosm2014_Bin02_30_metaG | ecosystem: Environmental > Terrestrial > Soil > Wetlands > Peat | place...
CGTCATGAATTGATATATACTTCTTCAGGTTGGCTCTGCCCCGCCCGGCGGGAGTAGTTCAGTGGCAGAACGTCAGCTTCCCAAGCTGAATGTCGCCGGTTCGATCCCGGTCTCCCGCTCCAATTCTTTCAATGCTTTGCAGCCACCCGAAAAACCGTGAACACCGTTTGAACACCATTAGCCGGAAACAGCGCTTTCGAGCCGGTTCACCGCCCCCTGCCTGAGCGCGACGGGAGACTGTGTGTAAACATTCTGGTTCACGTCAAGCGTATGTCCCATTTGATCGGCCACAAGCTTGCCTTCGACGCCCATCGCGTTCATGAGCGTTGAATGCGTCCGCCGCATCACCTGGAAATTCGCCCAAACCAGACCGGCCTTTTCCAGCTTCGGGGCAATCGACCGCCGCCACACATTTTCCTTGGCAAGCGGCGTCATGTTCTCAGACGGAAAGACCCACGCAGCCGCCGATGTATTGACCGCTTGCTTGCGCCATTTCTTCAGATCCCTCAGCAGCCCTTTGGACAGCGCGGCCTTTCGTTCCGACTGGACCGTCTTTGGGGTGTCGATCACTCCCCGATAGACCCTTTGCCGTATATCCGCGCAATCCGAAATCCGCCCCCAGGTGAGCGCGAAAATCTCCCCCGGACGCATTCCGGCCAGAACCGCGAACTTTGCGATCAGTCTCTCCCGCGGTCCAAGAGCCTCGAACAGCTTCTGGACCTCGGAAATCGTCATCACGCTACGCTTTGGCCTTGGCGCTGTCTTTGGGGCGAACAGCAAAAGCGCCGGGTTCCGTTGTACCCGGCCCTCCGCCACCGCCATCTGGAATATCTGTCTCAGGTCCCACCTCAGATGAGCCACAACTGAGAATGAGAATTTCAACCCCTTCGAATCCAGAAAATCCTGAAGTTCGTCGCGGGCGAAGCTTCCCAGTTCACGGTCCCCAAACTGCGGGATCAGGTGTACTTCGATGCGGTTCTCGTTCACACCGCAGGTTGAGAGTTTCCACTTGCGCCGGTAGAAGGGCAGGTACACCTCATCCACAAACGCCTTGAATTTCGTTGTATCGCTCGGCGCGCGTTTAACGGCGACGATCTTCGCCACTTCCTCGCGCGCCTCGCCCTTGGTCATGTCCTTTACGGACCCGACCACCTGGCTCTTCCGCTTGCCATCGACATAGAACATGCCGATCCAGCGGCCTCTTTGTTTCCGTACCGATCCTGTTGAGTGCCGTCTGCGCATATTCGCTCCTTATGCGCTCTTGCGGCTCTCTTCTGGCGATGTCGACATTCTACCGTGATCCCAGGAAACTGGTTTGCGATTGTCACTCACGGCGACCCGGTCATTTTCCGCAATCCAGGCCTCAAGGCTACTGCGGCACACAAGCCGCCGGCGTCCCAGCCGAACGGCCGGGATGGGCGAGCATCCGCGGACGCGCCCGGCGACTACATTGGAGACGTGCGCCTTCGAGCAATGAAGCACTTGAGCAACTTCCGAGAGCGTCAGGAGATCGAATTGGGCCAATGTGTCAGACATAAGGCGAAGTCTCACCCAGGGACAACTTCCGCTGGACGGTAGGGGAGAGGCGGTTTGGGTTTTGCGCGGAGCTCGTCGTTCCAATCCTTGAAGCCTTGGGGCTCATGGCGCACGAAAGTCAGGTCCTGCCTTCCGGTGAGGAGGAAGGCTTTGTGGACCTCCTCTGCAAGCCTTGCACCGTCTTCATCGGCGTCCATTGCCGCCACGATGCGCGCTTGTTGCGGCATTCGGGAGATCGCCGATTTGATGAGGCCCGGTTGTTCACGGTTCAGCTTGCCGCCAATCGACGCATAGCGCGTATGATCGTCCGGAAACAACACCGCGTAGCTCAACGCGTCGATCGCGGATTCACAAAACACCAGGGTCTTGTCATCCAGCCGCTCATCGGACAGGAAAAGGCCCTTGGTTGCGCCCGAGGCGAAACCCGTGAAACCGGAGTTCTTGAGCTCATAGCCGCACAGTCCATCGGCATCGACATGCGCAAAAACAGCGTTGCCCCTGGCGTCGATCCGGATGCGTCCTGCGAAACGCTCCCGCGCGAGCAGGGAGGAGGGGAGGGCGCGCTGGCCTTCGAGGTAGGGATGCCCGGCCGATGCATCTTTCATGCGCGCATAGATCGCCGTGACTTTCATCCGGTCCTTTCCCGTCCCTCGCAAGGCACGAAACGCGGGAACGGGAACGGGCGGCTCCCCAATCCAGGGCCGGAGCTCCTTCCGGATGTCGCCGAGATTCAAACCGCGCAAATGCCGCACGAAATCAATAATGGTTCCGCCGGCATTTGTTCTCACCGAGAACCACTCATAGTGGCCGTCCACACCCAGCCTGATGCTGATCTTGTCGTTGCTTGCGGGATGGCGCATCACCGTCGAACCCCGATAGCTTTTCTTGCGGTCGAGAAGGTAGCCCTGCGCCGCTGCGTAAGCCCTGAGATCAATCGCCGTTTTGAATTGCTCTAGTTCCGGATCGAACATTCTCTTTTCCCTGCTGCCCGCGCTTGCGCCCGTCAAGGATCTGCTTATAGGGTCCGTGCTTCCGCACGGACCGCTTCTGTGTAGCATTCCGAATATTTGGAGTGCAAGGCAAGCGACCACGAACGGGATCAATGCCCATCTTCAATCGAGCCTCGATCGTCTCGTTGATATAGTCGCCACCGGAATTCTCGAATGTTCGCGTGAGTCGCGAATTCACGGTTGGACTGGCATAGACGTGCTGTTCGTCCCACCAGTGTTCGAGAGCCTTTCTCAGCGAGGCCTTCACCCTTTCCGCCTCTTCAAATGGGGGACCCAAGTAGAGATATTCGTAGAAAGTGGCTTCGAGCAGACCGGCGATCGCCATCTCCCTGAACTTCAGGAAGTCAATTCGCGCCATCCTGTAAACGATTTTCGCCACGGTCGTTCTTATCTCCGCTCTAATCGAGGTTTCCGGCCTTGTAGAACTGCCTTGATGTTGAGCGCTTCGCAGTCATGTTGGATTCATCGTGCGGGATGTCCCCCGCGATTCAGCACTGGCACGAAGCCGAATTGTTTCCGCTCTCTGTCCACGAGTCGGCCCTCTGTTCCACATCCCGGATGGCAGTGGAAGTAGTCATTCGCGGTTGTGCGTCCGAAGCACACCAAAGCGTGGCAGGTGGTGCATAGGACCGGCCCGTCCCAGCCGCGACAGGTTGCACCGCACCAAGCGCACTCCTCATGTGACATGTCGCCAACATCGACAACATTTAAGACCGCGTTGCGCTTGAATTGCAGCCAGCGCATTTCCGGCATGCGGATGCTTTCACCGGAACTAAATGTCCCGCGCCCATCTGAGATGTACGAATGCACCCAGCCCTCCCCCGTCACGGCACATAGACGTGGCAACCATAGGGCCTCGCCCGATGGTAGGAGCGCCTTCGATCCACCGGGCAAGTCCGGACCAAACTCCTGCCGCGCCGGCGCTTGCGCATGCAGTGCTTTCAAATTTCCCGGCACTTCGATAGGTTGTGTCAGTCGCTTGCTTTGGATTTCAACCAGCGCGCGCGAAAGACGCTTCGCAAGAGCAGAGCTCACAGTACTACCTCCCGACGACCGCTTTGCCAACCTTGCCGAGGCCACGGCCGATTGCCTTGAAGCCATGGCCGATCGCACCGAAGAAACGGCGCGGCCAGCGATGTTTCCGATGAAGCGGAACGTCATTCTGCGGCTCCCCAGCACAAGCGTTTTCCGTGTACACAACAAGTGCCGCCTGAATTGTAGGCGCAGGCTGCGAGCCAGCCTCCGGGCTCAGGGATGGACTTTGAGCCGCTGATGCTGCGGGTGCGTCGTCGGCTTGCTCGATCACTCGCTGTTGCGGCTGACGATTCGGGGCCTCCTCAGGCGTTACGTCCGAAACGTCGGTATGTGCGGCATTCGGCGGCGGCTCGGCATCCGTTCGCTGCGATTCATCCGAGCCGGCGACGGCTATTGCTGTTTCACCCCAACGGTCGTAGACGAGAAAGCCCAGCACGACCATACCCACAATCGCCGCCGTCTTCGCCCACTTCAAGATCTGTTCGAGAATTTCGCCCAACTCATCCATGTTTCCCTCTCCTTTGGGCTGCTTCGAAAAGCGCCCGCGTTAGTCGTTTTGCGCGCCGTTCTCTTTGAGGCGGCGATACCGTTCTGTCCCTGCCGATATCGGCCTTTCCCGGATCTGCTGCTTTCCCGCCCAGTTCCTCCTTGAGGGCTTCGTTTTCGGCGATGAAGCCTTCAAGCGTCTTGTTCTTCCGTTCGATCTCTTCCTGCAATGCGGCGTTAGAAGCCTCGAGCTTTTCCCGCGCGAGGTCGCTATCAGCCAGCCGCGCCGCCAGCTCTTTAGCAAGGTCACTGCTGCTGTCTGTCTGCGTAATAATCAAGCTCCTTTCCCGCGATGCCGGTGATAGGCATCGACGCCGCCTTTGTGTCTCAGATCCGGACATTGGAACCAGGGCCGCGCCCAAATCTTCAAGGCGTTGCGCGACCGGCCGGGCGCGATCAAAATAGCCGCGCTACCGCCGCTAGGATGATTGGGCAGGGCCATGATTTCTTGCGGAAACAGCACAGGGCGCCCTTGCTCGCCGAAACTGACACTCTCCTGCGGCCTGCCGCCGGGCCCCATACCATGCGAGAAATGCGGGATTACCTCGCTGTAATTGCCGATCTCGTGGGAGATGAACTCCGCAGAGGCCAGATCACGAGGACGAAGGTGGATCTGCAGGTCGGACCCCGAGAGCAGGTTGCGCCAGGCCTCGTGGCCGTAGATAGCAGAGGCCTGGTGGATGTTCTGAAACCAGACCGATAATTGAAGACCACGCTTGCGGCTCTCAGCGAGAGCTCGTTGAAGCATCGGCATGTAACCCAGTAATGCCGCTTCATCTACCGTGATTAGGACGCGATGCTTGCCGCGCTCCGTCTTGCTCAACCCCATTAATCCGGCGCCGCAGCACAGCGTCAGAAAAGATTTGTGGCTTTCAAGTTTGTTAACCGGGAGCAAGACGAACACAGCAACCGGCCGCGGTCCGTTTTTGAGGTCATCCCAGGCAAACGACGAAGTAAGCAGCACACGCTCAATAGCCTCATCGCCAAGCCACGACAATTCCGCGAGGGCGGTTTCAACGATGGAGCGAAGCGTCCTGTCTGTTTCAGCTCCCTTCGCGGCCCAGCGGCGTAGGGGAGTAGAGATGGATCGCGGCATGTTGGGCTTTCCCATCAGAGACCGCGCATAGCCGAACACATCCCCAAGCTTGTGATAGACCTCGCAGAGGTTCTGCTCAGCGGGATGCGAATAGAGTTTCACGCAGCCAATCAGAAGCGTTTTCAGCCCGCGTCCGCTCAGACTGAAGAACGGATCGCCGCCAGTGCCTTTTTCTTCGGGATTTAGCAATTGGGCGAGTTCCGCACGATCCGCGTCGAAGCCCTCGCCCGCCGTCAGCGCATCCATGGGATTGAGGCACCTGGTCTGTTTCGCAAGGGCCACGACCTCGTCCGGGAAGCCTTCGGTAAATGGCATGATCGGGATGACCCGGACCCCACGCCTCAACAGTTCCGGCGCAATGGTCATGAAGAGTTGCCCCGACGGATCGACATAGGCCTGCGACCCGCTAAACTCCAGCCCCGCTGGAATCTCGAAATCAACGCCTTTCCCTGATCCGGGCGGTCCAAACCCGATGATGGAGTTTTCGGCAGCGTCGCCGGCGTAACGCAGCGGTTCACCGGTCTCCCAGCAAGCGCCGACGCGAATGCCCTCGCCGCGCCCGGGTCCGAGCAGACCAGCGGCGCGCAAGGCAGCCTCACTGCTATCAAGCCCCTGGCTGCCATGCGCACCTGAAGGGGAGGGCAGCGCCGGCGGAGGCGTTCTAAGGAGGCCAAAGAAACGCTTGGTCTCACAGGCCTCGACGGCCACGCCCAATTTGCGTCCGGCCAGCAGGGCGTGTGCGATGTGCTCGGCGGTCCCAGAGACTTTCACACCGCGCCCGCCAAGGTCCCCGTAGAGACCGACGACACCTTCCCAAACATCCTGTCCGCCTTGCAGGTCTTTCCACTCACGATCGGTCACGACGACCTTGCCGCCTGTGCGCGTTTTGACGAGGAAGCCGCCCCGCAACCTCCATACGATCTTTGCGCGGGGCCCGAAATGCTTGCGGATCAGCCGCGCCGTGAGAGCCTTTTTCATCTATTCGCTCCATCCGCGGCTGGCAAGGAAAGTGCGCTGCTTGCTGTCCGTGACTTGCGCCAGTGCCACCTGCATCACGGCCCTCTTGAACTGGCTCGACTGTGTCGCTGCCCTCACCACCGCGGCGCCGATGAGGGTTTCTTCTCTCGCCGCATCGCGCCTTTGGCGTTTGGCAAGTTTGGTTTGCTCAGCTGCGAGCGCCTCGCGAATTTGCTTTTCGCGTGCGCGAAGTAATTCGAGCCTAGAGTTGGTCCTGTCGCCGTCCGTGTTCTGCATAGTCGGCCCTTTAATTTATTCGACTTGTTAGAAGATTAGCATATAAGAAGAACTTGATGCAAATTCACTGAGCGGTTACGTTACGGCTCTCCCGTCAGCAAGCCTGGGCCGAACATGGATGAGCAGGACATCGAAATCCCTGAGCCGATTCCAATGCTCCGTTTGAGGCGCTGGCAGAAACGGCTCCAACGCGCGCGTCTTGAGATCACCCATCTTTTCGACAATCCGGATGTGAAGCGCCAGGCGGTAGAGCAGTTCGAGAAACACTGGCGGGCTGAATCCTTGCGGAGCTACGCGGTGACGCTTGCTTACAGGGAAGTGTTCAGGCCCGGTGATCCGGATGGACCATTGCGCAGACCAACGTCGATAGACTCGATGCAGCGCCGCAGCGAGAATTATCAGTTGTGGGCTCGATACGAGGAAAGACTAGAGGCTTATCGAAGACGTCTGGGCTTACCCGCGCGAAACGATTCGCCAGCTCCTTAGTGGTTATTTGAATTCGCGCTCAATTTGGGAGCACGCATTGGGGACAATGCAAGCCCAGGCAACGCCTGAGCCGCGCTCGAAAGATACCTTTGGCGGCTAGCAAGCGGACTGAACTCGCGCACATGTGCTACTGAATCCCTTATGTCCAGGGCGACGTTACCACCTTCATGTTCGCCACCAACAAATATCAGGACTGTATTGGCGGCGAATATCAGATTCGTCTTATCTTCATACCCGTGGCGCAGTTCACACGCCGCCCTGATAGCTATCGCACATCTTCTGACAAGCCAAAGCAGACCAAGAGCCATGCAGTAGTACAAAAGTGCGCACCAAACGATCAATCCGACAAAGGAAGAAACGCATGTCAAGGTAGTCAAAAGCCCATCATAACGAAAAGTGTTTTCAGTAAAACGCCTACCGGACTCAAAATCGAAGAAGTTGAAGGCGAAATACAAGCTAAGGAAAGCGGCTGAAAGTTTGAATGCGACGTGCTTGCCAGACTTCGAATAGCCCACAATGCCAGCGGCGACACAGAGTAGCAGTGGGATCGTCAATTCGTCGCCCCGATACCAATGATTGTTGAGACTTAAATAGTCACGGCTATCGAAGTGCTCACCGTCGCCTAGGTACCTTAGGGCAGTCAACGCTGCGGTAACGCAAATTTGCAAAACCCCGAACTTGATTCCGAGCTTCGCTGCGGCAGACAGTTCTTTACCCAGGTTGGAGAATAACTTCCCCACGCAAATTTCCCGAAAGGTCCGCAGACTGAGAAGATCCATAATCATGGATGTTCACCTCTCCTTCTCGCTATGTCGTCGTCTTTGAGTTCCCCATCATGACATTGCCAATTTCGGAAGCGAGAACGGGGCAACGTGCACCTTGGAGGTACCCTCCAAAACGCTTTTTCCCATCCCCGTTACCTTGTAATATTTTCGAGCCCGACCTCCACGCTGCGGTTCCGGCTCTCCTAATCTGTTTTCGAGATATCCCTTCCAGGTGAGTCGTTCGAGCGCCGTGTACACGGAGCCAAATGAGATCGGAAGATACACAGAGCGGATAGCTTCGTAGACTGCCATCCCGTAAGCCGAGTCCTCCCCCAGAGCCGAAACGGCCCGCACGACCAAATGCTCTATCGGGCCGAGAAGATCCACTGGAGCTTTGGATGTTTTCGCCATTTTCAAATCCTCTCTTTTGTACTACACTTATTAGAAGAATAGCACAGGCCGAGCGAACGCCAAATTCCTCGCTTGTTCTGCGCTACTTCCGCCGGAGCTATTATTCTTGCCCATTTGCGCAAACAAACTTCGTGCTTCACACATTAGAAGAATACCACGTTTTCGAAATGAAAGCGCACGCAACATATTAGGCCCGCGGGAGCTGCGTGTAACGGATGAAGGCTCAACTCCCCAGCCTCTCTCTGCTAATTCGGCTCGGCTGAGACTCGCTCTGGAGGTTATGCCTGTATGCCATGTCTTGCTTTCTTGTGTAGAGGCCTGCAAAGTCGCAACCAAGCACGATGCAAAGCCTGGCGCACCCCGGCGTCGGATTGGCAAGAGGTGGGTTCTCGCAATTTTTCCTCGCTTCCGCGCCGCTACGCGGCCGGAAAAATTCCTGCAATCCTGCTGCGCACTCTTGCAATCCACGCCTGATGGGGTGCGCTTTCAACTTTGCATCCAAGGTTGCGATCAACGCGGCCTTACAACACAAGGAGAAGTAACATGGCAAACACCAACAAGCCCGTCGCGAAAGTCCAGCTCTACCCGGTTACCGGATCGATCTGGAGAAACCAGACCTCGAGAGGCGCGTTTTACAGCGTCAGCTTCGAGCGCAGTTACAAGGACGATGCTGGGAAATTCCAGACGTCATCAACCTTCAACGCAAGCGATCTGCTCGTTCTTTCAAAGGTCGCGGATCTTTGCGATACGAAGATTCGGGAACTCCGCGCCGCGGATCGTCAACCCGAGCAGGCCGACGAAGAAGCGGCTTAACCTCCGCTGCAACTCCGGGCAGGGCGCTCACAAGGGCGTCCTGCCTATTTTTTGTTCGCTGATTTCAAAGGGAGACCTAGGTATGAATTCGCCAAGACTCGATTGGATGATGATCGACCGCGAGGACGTCACTTTAGTTTTCGACAGAATCGCGTTGTCGGCCTTTCAGGCTCTCCCAGTTGCTCGCGGCGTCGAGACAACGCAATTGATCACAGAAACTCTCGCGAGACTGCGCGGGGATGTCTTCGTCGTCCATTCAGAAAGCACCTCATACAACTGAATGGTGTCCTAGATGACACCGCCACTTTTTCCTGCTGTCCAATTTTTGGCGGGAACTCTAGCTCATTTCATCGCCGAACCGAATTCGTAGCATCGCTCCAACGACTAATCGGCTACTGAGCACATAAATTTGTTTGCGCCGCGTAAATTTTTCCGATTCGATCACAAATGAATCAGGCGGCTTTCGGCAACGGCAAGTGGTTGGTTTCCTCCATGCGAGAACGAAATTCACATTCGCGTTCTTCCTCCCAAATCTTCACGGACTTCTGCCCCCCTTTCGTCTCGGCCCATTTCTCCCCGTGGTACCACTGCACAATAAAAGAATCGGCTCTTGCAAGGCAGAACACTCCTATGAATATTCGGATTGTTTTCCTGCTGCCCTCATTCTCGTCTCTAACTTGGTATAGCGGATCGTTGCGCAGCCGAATCAGAAAAGCTCTTGCGGCGGATCGTATTCTCCTATTCTTCATTTCACGTGAGCGCATATGCGGACGGATGGACGAGGTCTGTGTTTGTATGACCGCGCCGCGTTCCTACAAACACCCTCGCCAGGGTGGCGTTGCCCCCGTGGACCCTAACCAAAGAGAGGCTTCGCCCCTCTCTGGACTCTTCCCGTGGCAACGCGGCGCTGGAGGAATAAATATATGACCCAGGCTCAGCGCCACGACGCGCCGGCCAGCATGAAACGCAAGAGCAGCGAGAGGCGTCGCCGGCAAAAAATCATCAGCGTCCGCTGCTATGAGGAAGAGGCGACACAGATCGCCGCGAATGCCGCGGCTGCAGGCTTCCGCGCCAGCGGCTTTCTTCGCATCCTCGGCACCGGCGAACAGCGTCCACACGAGCGCCGCCGTCCGTTGCCCGGCGAGGCTGAGCTCGCTCGGCTACGAGGCGAGGCCGGCCACGTTGGCGGCAATCTTGCGCAGCTTCTGCGACGGGCGAACCGGGGCGAGATGGTGCAGCCAGAAGAGTTGGCCGAGGCTATGAAAGCGGTCCGCGAATTCTGGAAGAACGCCACGGAATGCCTTTTCGGAGCCTAGCCGATGGTCATCAAGGGAGCATCGCGGCGCAACGCAGCTTGGTGGACACGGCATCTGCTTAAGGACAAGGAGAACGACCGCGTAAGCCTTATCGAAACGCGCGGCCTCATTGATTCCGATCTCAAAAGCATGATGCAGGAAATGAAGCAGGTCGCGAGCCTGTCTGGCAATTGCAAGAACTTTATGTACATCGCCAGTTTCAACCCTCAGGCCCATGAGCAACTCAGTGAGCAGCAATGGGAGCGGATGCTGGAGATTTTCGAGGAGGAGCGGGGCATTCCGGCGAACCAACCGCGCATCGTGGTCGAGCACGAGAAGAAGGGGCGGACGCACCGGCACGTCATCTGGCAGCGGACGGACCTTGAGACAATGCGGGCTTTTGCCGACGGTCTGAATCCAAGGATCTGTCAGGAGGCCGCCCAGAAGATCGAACTCGAACTTGGCCTTGAGCGCACTCCAAAAAGCATCGACCGGGAGAAGGACAAGCCGAAAACGCAGGGGCCGAAATCCTGGGAGATGTACCGGGGTCTAAAGACCGGCATTGATCCGCGCGACGTTCAGGCTGAAGTAACGGCTCTTTTGCAACAGAGCGAAAACGGGCAAGAGTTCAAGGTCGCACTGGAACGGCATGGCTATGAGCTGGCAACCGGCAACCGGGGTCTGCTCATTCTCGATGGCGCAGGAAAAGAACACAGCCTTGCACGGCGTTGCGGCCTGAAGGCCGCCAAACTCAACGCCTTCATGCGAGACGTGGACCGCGAAGTATTGCCCACTGTCGAGGAAGCAAAAGTCGCGTGGCAAGAACGCAAGATCGCGCAACTTGAGGCAGACCGAGCTACAGTTGCGCACGAAATCGCGTGGGAGGAAAAACTCACTCGGGCCGCCATCGAGAAAGAAAACATCGAACGGCAATTTGTCGAGCCGGACCATTTTGCGCAGAACGGTGCGCCCGAGGTGGTCGGGACCGCGACACATATCCGCGAAGCCCGACAGCGCAGCGACAATGCGCGGGCCTTCGCCTCCGCCCTTGCCGAGCGAGGCATCGGCTTGGCCCAGGCGACAAAAGCCGACGCGGTACAGAGCCAGCTCGAAAATGCCGAAGCCAAACTGGCCGGTCACTGGGAACCGACTTTCCGAGAAGGCGAAATAGTTGCCGTCGCGAAGGCAGGCCAGGTTTGGAAACTGACGGCGCGGACCACCGGCGACAAGGACCAGCGGGAGATTCAGGAGTTTCTTGGTCAACTCGATAAGCCGCTTCCTTCAATCCTGGAGGCGCAACACCGGCGGGAGCGAGAGCAGGATTTGGAGGAGTTGAAGCCGCGTGGGCGTTTCGCTTTCTGCCCGCGCGGCCAGGGTATGGTCCAGCAGCAAGCTTGGGCAATGGACCGCATGAGAGCGGCCGACGAATACAGACAGAAAGAGGAGGAGCGTCGAGCCGAAGAAGCGAAACGCGGATCTGCGGAGGAGGTTGATCCGCAACGCTATCTGGCGGACCCGGAATATCGTCGCCAAGTGAAGGCCGAGCGCGCATACCAAACTCCCGCGGAGCGAAAGGCCGAGCGCGAAAATGAAGCGAGGGTCATGCAAGAGCAGCAAGACCGCCAACGATGATGAGCCCGGAAGGCGAGGGGAGCCTTCCGGGCCAAAAGCAGGACCCCAACTTAGGCGCGCTCTTCAACATCATTGCGAAAGTTGTCGCCGGCACAACAGCGCCTTATGCCCGCCAAGTCTTCAAAAGCCGCGAGGAGATCAGGAATGCGTTCACCACTTCCGCGCTGTACATCTTGCGCCGCCTGCCACGGCCTTTCAGCGGCCTTTTGCGTATCTCGAGCATTCGTCGCATATTCCTCGACGAAAGCGCCACCCTGGAGCCCAACCGCCTTGCTTACTCTGAATCTCGAGTGGAAGATCATCGACAGAGACCGCGTCACCTTGCCCTTTGACAAGCCGACATCTTCGGCTTTCCAGACAGTTGCCGACGCCTGCGGGCTAGAAGCAACCGACATGATTGCCCAAGCCCTCGTCGGATTGCTTGGGCCTGTAATTGCTGCTCAGTCCGATGCTTAGGCGCGCAGGTAGAGAATGACTTGGAAGTGGAACGGCAGCGACATCTCCTCTACGATCCTGGCAGCGGGCGGTTGTTCGTTGGGTACGTTAACAACAACCGCGTGGTGATTTTCGAGGGAAGCGCGATTTCAACGCCCGCTCAGAGCGGACTTATCCCAGGGTATGAATGAGGCAGGGTGGGGCCGTATGCCGGCCTTAGAGCGAGTCGCGCCAGAACATATAGACCCTCGCCGACTGCCCAGGCCGGTCTTCGGCAACATCGAGGTATTCGCAAAGGCCCGGCTCCTGACTCAAAGGCGGCAGGGTTTTTACAAGCGTCGCGGGTTTTTGCAGTGTGCTCTCGTACACCCGCAGCCAACTCGGAGCAGGGCCAACGAATATCAGACGGACTTCGCAGCGGCCCACGCGATCCTGGCCAAATTGAAGACCCGACGCGTAGTAGCTGAACCCAGCCTTGATACACCGGGGCAGGGTGCATCTCAACATCACCTCGAACCGCTGGTTGACCGAGAGTGGCTTCAGGAACGGCACCGAAATTCTTTTTGACAAGCCCTCCGGGCCGACGAGGAGCGGCTGAATTCTATGGCTCATCTCAGGATCATGTCCCAGGTCGTACGCGGTGCAATTCAATCTCCCGAACGCTGTGTTGTTTTCGGAATTGATGCTGAATTCGATTGCGGATTCGCTCGCGGCCTTGCAGTAGCCGGAGTATCGCCACGTAATCTCCAGATCTTCGCCATCGATCCTTGCCGTCTGCTGGACTTCTTGCGCGAAGAGAGTCCGGTTTACGCGGCGCCGGAGGTTGCCAATATTCAGCGCGTCGATGCTGTGGCCTTCGATCACTGTCGAGGCAGCATCAAGGGCGAGCCGCTGTTTCCTTGCGTACAAAACAGCCAAAATCGAGAGGCATACGACCAGCAGGCTGATCAGAAGGAGCCAGGCGCGGGATTGCAGGAGGGCCAGAGCGCTGACGATGGTCCCTACGATAGTGGCCAGGGCGGCTAGGGACTCAAGGGAGAATGGCATGTGGAGGGAAGCGAGCCGGCCCGGCCAGGCACCGGCTCAGCGTTGAGGTTGAACATCTACTTGAGGGGTGGTAGCGGATATCCGCCGCCCCCTTTGAGCGATTTCTGAGACTTCATTGAGGCTTCCTTTCCGATTCTCGCGGAATCTGAATCAGGTGAACCAGCATACCATGTAAACAGTGTCTATGTAAACTCTGTAGACGTAAGCGAGTCAAGTCCCGAACACTCGTGGATGTGGAAAGACGACATCCAGATCGACTCCTGCAGGCTTTGGGGCAACGAATTCGGGAGCTGCGCACCGAGCTAGGCTATTCACAAGAAGGGTTTGCCGACAAATGCGGCGTGCACCGTACGTTCATGGGCACGATCGAGCGTGGCGAGAGCAACCTCAGCTTCCAGAACATTGCGAGGGTTGCAGCGACCCTGCATATTCCCTTATCGACCCTCTTTTTAGGAATTGAAGGGAAAGCGCAAGTGTCGACGGCGCAGTCGGCGAAAGCAGGATCTGTAAGGCCAAAGAAGAGCGCGAGGGCAACGAGGCGTCCCCTGTGATGGCGCGAAAATCCCCGCTACTTCTGATCATCATTGGCTGACCTAGCCTTTCGAGAAGCCAACATGACCAAGTACGTGTCAGCACTATTAACTTTTGCGGCGGCAGTGGTCGCAGTCTATGGGGACACCCATGATCCGGCAAGAGCTGGCCTAGCAGGAATCACTTGGCTTGGGTGGGTAGCCGCTACGGTTGCGCTCGTGTCCTGCGTCGTCATTATTGTTGAGACCCGCCGTGACCACGCGAAGATCGACTGGGAGACCGAGCAACGCTCCAAAGTGAGAAGGATTGCCAACCGCCAGATCCTTGACGCTGCGCAGTATCTTTTCGGACCATTCAACTCGATAGTTTTCATGATCTGGGAGAAGGGAGTTGTCAAAGTCGATCTTGATCGGCTAGACCAAGACGCCACATATATGATTAAGGTCCTGTCGAGGTCCAAAGTGCGCGGCGCGTTTGGATTGATCGATTTACGCGCACAACCGAACGTAATTCCCGAGTGCTTCTGGTGGGAATTCCTGGCTCAGCACGCTGAAGAGGCTCGCGAGCTGTTGAATCAAGCCGCGGCCAAGTACAGCGGGTATATCGAGCCCGATGTACTCGTGGCAATCGAGGAACTTCGCGCCGACGAGTTCTTACGCACCACGCTATCCGGTCTAGGTACCCTCGTCTCTATGAACCAGGATGTTCAGCCCTATACCCTCAAACACACCGTCGACGGGCCGGAAGGCTATATTCCCTTTGACTCCATGCTCACCAAATGCGCGAAGCTTCTTGACCTGATCCGTGAAAAGAAAACAGCCCCATAACGACCCGGTCAGCCTCAGCGTCATATGACAATCCGCTCTACCTCTTTGAGGGAAACCCCGTCGTCGTAGCCGACTCGCGCTTTGTTGCGGCTCGTTTTGGGGTCTCGCAATGGGTGACGTGTGCGACTGAAATCGAGCGTAAAGTAGATTACATGAAAGAGAAGGTTATCTCCTCATTAATCGGCCTTGCTTGTGCTCTCTTGGGTATTTTAGCTGGCTGGTATTTAAATGAGGTTGCCCGAAGGCGTAAGGAACGAACCGAGGCTTACCGTGCGGCTTTAGGTGGAGTGCGTGACATCCTTGAGAAAGTGATAGGTAGTACCGGATCACAGAACAATCTGATGTGCAGCGTCGGTCGGGAGACGATTTCTCAGTACCGCTTGGCTCTTGAGCGACTAGCCCCTTATGAAGACCGTTTGGGGAGAGGTTATCTAGCTTATCTTGAAGACGTCATCGGCGGAGAGATTTCGGATTGCTGGCCCACATTCGATGCTGCGTTGAAATGTGTGAATGAAGCCTTAGCAAAGGCCCATTAAGGCATGAGTAAGGCAGCCATTCGTGTTTCACAAGGGGTAAGTTTCGGGACAACCTGCGGGGTCGCTATAAAGCGCCGCTTGCAGGCGCAGAATCGACAATTTGAGAAAGTCCATCATCGCTTATGACAATCAGCCATTTAACATAATACGACCGCAATGACTGCGACATTAGCACCGGAATGTAAGGCCGAATCCAGCATAATTTGTCATAAGATACGTTATGCGACTTTGGCGGCCAATCATTTGGAGCCACGGTCAGAGCCTGTCCAGATTCCTTCCCTTCAGCTGCTAACCATTGTGTTTTTTTATGAGGAAGTAGCAGATTGCCGCGATCATGCTGCGACCAAGCCGGACCACTTCTTCTTCGGTAAAGCCAACAGGCACATGGGCACCGGGACTGACGAAGGCGTAGATGCCGGTTATGCCCTGCTCCTCCTTGTCATCCAGGAATTTCGCTTGGTGATTGAGATAAGCGACGATTGCACCGAATTTACTCGGGTCTCCCGCCAGGGGTGTTGTTTGTCGATGAATGGCAGCGATGTTCTTCGCGATCGTCTCCAGCGACACGCGAGCCGATGTCAACGCGCCATTGAAATCAGGAGGTTGTTTTCGGAAATCATTTGCCGAATTCTCCAACAGCTGGACAATTTCCTCTCGGTCCGCAAGAGTTGACTTTCGGAGCTCGGCTGACAGGTCGTCCTCTATGGCAGCGGCTCCCGCTATTGTGAGATCTATCGCGACGATTTGGTATCCCGCCACATAATCGCCGGTGATCCTGTAGCCGTCCAGGAGCAAGCACCTCCCTAAATCGCTCCATCGCTCGTCATAGTTGTATTTGGGATTGATCGCTGCCCGAAGCATTCTCGTCGAATGGCAGATCTCGTCAATGAGGCCGAGCCTCTGGGCATCGTTAGCGCGCCGAAGGCATTCAAGAACCTCCGTGGCGTCCCGGACCATCGCAAACCCTCGCATGATCCCGCACTTTTCCAGCATGAGTTCGATGGAACCCTGGTCTTGTAGAGCTAGAAACTGGCTTAGGGAAATGAGGGTTCGGGTGCCCAGCATTTCAGAAGCATACTATTGCTCTTCATCCAAGCACCAGCAGCGAATGATAACGTCCTTTATCGTGCACAAATTTGGACATAGGGGAAGAGCTAAATTGGACTGCACGCGGAGCCCTTCTTACGCTTTTGACAACTTCTGGACTCCGAGGCCCTCCGGGCGGATAATTGGATACACGGAGAGCGGCTCATGCCTAAGCAAGAAGTGTTTTTCGAGCAGAAGATGGGCGAACGGCGTGTTGAGGTCCTGAAAACCTACGACCGGTCATATGCCCACGAGGTATTCAATAATATTGGCGAAGAGGCCCGCGAAGCTCTCGCTGAAGCCCTCGAATTGAGAAAAAACTATGCGCCCGAAGACATTCCAGACCCGAATGGAAGCGAATATGACGACTTTCTATGGGAAGAAACGTGTGAGGCGGCGCGGGAAGATGTGCGGAATGACCCGAGTCTCTATTCTTTCTTCGTGGTATCCGAAGCCGACGCCGCTAAGAGTGAGGATCTCTATGTCTCTCCGGACTGGCCGAGTGCCGAGGCGTTCGCCAAGCGCCACATATCGAGCGTTCACTCTCTCTGAATCTAACAATTTCAACGCCAGGTTACCGTGTCCATTGGGTGAGTGCCATGAGATCACTACGTTTCCCGGCCGCCAATTTCAGAAGAAGCGTTCACATTTTTCTTAGTCCTCACCGATGCGTCCCTCTGGGAAAAAGCCTAGTGCGGGGCAATTAATATCCCCAATTACGCAGGCACGATCAAGGAACCGATTGAACCGCTCGCACGCGGTTTCCGGAACCAATGCACATCCATGGCAAGCCGCTAGATTGCAGGAATCCGGACCCTGGCCTCCCCGTCGGCCCATTTCCAAGCAGACCGGATCTGCAGAACACCATGATGCAGCTTCGAGGGCCCGCCGGATCATCGGTTCAAGGTAGCCCGGCTGACCCATCCGAACCAAGCCCCCCATCGTACCCTCAGCATCACCCGCAGCGGTATAGATCAGAATGCCAGCCATAGGAGCCTTTGGGTTTGGCGAAACAAACAACCGTTCCCGAAGAGCCGCGGAGCTGTATCCGCACTCGAAAGTTAAGCGGTTCATCAACAGGTGAGCGATGGTATGAAGAAGGACGAACCTTGGAACAATGGGTTCAACCGGCTGGCGTCGATTTCCCTGCAGAATTCGATATCGGCTATCGAGGCCTCGTACTCGTTCGATAACCTCTGGACGCTGTTCCCATTGGCTGATCAGAGCCTCGCGAAACTCAAAGAAGAGCCCTTCTCCATAAACGAGGTAGGCCGGCAGCCAAGGCTCGGCAGGTGAATCGCGCCGGAGCAACCGCATTTTTTCTTGGAGCGTCGAAGCAGCGGTCGGGAATACCCGAGTGAAGCCTGTTAATGCGCGAGTTTCTCGAAGTTTGTGAACAAGGTTTATCCGTTCGAAGGCGGTTCCGATCGCCTCCTCATATTTGCTCATCCCCGGAGCGCGGATCAAAAGCTGCTCTTCATCGCGCGCGATGCGCAAGGCTCGGTATTCTGCTCTTCGGAATGCCGTTTCGCTGTCGTCCCCAGGTACCCCACCATCGGCCACATCTTGCTGCACAGCGCCAGTCACAATTCCGATAGCCCCGGCGATCTGATCGTCCGTATATTTTCGCAGCGTGGTAGGGTGCTGATTCCTGAGCATCTCGGGGGTTACCGTCTTGACAGCTCCCTTCAGCAAACTGATCAGCGTTGACAGAGGTGGCTCCTGGAGTCGATCAACCAGGTCGGACGGTGCATTAGCGTTGCTGCGCGGCAAATAAAGAGCAGTCTGGACGTCAGCGAAATATAGGTTCGACGCACTGCGAAGGGAGCCGCGAAGAGGACTAGGACACCCTTCGGGATCTTCTAGTCCGAGCCATGGCTTCAAGCCGCGGCAGAGGTATAGAGTGCCGCTGTCGTCGAGGTTGCTACTTAGAAAGGTGGTCCTGCCGGTCGCATCAGCTGTTGTGATCTGAGCAAGTGTGCGTTGAGACCCACAATCACATTCCACCCTTTGGGCCGATAGCGAAGCTCCGCCCGTAGCAATCAGCTTCAGATTCCCCTGACAGGATGGATTCGCTGACTTGTGCACCCACTCTCTCCACGGGAAGTCTTGGAGGTGTCCTCTGTCGCACATGGCAACAAACGGAACCTGCAACAAAGGAATTCGTTTCTTTCGGGATTCAAGGCAAGCTGGGCAGCGTTCGCGGGTCCGGACCGTAAGCGGCAGTGCGACGAGAAGGTTACACGACGGACAAAAGTGCCATTTTGGAAATCTCAAAAATGGGACCGTCAGGTAAAAGTTGGGAGCCTCGTCACTCTGGCGCCGTACTCGGAAGTCTGGAGGGAGTCTAAAGTGGTCCACACCCAGTCTCCGTTGAAGGCGCCACTCTTCAATACGAAACTCGTTTACATCGATGGTTTGACCGTTCTCATCCCCCTGCTCTCTTTCGTACCAATGGTCGATGCCACAAGTAATAACTGAACTGCCGTCTCTAACGACGGAGAGTGCTCCGACGCCAAATGGCGCCACCAGTTGAGCTCTTCGGATGGGGCCTTTAGGCATTGTCGGCTCCCTCATCGTTCAAATAGAGGGTTGTGATCTCGATCTGGCATTCGGCATCGACGGAGCGCATCGATTGCGGAGTGGGCCAAGAAATTCGGACAGCTTCAGGACTCGTGTATGCACCGGCTGGCCGCAGGAGCGGAAACTCTTCGTCTGATGGTGATCCGCTATACCGGTTTCGTTCCCAACGACGCCACTCATCTGTTCTTTCGTCATACAATCGTTCCAAGCTCGGTCTCTCGCTTGGGTCGATCTGACTCACGCGCGACACAAGCAGCTGACGAAGTACCGCTAGCTCATCCTCGGGTATCGGGTAAGGAGACCTTCCTGTCGCCTCCGTGCCCGACTGCCGGACGTAGCCAACCATCACAGCATGCAGCGCCCGTTCCAAAGCGGGACGCGAGTACGGCGTTACGCTTGTTGGCTCTACTTGGGCGTACAGCCTTTCGTGGTAGCTCCGGAATTTCTCGAAATGGGAACGGTCACGGGGCTTCGATGCAACATATATTGTCACCACCACTCCAGGTCGCTCCCACCATCGCCGACCGACGCGTCCAGTCACTTGAATGTATTGAGATGTTGTTTTTGGCTGCCCTACGACTGTCATTAGCGAAAGACGATCTATGTCCACGCCAACTTCAATGATGTTTGAGGCGAGACAAACATCAACAGGCGTTCGCGGGCCTCCGTATTCCGCTTCAAGGCTTGAGATCGCAAGCGGGATCTCTTCGCTTGGGAGTCTACCCGTAAGCTCTTTCACGTTACGCAGGCGCCGAATCTGGTCCGGTGTCGCGCCGGTCCGGCTCCGAATTACTTTGAGGTAGTCCGGAATGTCGGATTGAAGAAGCGACAGGGTCGTGCCCAATTCGCGCAGGCTGTTGAAGAAGGCAAGGATAGTCCACCATGGGTCTCTTGCCGCATCGGGGAGAGCCAATGGCGCTTGAAGCAAGCCAGTAAACGCTCGAACCTGAGCGGTTTGGAGAGACCCGAGGCCAGGAGCGTGAACGCCAACATAAATCCGGCCCGGCGCGAGAGAGCCATCGGGCTGCCTCGCATGTTGGGCGAAAAAGGAATCCGAAGCACTTAGACCAGGGGGCGGGAACAGAGCGACCGCCTCGCGGCCATAAAGATCCCTAACCTGGCTTGCATACCTCCTGATTGTGGCCGTTGAGCTTACGATCTTGGGAGGGACAGAACCGTCGCGGCGATCTGTACAAAGTTCCTCGATCAATGCTTCGTAAAGTCCAACCATGGAACCAAGTGGCCCAGAGATTAGATGGAGCTCGTCCTGGATGATTAATCCAGGCGGCGAATTGTCCCGAGTTCCACTTAATCCAACACCGAAGATCGCTCTAGCCTCGGGCCGCCATGCGAGCATTGCGAATTTATCTACTGTGCCGATAATGAGCGTCGGACGAACGCTGTAAATATCCTCATCAATGACGACGATTGGCAGCCCCGCCGAGAAATCGCATGTGCGATCTGGACATTTGAATACGACAGTATCGTCTTGTCTTTCGTAACCGTGCACCTTAGGTACGCCAGGAGGTATTTTCCCATCCAGTTTCACGGGGCCCATTTCAGCCGCACACCAGGGGCACTTTGTAATAATGAAGGGATTTTCCGCATACGGCTGAGCCTGACTGAGGGCTGCCAAAGCGCTGCGAGCTTGCTGCCGTGAATTTGGAGTGGAACTTCCGCCCAGCCAGATGCCAATTGAGAATGGAACTTGGCCGAGATCACTCTCGTTACCTGGCCGACGCCGGAGGTATTCAAGCGCACAGAGAAGACCTGCAGCACGCTGAAATTGCTGGGCCGTCAGAAGGCGCAGGGTGTAGCGCATAAGAACTTCGACGCCGGCGTCTACCGGGTTGCGGAGCCGCCGCATGAGTATCGAAAAGGCAGAAAGCGCGAGATAGGCTTCCGTCTTCCCTCCGCCAGTGGGAAACCAAATCAGTTCAACAGTCCTGCGATCTGGCGCACTACCATCCGCTGTTGATCGAAGCGTCATCAGGAGAAATGCGATCTGAAAAGCACGCCACTTTCCGCGGCCCGCAGTCGCAATGCGCGGGTCTGGCGCAACGTACTGTTCAGAAAATATTAGGCGCCGCGTTTTTTCGTCATAGGCCATCCGGCGGGATTCACGTCGGCTATGCAGCTGCTGCAGGAGAATCGCTTCATTTGCGAGCCTGAAGGCCTTCATGGCGCGGGGATCGGCCACTAGAAAGTCTATGCCATCGTGCATGCGGTCAGCGCATCGAGAACATTCTTTCATGTGGCGTTGCGCCGCAGCTCTGTACTTTACGTCCAGAAAGCCAATTTCCTGCTTTCTCGCTTCTATCCATTCCTCATAAGCGTTCACTACTTCCTTAAGCGCATCGAGTCCGTCGTCGCCTTGGATTAAGCCAGCAAGTGCGGCCATGGGGACATCAATCGAGCTGCCGTCCTGGCGGCGGATATCAGGTGTGACGCTGGGCGTCTCAAATGTGGGCAAGCATTCTGCTGCGACTGCAACCGCGCCGGTCCGACTCTCGTTGACCGACCAATTAGCGGCACATCCATGCCCTATTGCGAAGGTCTCGTTCTCTCTGTACAGCAACGCCAAGGACTCCTCCTCCTCATCTGGCTTTTCCAATTCGACAGCAGGGTAGGGAAGGATTTCCGCGGCCTTTCCAGTAGATTCAAAGTGCGCCTTAAAGTGAATCTGAAATAGACTGCGCTCATCGATTGATGAAGCCGGCGAGCGGTTAACAAGACACACGGTAAACAGCCGGATACCGGAGGTTGAATAGGGCCTGCCGTACACTTCGATTCGAATGTCGAGGTCGTTTAGATTAGTGCTATCAAACTCAGTTGGCTTAATGACCTTCTCGTCAACGGAAAGCAGAGCGTCACGACTGAATTGCGCACGCAGGGTTACTGGTGACCTAAGCCACCATATCCGTTCCACTCCTTCGATCGTAACGGGAAAGCGCTGATACCGGCCTCCTTGAGCCTCGACGATCAGCTGTGCGCCGTCTGGAACCAAAGCAAGAAAGCTAACCGCAATACTGCTTGGGCGGTATGAGTTCGCGGAAGATAGGTCCAAGTCCTCCGATTCCGGTTCGGCTGAGGATCTCGCACTACGGTGTTGAATATCCTCAAGGTCTTTTCGGGCTTGCGCCGTAAGCAGGTCGTCTTTGGGCAGCTCCACAGCATCGGAAGAAACTTCGGGCGGCTGCGTCACCAAGGCGTCAACGCCGGAGTCATCTTGATCAAGAGTCTGAGCCGGGTACAACACGGCTATACCGTAGCGCTTTGTTGGGGGGTCACGTTGCAGGATTTCCTCGCCGTTTTCATTCTGGCGCCATGGACCGTATGATTTATCGACGGCCTCAAACTTAACGGGTTCTTTACAGTCGAGTTCTTTCCCGCGAGGATCGGGACCGACCAGTTCGCGGCGAAGGGAGTCCACCAGCAGTGCACGGTCGACAATGTGATCTACCATGATGGCTCTCCGGATGGATTAGGATCAGGAATAACTAGTCCCGTCAACGCACGAATGACGTCCGCGCGAGCAGATTCGTGAACTAGAATCGTTAGCCGGTGCAACGCGCGCGTTACTGCAATATAGAACAAATCCACGGCTGCGTCGCCAGACAGATGTTCAATATCCGTGACGACCACCGCTGATGCCTCCAGTCCTTTGAAAGCATGTATTGACGCATAAGAGATTTGCCCTCCTGTCGACTCAGTGCGCGGGCGCAGGCGGTTGCGCCAAGGTTCCTTTTCCAATCGCGCTGCAAGGCTGGTCCGATCTGCCCGCGGAGACAAGACGGCGATTTCATTTCCACTAACCCCCTCCCCGTACAAAGACTCCAACGCCTGCAGGAAGAGGACCTCTTGTTCAGCCGGCGTCACGTAGTATTTCAATTCCGGTTCGATCCCGTTGTCCGGCCGCAGAACGCGGCTGTAATCCGGGGCGAGTCCTCCAAGAAGATGAACCAAGCTGGCGATGCGAGGTGAATTGCGACAATTAACTCTGAGCGAGAACAACGGAACGCCGCCTGTTCTTTGCTGAAGCAACGCAACCGGATCCGAGATGCCGCTTGAATAGATGGCCTGTTTCTCCAGATCACCAAAAAAGCGCCATCGGCCCGATGCGAGTCCCCCTCGAACTAGTAAGTCGAGGACGTCCAGGTAATTGGGTCTGAGGAGGTCTTGCGCCTCGTCAATAATGAGCGTGTCGAAAGGCTCAAGCGGCGGATCGCGTTCGATGAGTGCCTCGATTGTCCTCTCGGGAAGTTGCTCTTCCCAGAAGGTCGTACTGACGCCTTCACCCGGTGGGGCGCTGGGCGCAAGAGACAGCAGAAAACTGTGGAAAGTGGATGTAGTGACAGTCCCACCCAAAGGTGCCATCTGTTCATGAAGCCAGCGTCCAAGGAGGCGATTAAAACACACGAACAAACACTTTTCTCCTGCAGAATGTGCCCTACGTACTGATTCAATTGCCAGCAGTGTCTTACCAGTCCCTGCCGGGCCGGTAAACAACACACGCGGATTGGTCTGCATCGCATCCAGCGCGATGAACTGCTCCTCCGTGTAGCGCCGCACTTCTTCAATCCAACGGCCCTGCCGTACTTTAGGACTCTCGAAAAGCTCGAAGCTGGGGCGTAGTTCCTGTGTGATCGCTTCGGCCTGTCTTGGTGTGAAGGCTGGTAGAGCGGCGCTGAACCATCGGGCACTTTCGCAAGTCGACAAGAAAATACGGGCATTCTTGAGAATGTTTTCTATGCAGCCTGAAAGAGGACGTTGCCTGAAGTGCGTGGCATCAATGACTTGCCAGTCATGCCACTCGCTGGAAGGCGTCTTGAAATCGATATATGGGAAAACGACAGCCGACCAAAACAAGACGTGAACTAAGTCCGGCCTTTTCTTAATTAGGCGGTTCCGGATGCTATGCATCGCCTCCGACGCCTGGCGAAAGGGTCCACGGGGATCTGGGATTTGGTCCGAGCCATAGAACCAACCGGCCTCGGTTCGTCGCAGACGCCGACAGGCTTTTACCTCCAGACACAACACACCTTTAGATGGAATGATCACAACGAAGTCGGCCTCGCCGCTCACTTGCCGCACGTGGTGGGCAATGTCTAGCGAGTGCAGGACTATCCAGTCCGCCGTATTCGGGCTGTCTTTGAGCCGCTCAAATACCTCGCGTTCCCCTTGACTAGGGCAGCCGCTGAAGATCTCCGCTGGAAACATCTTTGCCATATTGTGCTCACAGCTCGAACGAATGACCCAAACCGTGACCGGCTACGAGTTGGGTATCGAGTGATACGTCGAGAACACGGAAAGCCGTAAAACCCCCGGCATCTACATCAGGCAGCGTTAACTCCATCCTGCCGACACGTTCGAGTTCAGTCAGATCCAGCTCTTCGAGGGTGTGAAGCAGTTGGCGCCGGATACGGTGCCCCGCGAGGCGATGTGCATGATCAATCTCACCCATCATGTCCCAGTAAGCCCGCCAGTTTTCACCTAATCCCACGAGACGCATGATGGCCTGAAAGTCTTCTGGAGCGCGCGTCCTGATGCTGCGTGGCCACATATAGTTCCGAACGTTGATCTCCTCTGCGCTAGATGAACCCAAATCGATTAAACGCAGGCTGACGCCGAGCAGACCGTCCTTCTGCACCTCTTGACGCAGGAGCGCTTTCCAGTGCTGCTGTGCTTTCCGCAACTCCGCCGCACGTCCTTTGAGGAAATGGCGATCAGCCTCAGCTACGATATAGTCACCACCCCCGCTTGTTCGCAGGAGCAAGAAAGTACCCGGCCGGACCTCACTATTTGCAATCCGTGCGAGACGTTCTGTGCTTTCATCGGAATCCAGATCGATGGTCAGGACAGATGCTCCATCTGCGGCCTCAAGAAAAACGGCACGGTCACCGTCCAGAAGCACCAGCCTCGCCTCTACCGACTCAAGAGCATTTTGCAGCTGAGCTGCGGCGAACTTTTGTCCTACGCTTCTCCAGTCAACAACCGGAAGCAGATCGCCAGCGTCATAGGAATCCTCATGCTCTGAAGGCTCGTCCCCAGCCCAGGCCGTCGGGGCTGCGGCGCTCAGAAAAGTTTTACTGGGTTCCCGTATGTCCTTGATCCAGCCATAACGAACGAGTTCCGTCTTCTTAGCACGTGGGGCATCGAATATGAAGCTAGGAAACCACCTTGCGGCCCCAAAAACATAGAGTACGTCGAAGCATCTTTCTCTGGTTAGCTGAGAGGGCGTAATCAAAGAAAGGCGGCGCGTGGCCGGGTTGCTGGAGAGCTGGCGTTCAGCCGAGGCAACCAACCGGGAGTCACAAATGAGCACTGCTCCGTCCCCTCGATTCCGAAGAGCGGCCTCCGCAAGCCAGGCTTCGTAAGGATTCTCCTTGCTGCCAACGAGGGCCTCCAGACAGTGAATTGTATTGCCAAGCTGCATTGCCTGAGCTGGATAGACCATTGCGAGCTCGTCTCGGCGGGAGTGAAGCTTTCCGATGTCTTGCGGCTGAATTGATGGTTCATTGAACGGCAAAGGCGCCGCGCACAAGGCAAATCCGTATCTCCGGAGCGGAGTGACAATCGGCTTCCAAACCTCATCGGAAATCGCCTCTCCTAAACAATGAATGAGACGCTTCACGGCAAGAGAGTAAGCGCAAAATCGATCGTGCGAAAGCCTAGCGCGGGTGATCACATTTGTTGATCCGCACTTGTAGATCTCATTAGTGGCCGCGAAGGTCATAGTTCTCATAGGCCGTCCTCCAAATGAACCATGAGCTCAATTCCAGGGGGAGGACCGGTGAGTCCCGGCAAAGAACAGTCGTCAAGACGCGTGAGGTACCGGGCATTTGCGGAGTCGATTGCATTTCCGTATTCAGACTCTGTTCTGGAGAGGATCGAAACAGAATCGCAATGTAGATATTGATGAGCCCATCGAAAATGTGAGACGGCTCCATCGAGGACCATGAGCGAACTCTCGGTTCCTGAACCGCCGTTCTGGATTGCGTGGCCTCTTGAACGGGAATAGACATCTGCCCGGCACCCAATGCCTCCGGAAGAGAATTTGGCGATCCGAATTAGATCCTGAAGGGCACCCTCGATGCGATCGATCCCATCTGGAACGGCAAACTGATTTCGAACAAGCTCATTTCGAAGCCGATTTTTTTCGCCGATTATGATCACCGATTTTTTTGTGCTGCAGAGGATTCTATAGTGCTCAACCATTGAAAAGAACCGGCCTTCGAAGGGTTTCGGGTTTCTCAGCCTGACTGGTTTACCCGTCTGGCTTTCTGGTTGCACTTCGACGAGCAGACAACGGGCTTTCGGGATCATGCACACCCCGCCACGGATGGCCATTCGAACGAAGTCGTCGCCCGAATGCTTCACGGTACTTGTGAGCGGACCATTGAAAAGGGCCGCACCGTCAAAGTAGATCAGCGGTGTTTGCGTTGGGAGTGCAGCGAGCTTATCGAAGTGGGCATCAACAGCACTCTTCGCTGGCTCCGATATCGGCTCGCTAAGAACGCGGCCCAGGGCAATGAATCCAGCGGCGAATGATGGAGTGGGTAACGATAAAGCCGCAACGATCCGGCGCTTAGGTAAATGAGCTGTCGACAGAGCAGCGCCGAGCGAAATGAAGAACCTTGCCCAGACGGGAATTGGTTCCCATTGTCCTCTATCCCAAAATTGCAGATCGAAACTCTTCGCTACGCGATCGACCATCCTTGAAGCCTCATACCATCACGGCTCGAGATTCTGTCTGACTCACTTAGAGAGCTATTGGCTGCACATAAGAATATAAGATTGCCGCCACAACCAGCATCTATGCAATGACTTAACGCCCGTAAATGTACACGTCTCTGCATTTCTTTATCCGCCATTCTAAGATCCCCTCGCTTCGAGGACGAGCGCAGTGCGAGCGAACACGCAAGTCGTCTTCAGAGGACATGACGAGCACAACGGTTTCCCAGATTTGCAAATTTCAGCAGCGAAATCGAGTAGGCCGTAATTGTGAAGCGCGAAACCTCTTTTCGGAAGCAGGCCCCAAGCCATTTCCCACACTTCTGGGCATCTTCTAAGTTCTTTTCCAGGCTCTAAGCCCATAACCCGGCCGAAAACCCTCAGCACGTTCGCATCAACAATTGGCACTCTTTTCCCAAATGTGAAACAGGCAACGGCGCAAGCAACATAGAGGCCAATGTAAGGAAGAGAGAGTAATTCGGGGATTGACATCGGGACGTTACCGTTAAATCGGTCGACGATTGCATGTGACAATGCTTTTAGTGCTCGCGCACGCTGGTTCTGTAGTCCTAGCGGTTGCAACAGACGAGTTAGTGGACGCGTTTGAGCTCGGGAGAGCCTAGCGGGCGAAGGATACCGCGTGATGAGAGTCGGCCAAACCCTTGCAACATCGCCAGCCTTTGTCTGGACCAGTAATAACTCTGCCGTGAGCAGTTCAAAAGGCGCCGTTTCCGGCCGTCGCCAAGGAAACGAACGCAAATGCGTCTGCGAATATCGTTCAAAGAATCCCCTGAGCATTCCCGCTTCATCTGGTAATTTCTTACCTGTGCGAGTTGTCCAAAAGATCCTATGGTCTGGCTGAACGGATTGGCGCCCTAGCGCTGTTTGTGTCATAGCCCAACGCCTCGATTATCGAATTCGCAATCGCTTTTGCGAGTGGTGGCGGTACTGCATCCGACACGAGCCGGATTTGGTCAGATAAAGTTCCGCACAACTCATAGTCTGCCGGGAAACCTTGCAGCAACATCGCTTCATACACGCTTAAACGTCTCTTTCCAGAGGGGTGAATATGAACTTCTCGATGTCCATAAGCCACAGTCCAACTCGGTGCATCCCAATCAAGAACTCGAAATGGTCGACCGTTCAAATCTCCTTCTTCTAAGGAGCCGTCAAAAAAACGGTCGGAGCGAGGAACCATGCACCGATGGTTAGGATGGCATGGAATGTCATTCCTCGACGTATGCCGATCGAAAAATACAGGCTTCGGCAAAGTTCCAATGAGATCTCTTACATTCCTTTTTCGTCTCCGTGTAGGCAATGGAAATTGGTAATCGATGTTGGGATACTTCCACTTGTTAAGCCCGACAATGAAGAGTCGCTTACGAATTTGTGCAACGCCAAAATCGTATGCGTTCAATTCCCCTTCAAAGATATTGAAGCCGGCAGCCGCAAATCGACGCTTGAACAGCTTTAGCTGCTCGTCATGGCGTTTGTGTTTGAGGCCCATCACATTTTCAAATACGAAGAAGTCCACGTCCTGCGCTTTATTCAGTTCTCCAAGAATCGCAGCATAGGACTTTGGAAGAAGTGCTCGTGGATCATCATCGTGCTTATGCCCGTTTCCCTGCGAGAACGCCTGGCAGGGCGGCCCACCTACTACTCCGATCGGTAAAACTGGAGATGATAGCTCTGAGAGGCGATCCAAGACGTAATTCTTCGGCACCTTGGAGAGATCGCGCTTTATTACTCGCGCGCCATAGTTGTTCCGTTCATATGTTCGACATGCCGCGGAATTTGAATCGATCGCCAGTACGCAAGTAAATCCCGCGTCATGAAAGCCCAAATCGAGCCCTCCGCTACCCGAAAAGAGGCTAACTACAGGGAGAAACCTCGGCGACGCGCGATCGTCGGGCGGCTGCTTTGTGATCGTTCGTGGTGGCAACTTTTTCTTAGAGAAGTTTTTCAAGTGCGACTTCCAATCGTGGCGTTTCATGTTTCCAGCTGCGGTCACTCAGCGACTAGGATCGACATGGTATGCATCTTTACGGCTATGCCGGTAGCACAAGAGAATAGGACGTACTGCGTCCCCCTCCTCCGTCTTTCTTCAGCACTTTCTTTTTCATGAGGTCCTCGATGTCGCGCAGCGCCGTATCCTGTGAACACTTAGCGAGTTTGGCCCATTTCGAGGAAGTCAGCTTGCCCTCGAAACCGTTGAGTAGCTGATTGACGATCTTCCGCTGCCGCTCGTTGAATTCAACTGTGGCGAAACGTTCCCAAAAGCGTGCTTTGTTAAGGACCGCGGCCAGGATCGTCTCCGCTCGGTCGAATGCGCAGCTCAGGCACGCAAGAAACCATTCGAGCCAGTGCGTAATATCGAGATCGCCCTTCTGCGTGGCTTCAAGGATGTCGTAATAGGCTTTCCGCTCCTGCCGGATCTGCGCGGACATACTGTAAAAGCGTTGCGGGCTTCGCTCCGAACGGGCGAGAACCATATCCGCAATCGCGCGCGCGATACGCCCATTGCCGTCGTCGAACGGATGGATGGTGACGAACCACAGATGCGCAACACCGGATTTGACGACAAGATCGGTCGAATTGTCCTTCTCGAACCAATCGAGGAATTTCTTCATCTCAGGGCGAACGCGCTCGGCCGCGGGCGCTTCATAATGGACGCGCTCCCTGCCGATCGGACCCGACACTACCTGCATCGGGCCGGTTTTGTCGTCGCGCCAGGCCCCGACGTTGATCTTCACCATCCCACTGCGGCCGGTAGGGAACAAAGCAGCGTGCCAATCGAACAGCCGCCGCGCGGTCAACAGTTGATCGTAGCGCTGCGTCGCATCCAGCATCATTTCGACGACGCCCTCGACATCGCGGTCCGCCGGCAGAAGCCCGCCGATGTTCATGCCGAGGCGCCGGGCAATCGACGAGCGCACCTGGTCCCGGTCAAGCTTCTCCCCCTCGATCTCGCTTGATTTAAGGACTTCCTCGGTCAGGCTATGCAACACGGCTTCCGCGCGAAGCTGGAAACCGAGGCCCTCCATGCGCCCGATCAAACGTCCCTGCCGGTGCCGCACATCGACGAGCAGCGCGGAGACGCGCTCATGGTCCCAGCGAAAGCCAGGCCACCCGGCCCGCTCGTGAATGTAGATCTTGCCTCTTATTCTCCGCACCATGTGCATCGAATCTAACGCCTATTCGCCGCAAACGCAAGC
>Ga0181520_10003071_pt1 | contig 29870 bp, 35 predicted proteins | sample PEATcosm2014_Bin_29_FD_132451 | JGI IMG/M metagenome (GOLD analysis project Ga0181520, IMG submission 132451) | Peatland microbial communities from MTU Mesocosm Facility, Houghton, MI, USA - PEATcosm2014_Bin02_30_metaG | ecosystem: Environmental > Terrestrial > Soil > Wetlands > Peat | place...
ATCGATGCCGCTCTCACACGAGGAGCCGCTGCCGCCCTCACTGCGGTCGCCGCCGAGCAGGACCAGGTCGGTGGCGCTGATATAGGTCTGGTAGCGCTTCTGTCCGCTCTGCTTGTCGTCCCAACTTTGGGTGCGCAGGCTGCCCTCTACGTACACGGCGCGACCCTTCTTGAGGTACTCGCTGGCGATTTCAGCAAGGCGCGCCCAGCAGGTGATGTTGTGCCACTCGGTGCGTTCCTGCCAGTTGCCATCCTTGTCTTTGTAGCGGTCGTTGGTGGCCAGGGTGAAGTTGGCCACAGCGGTGCCGCTCCCCGTGTGTTTCAGCTGCGGGTCCCTGCCAAGGTGGCCCATTAATGTCACGCGGTTCACGCTCTTTGCCATGATGAGAAGTATCCTTGCTGCCGTCCATAGGGCGGCTGGTTTGATGGTGGAGTTGGTGGGTCGCCGTATTCGGGCGAAGAAACAGCCGCACTTTGAAAGGGCGGCCGTAGGAAGTCTAACGATGAAGGCTGGGGCCTGCAGGGGAAGCGTTCAATCACGAACTCAGAGTGCTCAGTTACGAGAGACTGCCAGGGAGTGGCGCCCTATCTTCCATTGCGCTGACATCTGGCCGGCGACCTCTGCAAACTCTGGGTGCTGTTTGCCATGGGTCAGCAGATCTCCCTCGGTATCGGATAAGGCATCACAGACACGCTCTAGCACTTGGAGCAGAGCAGCCCGAGAGGCCAGTGAGCGCCCCTCTCCAAAGCGGATGAGTTCCTTGCTTGTTGGCCACTGGTTCGCACCGTTCAGGGTCAACGCCATACGATCCTGCGGCATGTAAACGGTGGTCGTCACGAGATCGTAGACAGGCGCAAGATGAGCTTCCCCCTGCACATCGTCATACATGATTCCAAAGTTCTTCAGGTGAGCATCGCCATTACGGATGGCGCAGTTCAAAACAATCAGCGTGAAAAGCTGAAGGCCCTCCTGCAGTGCGACCGGCGCGGTTGCGAACTGTTGGAATCGCTTCATCACGTTTGTCTCGTAACTGCCGCGATACTTCTCCTCGGTGCGCCGTGCGTTGAGGACGCAAAAGTCTTCAAAGCCCCGGTAGCTTCCGTCCGGGCGAAGGTCGAAGCGCTCCATGATCAAAGCGCCTCCGTCCTCGGCAAGCCGATGGGACGACACCGTCAGCCCGCAGCGCTCCGCCACTTTCAAACAGAAGAATTCATTCGCCGCCAACTGAGGGAACTCGGAGGGGTTCCAGAACTTCACGATGTGCGTCGCACCTCTAAAAGACGGGGACAAAGTGCGCTTCGCAGCTCCATCGGGCGCTAACTTCGTCTCATCACGCACTAGGAACTTCGGTTGCACGCCGCTTATTCCAGAGTGCGTCGCGAACTTCTCGATCAGGTATCGATAGAATTCGCCGCCCCGTCGGCTGGAGAGAATCTCGTCGACGGACTGGAACGGAACGCCTTCATCGAGTTCGTCGTCAACCCCGGTAAAGCGGACGCGCCCCAATTGCGACCGTCCAACGATAGCCAATAAATCAAGGTCATCGAATGCTCCGGTGGCTTTAGCGAAGGCAAGCCGCAACCGCTCGCGCAGTGCTCCCTCGGGCAGGTTCATCTCGAAGATCGGTGCGACACCCAGCGGGGAATTCCACGAAGGTAGGCGCACGGGCATAGTCACGGAAACAGCGCGGTTGGGAGAGACTCCAGGAGTGTAGGCAAATGTGCTCCCGCGCCGCCCATTGCGATCCAGTACCCCGGACGAACTTTTGTCCGTCCAAACCCTAATCATCGGCATCCTCCCTCAGCAGGTCGTCCAGTGTGGGCCTTTCCAGCGCAATCGGTTGAAGCCGAAGTTCGAGGCCGACCACGCGGAGTATGCGAGCCAGCTTGGAGTAGCCAATCTCGCTTGCCCGCCCGTTCTCAAGAAGATCGATCGTCGCGCGGCTGACCCCAGCCCGCTTCGCAAGCTCAAACTGGGTCAGCCGGGCACCCTTGCGCGCCGTGGCAATCGCTCCGCCGAGATCGCTCAGTCCAATCATGCGGAATATATTAGTAATTATTGACTACACTAGTCAACACGACCATTATATTAGTCACATTGGCAAAGCTTGAATGTCCCGCCGTCGGGAGGCTACTGGATGACGATGTTGTCGGGCCTGGTTCCACATCTCCGTGAACTTCTTTTCGAACGCCTGAATTTCATCGGCATCGGAGGACAGGACAACACTGTTGTCCTGGTGCTTGGCAGCAGCGGAGAGATTGCTGCTGCCATCCCGCAGCAAGCCTTCGGTGGACCATGCCTTCAGATGCATGAGCGCGCGTGATCCCTTGACCCGAATCTGTACGTTGCGGTTTCCGGCAAACATATTGGTCATGTACGGGTTTCGCTTTTTCTCATCCTGAAATTGCTCCTGGTCTCGATAGATCCGAACCTTCACGCCACGGTTGGCAGCGGCGAGCAAGGCTTCGGCGGTAGGTTTATCGGTGAAAGTGTAGAACGCTGCATCAATGTGTCCCCGTGCCTTGGTGAGAAGTGGCACATCCACCCGTTCGGGATTAACGTCCGGTGTGTAGTAAAGCGCATGTCGGCCAGCGGACAGGGTGGACATAGCCGCCGATCCTGACGCCAACGACTGCTGCGCGGTGCCGAGTTGACCCAGCATGGCAATAGGCCTCACGGCTGCCGGCAGCTGATCTTGATGATGAAAACCCCAAGCAACTCCGGTCACCAGAAGCGCGAGGAAAAGATAGCGAAAGAGTTTCAAGGCGTTACCTCCTGCAGTGCAGGTACTTCCGGTTTGTCTGCCACGGCCTCCGGGGGTTTCGGGAGAGCGGCATCCGTCGCCTCCAGCCGCGCGAGCCGTTGCTTCGCCCTCCGGCGGTCACGCTTCTTCTTGTTCCTTCCCGCCTGCGGTGTCGGCAGCATTTCGCCGAAAGCAACCGGTGGAACTGTAGCACGTGGATTTGGCTGATGAATCCTTGGGACGCTCAATTCGTCGGAAATCGTTACCGGTTTGAGCGCGAGGAAGTGGGTCTTGCGGCAGCCGACACAGCAGACAGCGTCGGTGATGGCACCGACCGCTTCGTGCAAGGCAGGTGGTAAGAGCAATGGATCACCGGTGCGCCGGTGAAACGCTGGGATGTGGGCTCCAACCTGAACCGTCTTTCCCTCCTGCCACAATGGCTGCGATAGAACGCCCCTGTTGGCAGAGAAGAGCAACTTCTGACGATGAGCCGGGACCACGTCGGGGCCTCGGGAGGTGGTAAGCCAATGCAGAAAGATGTTGAGGGTGTACGTCGTCCCGTATCGAAGCATCTCGATTGAGACAAGAGACGCGGCTGATACGTCGGCGTGAACCGTATTTGGCATTGCCAACGTGACAGGTCTGGCAAAGAACGTCGGATCACCGGCTAGGGGCAAGAAACCACAATAGTGCCCGATGCTGGCAGTTGCTCCGCCTGACTCCTCAGCGCACAACACGAAGCGCCGATGAGTCGAGGAGAAGTCTACTTTCATACGCACGCGTGCCACGATACACAAACATCGAAAGAGCGATGAAAGAGAGACTCAGCAGAATTAGTGTCTTGGCAGAAACAAGATGCCGCTGCAACATCTGTGCCGACACTGGCGCGAGCAGGGTGATAACCAAAGCTCCCGGGCCCAGGACGAGACCCGCATCAATCGCACGATAGCCGTAAAGCGATTGCAACATCTGCGGAATCATCGTGGTCGTGCCGAAGAGCCCGATACCGAAAACAAAAAAGAGCACACTCGCGATGGCAAAATTTCGGTTTGCTAATAATCGAAAGTCGATTACAGGTTCCTTCACACGCAGTTCCCACCACACAGTGGCTGTCCATCCAAGCAGGGCGATGATAAGCAAGGTTGTAATCAGTTCGCTGCCAAACCAGTCATCTATTTGTCCGCGATCTAGTGCTATTTCAAGAGCAGCTGAAGCCAGCGTAATGAGTACAATTCCGATGCCATCGACAGACATTCTGCCCTGGGCGTGATCCGCCATGCGCTGCCGTGTGAATACTGGAGGATCGTGGACCAGTTTGTCTGAGAGATACAGCGAAACGAAGCCTACCGGCACGTTTATAAAGAAAATCCAGCGCCAACTGTAGTTATCGGTGATCCATCCGCCAAGGACGGGACCAACGGCAGGAGCTGTAACGATGACGACGGTGAAGAGCGCAAATGCAGCCGCACGCTTGGCGGGCGGGAACGTATCGACAAGGATTGCTTGCGCAACCGGAGCGAGACCACCACCGCCAACCCCTTGCAGGACGCGAAAGGCCAGCATGAATCCAAGTGATGGAGCGAGGCCGCAGAAGAGCGATGACACGGTAAAGAGCACGACGCAGAGCAGATAGTACTTTTTTCGTCCCATCAGTCGGCTAAACCACGCCGTCATCGGCAATACCACGGCGTTGGCTACCAAGTAGGTAGTCAGTATCCAGGTCACTTCATCGTAGCTGCGCCCTAGACCGCCGCCAATGTAGGGGAGCGCGACGTTCGCGATCGAGGTGTCCAGCAACTCCATAAACGCAGCGATCGTCACGGTGACTGCGATAAACCAGGGATTCACCGTACTGTGCGCCACTCCTAGAGTGTCCGCGTTTCTCGTCATCACTTCGTCAGCCATCGTGATTCCCCAGTTCGAGACCGGAATGGTGCGCACTCATCGCACGCGTACGCTGGCCTCCACGGACATACCGGGACGCAACTGATGCTGCGAGTCCTGATCGTTGTTGATGCGAACACGAATTGGAAAACGCTGCACGATCTTTACGTAGTTGCCAGTGGCATTTTCTGGGGGAAAGAGACTGAAAAGTGGCCCAGCTGCTCCCGCCATATCATCTACAACACCTTTGTAGTCGCGGCCGAACGTATCTACATGAATCGTTACAGCCTGTCCGGGACGCATCAGGCGCAACTGTGTTTCCTTGAAATTTGCGGTGACCCATACGTCATCGATTGGCACCACTGTAAGGAGAGTTTGCCCGGGTTGCACGCGATGACCAACTTCAACTGTCTTGTGGCCAACTACGCCGCTTACCGGCGCGTATATCTTTGTGTAGCTAAGATTGAGTTCGGCGGTATGTAAATCTGCGCGTGCTTGATCCACTGCGCCCTGTGCTGAATCAGAATGCGCACGAGCATCCGCCGCTTGCTGAGGTGCAGTAAGTGCCCCAGCAATTTGCGCGTCGCGCTGCAGCACCAGGCTGCGTAACTGTGCAATTCTTTTTTGCGCAGCGGCGACTGCGGCGCGATCAGACAGGAGCGTCTGCGCCGTCGACTCAGCTTCGGTTTCTCTTGCGTCGAAGAAGGAGCGCGAGATCTCGCGCTTCTCGACGAGGGCTGCATAGCGCGACCGGTCACGCTCCGCTCGCGCGGCCACGGCTTCATCCATCTGCACCCGATGCAGTGCCGCTGTGAGTTCGGCCTGGGCAGCAGCGACGCTCTCTGTAGCCTCCTGGCGGGCAGCTTCGGCTGAATGGAGCTGGCTGAAAGCAGATGCTTCGGTGATCGGCACCTGTAAACTCGCGGCACGGGCTTCCGCCTCTTTCGTCTCAAGGTTCGCTTTTGCGTGCTCCAGTGCCGCTTCGTAGTCGCTTGGGTCAAGTTCCAGAAGCAGCGTGCCTGCCGCCACGTAGCGGGCGTTTTCCACTTGCGGATTGACAGCCGTAACGGTTCCGCCGATGCGCGTACTGAGTTGCGCAAAATGGCCATCCACCTGAGCATCATCGGTTGTTTCATAATGCCGAGCATCGAGCAAATAGATCAAGCCGCCCGCAAGAACTGCCACAAGAACAACTGCCAACAGCTTTTTCAAATGCTTCGATTTATCTGATGCGCTCTGGCCAATTTCTGGGGAGAACTCTTCCTGACGCTCTTCTACGTTTCTTGACGTACTCATGTAAATCTCCTGGGATGTGCGCAGCTTACTGGTCACTGAAGAGCGCCGACAGACGCGCCTCTGACGAGCCGAGGGCGCGGGCCAGCGAAATTTTGGCTACGTTGAACGAGAATAGGCTAGCGACATAGTTTTGCTGTGCGGACACTACTGCCTCCAGTGCCTGCAACACTTCCAGATAATTGGTGACTCCGTTGCTGTAGCGATCCTGTGATTGAGTGAGTGCGCGGCGAGCTAAGATCTTGTTTTCTGCTGCCACTTTGACTGCGGAGTCAGAGGCCTTCAGGTCCAATAGGGCGACGCGGACATCATACTCAATGCGCCCCTCAAGATCGCGGTATTCCGCACGCCGCTGCAGCAAGGTAGCTTCGGCAAGATGTACGTCGGAACGAATGCGCCCGCTTGTGAACAGCGGCACGGACACTTCTCCGCTGACTAAATAGACCTGATTGAAATTTGCTGAATTTACGCCTCCGGCACCATAGCTTGCCTCAAATGAGATGGCTGGTAGGCGTTGTGCTTGCGCCGCTTTAACGCTAAGTTCTGCGGCTGATACACTCTGCTTCAGGCTAGCCAGATCGGAGCGCGTCTGTGCGGCTCGCGTTGCGTATTCATCTTGTTCCGGCAAAGGCACGTAGTCGTAGCCACGGCTTGGCGTCCACCTCTGCTCAAGAGGAATCCCGGTGATGCGATCAAGTGTTAGTTTATCTTTCTCAAGATCGTTCGTAGCATCAACCACACGCTGCTCAGCGGTGTGCAGTTCCACGTGCGCCCGCAGAGCATCAATCTCGGGCGAGACTTCCGACTGGTATTGGTGGGCCACTTGGGAGTCAAGTTCTCTTGCGGACTCTAGTGCGGCTTTCATAGTTGCCAGTCGCGCCTCGCTGGCGACGACCTGGAAGTACGCCGCACCAACGGCGAAGACAACTACGTCACGCGCGTCCTTGGTGTTCAGTACAGATGCAGCTTCAAGCGCTCTCTGAGCCTTGTACTTGTCGAGCAGCTCCATGTTGAAGAGTGCTGATTGCGCAACTACGCGCGCCTCCGAATACCCGAATCCTCCACTCGTGGGCGGCAACTGGATGCCCGCGAGCCTAATACCCAATTCTTTGTAGCTTAGTTGCTGATACGTTTGCTGCGCGTGCGCAGAGATCTGCGGCAAGAGGGCGGCCAATGCGCCTCCGCGCTGTGCCCGTACAGCAGCGTCTGCCTGCTGGCTGTCAATCAGCCCGAGGTTGAAACGGAGCCCGCGCATAACCACGTCACCCAAGCTGAGCTTCAGTTCTTCCTGGTTGACATTGCCGTCGGGCATGCTGCCGAGATAAGGATTCAGCGCCTGCGCCGCACGTGCGCTGGGATTGGCTGTTTCTGTCGCGGGATTGATAGGACGCGGAGTTGTGATGGACCCGAGCGGGGCGGTTGCACCATTCGTCTCAGATACCTGCGCGGTAGCGCTGACGGACAAAACAAGGACAATTACCGTTGTCGCCGCAGCCTGAACTGTACTGCACTTCTTCACTCGAAATTCTCCCGAGCCCCACTGACGAGGCATAAACAGTAAGATGATACATATCATGAATGGGATTCGCAAATATGACATGCATCATATAAACTAGGCGTTGTGGGAGGTCGAAATGAAAGTGGACAGGGGAACGATGGCGGCCCATCGCGAACAAATCATTGTAGCCGCGGCCGCGAGATTTCGGCAGCTGGGCTTCGACGGCATCAGCGTCGCGGATCTAATGCGAGAAGCGGGGCTTACTCACGGCGGCTTCTATGGACATTTCGCGTCCAAGGAAGAGCTCATGGCCCTGGCCGCCGAACGAGCGATGGCCGATAGCCTCGCGAAATGGAAGAAAGTAATCGAACAGGCTCCGACAGAACCATTGAGAGCTCTTGCAAAGAGTTATTTGTCTGAGCGTCATCATGACCATCCCGATAAAGGATGTTTGTTCGCGGCCCTTGGCAGCGAGCTTTCTCGTCAGCCAAAGTCCGTTAAGGAAATAGTGACCCAAGGCGAAAAGCGAGCATTTGACATGCTCGTAGAGATCGTTCCCGGAAAGACCAAGGCCGAGCGCAAACGAAAGGCGATTGCGGCGTTTGCGAGGATGATCGGAGGAATGGTGCTCGCCCGTTGCGTTTCCGACCTGCAGCTTCGTCAAGAGATTTTCGATAGCTGCGTAGAGGAAATTGATTCAGCGTGAGAAAGGAAGGACTGCCTCGGTTTCTTTCGCCCCAGTCAAACTGATGGCAGGATGTCTGCGCATTAGGCAACGAGAGTTTGATCACGCCTAGTGAAACTACCGTTGGCAGAGGGAGGCCAGCAGTCTTCCTGGGATCGGGGGTGTGCTCCGGTTCGCGGAGATGGTTGACCGGCGCATCAGCCTCAATCGTAGCTAAGTTCTGGATCCGAGTGGTTCCGTGGACAGTCTTTGGCAGTTCGGCGAGCGCTCCAGGAGAGCCTTGAGCAGATCGTAGCGGGTTCGAACGCCGAGCTTGTCGTAGATCAGAACGACGCGGTTCTTGATCACTTGGGGTGTTGTGCCAAGTTGAACCGCAATCTGCTTGCTCTGCATACCTTCGAGCAGCAGGGCCGTCAGGGACCTCTCCTTTAGCGTCAGTAAACCCCAGAGTTCTTGGCGAGACGATGCGCCGACCTCGTAATTCTCCAGCGGCTGAATCCACATCCGTCGCTCTCGCAATGCGGAAATACACTCGGTCAGATCAGCCGCTTTTGCGGTCCTGAACATGATTCCGCGAATCATGGGTTGAGCCAGGAGACGCAGATACTCATCTTTACGTTCGGAAATCCAAACCACGGAGCAAGAATGCTTCCGTGCGAGCCTCATTGTTTCTGATCGCAGCGATACCTGCCCGAGAAACAGGGTCGCGCCTGGGTTGTTGGCTATGCCGCGTATCAGTTCAGATTCGGTGGCGCAGTCCACTACCTGTATAGATTCTGGGAGAAGCCGGCTAAGCCTGCTTGAAATCGACGCCTGGTAGAGCGATTGGCGGTCAAATATGAGGATGGCTACCACTTAGACCTCACCCGAAGTTCATAGAATGTGCAATCTACCGAATGCCGCAGTCCTCCTTCCGACAGAAATGATGTCGGCGCGGTCGGCGATCACAATGATCGCAAGCAGAATAGAACACGGGACTGACAATGCACAGGGAAAATATTGTCCACATGGACACTTCACTGCGAGGAATCTGGAAGATCAATACATGTCCTTCGGCGTCTAGGGCAATCCACCCAATTGGGGGAGAGCCGCCCACCAGACGACTGCCGCAGTGCCTTGGATCCACCTCGGTCGCGGCCAATCTTGGACCACTCATCATCAGAGAGGCTCCCTGTCTGACCGTTCGCCGCGGCGCTCCGACATGAAAGTCTACCGCGCAATTGTCTGCTTTTTTCACAGCCACAGTATATGCCATAATGTCATATTGTTACTATGACTACTATATTTTTACACGACTCGGACCCGATTGTGGTGACTCCTGATCTTTTGAAGCGAATGGCGTGGGGAACACATTTCCAAGGGCCCCAGCGGCAGATCGTAAGTTACGATATCTACCTCCACGGGCTACGCAGGTGCAAAGGGGAGTTACTCGAGTGCGGGCATATCGTGGTTCCGAGTGACGGATCTCGGCACGAACGCAGGCGCTGCCCTCTGTGCCATAAGCTCCGCACCCGATGCGCTCTTTGAGCAGCATCGGGCATGTAATCACAGCAAGTGTTGTGGGCTGGTCGTCAGGACTCCGGAAGGACGCATGCAACATGGGGCTGCTCGATGCGTGAACGGCCCCAGGTCGCTGCTAGTTTACGATGATTGTAGCTTTCTTGACTTGACCAACAGAAGCGAATTTGTTCTGGACCGCGTAGTAATTGACCAATACCCGGACAGCTTCGCTTCGATTATTCGAACTGAAGAGATGCTTTGCGTAGATGAGCAGCAGAGCATTCTCTTCGGGAGTCCAGTCGAGCCGAAGCTGCGAGAAGCGTTGTCCGCTCTCAAACGCGAGATTCGTCCAGACCTCCTGGTAAAACTTCGTGATGTCCGCCAGTTTGATCTTCTTCTCGAGGGCGAGCCTGACGATCATTCTTGCGGCATCCATCTTGCTCAGATGAAGTTTTTGCCTGATCTTCTCAAGCAGTGTGACCGTCAGGTCGTCCAGAGAGGTACACGCCTTGACGAGCGTAGGGGCGTTTGGATTCTTGGTTCGAGGCATAGTGGCACTTCCTTGCCGGTTTCTTTCTTGTTGGATCATACAATGGATATGATGACTAGTCTATAAAGACCCGGTTATTCTCTGGAGTCAGCGGCCCATTGGGGGGATTCATGGGCGCGCAGTCTGTCGCTTAGGTATTGCTGAAACTATAAATCCCACGCCTCCGTAGGTGGCCTGATCTCGTTTGCGATCGGCAGGGTCTGCAGAACGTCTAAATCGGAAAGCCGTACCAGCGTGCTCATCAGCTGCAGCAGGTGGATTTCGTCGGAGGTCAGATGTAGCGTCTCCTTCGACCAAAGGGCCTGTAGCCTGGCAACGAGTGGCGTGATTAGCTCCTCACGCTTCTCTTGAATGGTCAGTAGTTCAGTTTTTTGTTTGGCAGAGCCCGGATGTCGCGCAACCGGGCGAAGCGGTTCAGTCCTGCTCATTACGAGATTTCCCCTTTCCGCGAATCTGCCTGTACCGGATGAAAGGATTCACGTGCTGCAATTGTAGACAGGAGATGAATGCCTTGTAAGTTACCCGCGTAACGGGAAGCGATAAAATCACGAGATAATTCAGTATCGCGCTGCAATGCTACGTTGTTGCGTAAACGGCGCGTCATCTGCCTGGCGACCAGCCGCACGGACGCTCGACTGTGTTTGAGAGTCTTTCTTAACTGCTTTGCGACCTGACCGATCTTCGGAATAAGTCCAAAGCGGGGCGAAGTTTGCTCAATCCTACGCACAATATTGGGGAGTGAAATCGGCGCTTTGAGCAAACACACCGTCAGCGTGCCGCGAAGACGGAATCGGCGTGCAGACGTACTATTCGGTAGCGCAAAGACTACGGCGGCTTAGAGATTACTTGCGGGGAGCCCTTGGTCAATTCTTGCTAGGAATGATTGTGGACTTCTTGACCTGACCAACGACGGCGAATTTGTTCTGGACCGCGTAGTAAGTGATCAATACCCGCACGGCCTCGCTTCGATTATTGGAACTAAAGAGGTGTTTTGCATAGATGAGCAGCAAAGCATTCTCCTCGGGAGTCCAGTCAAGGCGCAACTGCGAGAAGCGCTGTCCGCTCTCGAAGGAAAGATTGCTCCAGACCTCTTGGTAGAACTTCGTGACGTCCACTAGTTTGATCTTCTTCTCGAGGGCCAGACCTACGATCATTTTCGATGCTTTTACTTTGGTCAACTGGAACTTGTGTCTAATCTTCTCAAGGAGTGTCAGTGTCAATTCATCAAGAGACGTGCAAGCCTTGATGAGCTGCGGGGCGTCGGGATCTTTGGTTCTAGGCATAATGGCTTTCCTTGCCGAGGGTTATTTCTAACGCGATCATACATCGGATATGACTACTAGAACAATAATTATGATGCACTTTGCAGCATTTTTACGGCAGAAGCCCATGAGGGGGGGGAATCATGGGCTCATGTCTGTCGCTAAATATTGCTGGGGCTATAAATCCCACGCCTCGGTGGGTTGCATGATTTTGTTTGCAATAGGTAGAGTCTGGAGGACATCGAGGTCAGAAAGCCGGACAAGGGTGCTCATAAGTTGCAGCAGGTCAACTTCGTCAGAAGTGAGACGGAGCGTCTTCTTTGACCAAAGGGCTTGGAGCCTGGCAGTGAGTGGCGCAATCAGTGCCTCACGCTGCTCTTGAACGGTGAGTGGTTTACCTTGGTGATGCTCAGATGTGTCCGGTGGATTCGCAGACGTGCAAGGCAGTTCAGTCCTGCTCATTTACAAATTCTCCCCTTTCCGCGAATCTGCCAGCAACGGATGAAGGATTCACGTGCCGCAATTGTAAACAGGAGATGAATGCTGCGTAAGTTACCCGCGTAACGGGAAGCAAGAAACATTACAATACTTTACATAGTCTTGCTATGGCACGTTTGCAACAGGGAAGCTCTAATCTAATCGTGCCCCCCGGGAAGCTCTCATCAGTGCACAATACTCTGGTTTCAGGCGCTCAGGGACATCGTCAATTGCTCAATAGCCAAACTGATCAGACGATCATCGAAAAGTCGAAGCTTGCGCTCAGCGGCAGCCTCGCCCGCTGGCCACTCGCGCAACCCAGTGCGGATGGATTCAACGGTGGGCTCTCTATGCTGCCGCTCCATCAGCCAGTCCACTGTTGCCAGGAGTTCCATACCTAACGGTGATTCGAATCCATCGATACGTTTAGCGGTAAGATCGATGCCTTTGCCCATGACTCCGACCGTGTTCACGGTATTCACAAGCGCCTCGGCGGGGGCTTCCAATAGATTGCCTTGCGTAAATTTCATCATCAGAAGTACCAATTCCTCTGGATACTGCTTTCACGTCCACGTGGCGTTGAGCAAGCTCTGGACACCCGCGTTGTAGGTACGGCGGCTATCGGTCCTAAAGCTTTGGCACTGGTAGCGTCGAGGAAATCGGGGATTAGAACTTTAGCCGATCTCAAGGGTAAACGAATCGCAGTTACGAAGGGCTCTTACGCGCATCATCTGCTCTATCTGCTGCTGCAGGAAGCAAAATTGAATACGAACGATATCAACCTCATCCATCTCGCTCCGGCTGACTTAGTCAACGCTTTCAATCATGGCGACGTCGATGCTGCTGTAACCTGGGAGCCATTTCTAAGCCGGATCGAGGGAAATGGAATCCGTATCGCGGACGGCACAGGTATCAAACAGGGGTTGTGCGTAATCTTCGCAAGGAATCAGTTCGCAACAGCGAATCCACAATTAGTGGCAAGCGTGCTGAGAGCCTACCAGCGGGGATACGAGTATCTGAAAGCTCACCCGCAGGAATCGGCGCAATTGGTTGCTATTGAGACCAAGCTTCCGCCCGATCAGATCGTTTCCTTATACGGCAAGCTTGACTTTAGCCCCGCTATCCGCCCCGGAAATGTACAGGAGTTGAAACGGACCGAGCAATTTCTGTTTACGACCGGTTTGAGCCGGTCCCGCGTCAATATCGATGCTTTTGTCGATACACGCTATTTCAAACAAGCAGGATTGAAATAAGCAGTTGGTTATCCCCTGTGCTGCGGCTCATGGAATGTGCCAAGGTGCCACAGCGGGAGATATTGACGCTGATTGGCAGATTCGACTTCAACCCAGCAATCCGCCCGCAAAGTGTTGTGGAGTTAAGAAAACCGAGGAGTTTCTGCGCACCAGCGGTCTGAGACGTTCGCGAGTTGACATTGATACTTTTGTCGATTCGAGAAAACTGAAATACCGTAAATAAACAAACTGCCCCACGTTAGCCGATGCGATGTCCAGTACCGGGAGATGCTTTACATTTTGTTCCGGGACATCCTTTACAGTTTGTGATTAAGGAACATCTTCTGACCAGCATCGATCGACGATCGTCGATCGATGCTGGTCTAGGTCGAGTTCCCGGACTAGGGCCCGGCAGTAATACACCAACACCCGTTGTTCCAAAGTTACTAGCTGTACTCGCTCCCCAATCAGAGCTCGGCTGATCACGTAGTGCTGACGGTGCAGCTTGATTTTGCCGTCACTGTCGACTTTCAGCACGTATGATCCCTCGGGATACTCCCACTCTGGGGGCCGTGGATCATAGCGTTTCGCGCTCGGATTCCAGTGCTGCGCTGGTGTTTCCATGTGGAGCGCCTCGTGTGGACGCACATAGTTGTGCTCCCAGCGAAACTGATCGAGCCACGCCTGCAGTTGCTCCGTTGCAGGTTGACGACGATCCATGGCACGTTGTAGTTCGCCGTGGAATCGCTCCACCTTGCCCTGCGTCTGTGGATGCCGAACCAGGCTCCAATGCAGGCCCCACCACGGAGTGCCGTGATCCATCAGCATCGCTTCCGGAACCCCGGCCTCGGCGAAAGCTCCTTCCAGATGCTCGCGTACCTGCTCGCCGCTTGTGCTCGTAACCAGTTGCAGAGTCACTAGGTAGCGACTGTGATCATCCAGCACCGAGAGTGTCCCGAGCTTCTCACCACGTTGCAGTGGCCCCTTGAAGTCCATCTGCCAAAGCTCGTTGGGCGCGCTGCGTTCAAAACCCTGCGTCGCCGTCTGATTGCGATCTGCATCTCGCACCAAACCATGCCGCAGCAGAATCCGATGAATCGTCGTCGCCGGTAACCCCAGCCCGCGTCTGCAAAGCAAAACCTGTAGTTTGCGTGCACCCCAGTCCGGATAACGTTGCCGCATTGCTACAACTTGCTGTTCCAACTCAGGCGGAGTCCTCTCCGGGCTGTACAGTGGCCGGCGACTGCGCTCGACAATACCGTCTACCCCATCCAGGCGAAAGCGAGATAACCGCTCGTAGCCAGTTGGGCGGCTGATTCCATACTCCTGACACAGGGCGCGGAACGAATGCTCGCGCCGGAGTGTAAAGGATCTCCCGGAACATCGTGTAAGCATGTCATGGAACTAAACACGATGCGAGCTAACATGGGGCATCCATTTTTTAGATCCCGACGGGAGTAGCTTTCCCGACTGGCGAAACCTTCATCTGCTCAACTTCCTGCTGTATCTGATCGAAGAGCACCGAGGAGAGATAGCGTTCGCCAAAATCCGGGAGAATCGCGACGATCAGCTTGCCCTTGTTTTCCGGACGCTTCGCGATCTGCAGGGCTGCATACACCGCGGCACCGGAAGAGATCCCGACCAGCAGTCCTTCTTCCAGCGGAAGACGCCGCGCCATAGTAATGGCGTCGTCGTTCGTGACCGGAAGGATTTCATCGACCAAGTCCGTTTTGTACACCTTCGGGACAAAACCAGCGCCGATTCCCTGAATCTTGTGCGGACCAGGTTTGCCGCCCGAGAGCACAGGACTGTCCGCCGGTTCGACCGCTACCGCTTTGAACTCCGGTTTCTTACCCTTGATGTATTTGCTGACGCCACTCAGGGTACCGCCAGTTCCTATGCCGGAGACGACAAAATCCACCCGGCCGTCGGTATCGTTCCAGATTTCCGGGCCGGTCGTTTCAAAGTGAGCTCTCGGGTTCGCCGGATTATCAAACTGCTGCAGGATGTAACCATTTCCTGTGTGGCGCTGAATCTCTTCTGCCTTGGTTACCGCGCCTTTCATTCCATTAGGGCCAGAGGTAAGCACGACCTCGGCGCCAAAAGCGCGCAGCAGCACACGGCGCTCAATGCTCATGGTTTCCGGCATCGTAATAATCAGCCTGTAGCCCTTGACAGCAGCTACGAATGCCAACCCAATCCCCATGTTGCCCGAAGTCGGCTCAATCAGCACAGTCTCGCCGGGTTTGATCTTACCTTCGCGCTCTGCGGTTTCGATCATGGCAAGGCCGATACGATCTTTCACGCTATTGGCCGGATTGGCACTTTCAAGCTTAGCAACCACCTTGGCGTAAGTACCTTTGGTCACCCGGTTCAGTTGAACCAGAGGAGTATGGCCGACCAGATCGGTAACGCTTTTCGCAATCTTCATTTCATCTCCCGCAATTCATGCACGCTCGATCAGCACAGACCAGTGGTCATCGGTTTTTATTTGTTCCAACACACGATGCCCTTCGTCCGCGACGGATCGGGGAACGTTTTCGATCGGTGCGCCATCGTCGAGCAGTACCTTCAGGATCTGCCCCTTCTGCATCCGCGCCAGATCGAGCTTTACCTTTACAAAATTCATCGGACACCCGACCGTCCGGTAATCGCGCTCTACCTGCGGGACCGGAGCTGCTCTGGATTTCGCAGGCGCAGTGCTGGCGGCTTCCGCCGGAAAACGTAACGAATTGTCCATGCTGGCATAGAGTTTCTCAACCGCTTCGGCTAGTCCCGTTACATCCGTTGCCAACTGCCTCAACTCGACGGTGTTCTTCGCGTGAGCCGCATCGACGACTGGCAAAAAGCGCGCCTCGACCAACCCTGTGCCGATGAAGTGTCTGCTGAACTCCTCAAATACGGCCTGATCCGAATGTGCCTCGACACCGCGCGTGATCAACAGCATACGCGAAGCGCACAAGGCAATCTGGTAGAGCGCCTCACTTTGCTTCTCCGGAGGCAAGCCAGCCGCCAATTCCTGCTGGGTTTTCTTGATCTGACGCAAATCGACTCCGATCAGATCAAACAGTCCAGCCGAGCACTCTCCCGTTCCTCTGTCCGCCAGCGAAAAGACTTCCGAGGCTCCCCAATCGTAGTAGTAGTTCTTGTCCTCTTCAAAGTCCGGTACAGTCTTATATCTCTGGCAGAGCGCATGAATGTCGCTTGCGCCCTCCACGTCAACATAGGCAGCGAAGGAAGTAAAACGCGACTTCTTCGGCAGGTAGGTCCGAAGCAGATCGCAGACAAATGCCGGAAGATCGCGGGCGCTAATGGTTTCAAAAACTTGTGCCAGCCGCGCTTGGCCGTCCTTGCGGTCAGCCCCGGCTACAATTCCATAAGCTGGATAGATTTGCTGCCCTTTGCGTCCGACTCGGCCGTAAAAACCCAGATCGGCAAGCATATGCTGGGCGCAAGTATTCGGGCAGCCGGAAAGGTTCAGCTTAAACTCTGCGAGCTGATCCAGATCGAGTCCTGAATCAACCAGCTTGCGCGTAATCTGCTGCAAGGCTCCTCTCGATAGACAGATGCCAAGTCTGCAAGTATTCGCCCCGGTGCAGGCATTCGCATTAGCCAGCAGCAGCGGTGTGGACGAGAGCTCGGAAATGCTTTTGACCACGGCATAAACGTTTCCAAGATATACGCCCGGGATGTCACGCAGCCGCAGATTCTGCCCCAGCGTAGCACGCAGCACGCCGTCGCCGAATGGCTCCAGAAACTGTGCCAGCGCAGTCGCCTCCTGATTTTTCAGCGCGCCGAATGACATTGGTATAAGGACAGAGTAGAGCCCGGATTGCCGTTGTGACTCCACATTGCGGCGTCTCCAGAGCTGGAACTCAGCGCTATCGTCCTGCACCGGAGCAAGCCCAACAGGGATTTTCGTCGGGGCACATGCGGGCAGCTTCAACGGCTCCGGATGGGACGCGCGCAGTTGGGCAAGCTCTTGCTCGTATAGCTCGCGGAAGCGCTGCTCTCCGAGCTGCTTCCATAGGAACCGCAGGCGAGCAATGTACTTATTCTTGCGGTTGCCATACTTGTCGAGCAAGTGCTTGGTGGCCTCTGCCACAACGTAAACATCTGCGTCCGGAATAAACTCGTAGAGCAGATGCCCGACCTCAGGGTCCGAACCCATGCCGCCGGCGATGTACACCTTGAATCCGCGTGCGCCGTCTTTTATGGATGCGATGAAGCCTAGATCATTAAATTGGGCATAAGCCGTATCTTTCGCAGAATTCGAGAAAGTAATTTTGTACTTGCGCGGCAACACCCACGAATCAGGTTCGGCAATCAACCGGCTGGTTAGCGCGAAGGCGTATGGACTGGGGTCGAACACCTCATCGGCCGCGGTGCCGGCGTCGGGCGAAACCATAATGTTGCGAACCGTATTTCCACCGCCGCCTCGGGTTGAGAGTCCCGCGGCGAGCAACTGCCGCATCACAGGAATCACATTCTCCAGGGCAAGATTGTGGATCTGGAATTCCTGCCGGGTCGTAATCTGGATGGCCTCACTGCCGTACTGCGCCGAAAGCTGCGCCACGGTTTCCAACTGACTTGGCGTGATCGCCCCGCCCGTACAGCGGATGCGGAGCATGTAAGTCCCGTCTTTGCGCTGCTCATAGCAGCCAAAGGGTACACGTCGCGCCTTCAGGGACGCCGCATCAAGTTCTCCTCCGAGATGCTTGCTGATCATCGATTCCAGATTGTCAATCTCAGAGGCCAAGGAGTTTGGAATTTCGTAAGACATCACTTCCCCTTCCCGAGTACTGTTGAAACCTCAATCTCTTCCCGCGCCACAACACCCTCGCGAATTCTGAACGACTTCACATCCGGCTCCGGCCCGGCCAGCGAGACAATCACGTAGCTGATCTGCGGATCGAAAGCCAGGCGAATATCCTCTTGCGACGGACGCGCCGGACTTGCCGGATGGCTGTGATAGGCGGCCCGAAGCGAGTAGCCTTCACTACGCATTTGCCGCAAAGCTGCAAATTGCTCTTTCGGATCGAGACTGAAGTGTTCGGGCGAGGCATCAACGTTCCTCAGACGAATCACTCGCTGCACCTGACCGTCTCTCTCTCCCAGATACCCGCAAGCCTCAATCGGAGCATGCTCCCGCGCATGACGAATGATTTCCTCAACCACGCTGGCCGCGAGCATCAGCATGCGGGCGCTCCGTTGGTCTTCAAGTCGCAAACAACCTGCTCTTCGTCCACTAACTCATGGATCGTGCGATTCTCACCGCAAACCGCACAGCGGCGGTTGCGATTAAACCGAACTTTGCGGAAGTTCATGTCCTTGGCGTCAAACGTAAGCAGTGCGTTAGTGAGCAACTGCCCGGTCCCGCAGATAAACTTCAAGGCTTCGGCGGCCTGAATCGTCCCCAACATGCCAGCGACAGCACCGAGGATACCCGCTTCTGAGCAGGTCGGAATCGCTCCTTTAGGCGGTGGGGCAGTAAACACGCAGCGATAGCAGGCAGACTTGCCGGGCACGACTGTCATGGTTTGTCCGGTAAAGCGCAGGATGCCGCCATGTGAGAACGGAATGCCAGCCAGCACACAGGCATCGTTGATCAAAAACTTGGCGGCGAAGTTGTCCGTCCCGTCGATCACAAAATCGTAGTCGCCAATGATCTGGCGGATATTCGCCGCGCGGATAAACTCGTGATAAGTCCGAACCGTAACGTCGGGATTCAGGGCGCGCATTTTCTCTGCAGCCGAATCGACTTTGGGCTTGTTCACGTCCGCGGTGAAGTGGATGATCTGCCGCTGCAAGTTGGAGAGGTCCACCACATCCGCATCGGCAATGCCGATGGTTCCCACACCTGCAGCAGCAAGATACAGTGCGGCGGGCGAGCCCAGACCACCGGCTCCGATGATCAGCACCTTGGCTTGAAACAGCTTCGCCTGCCCTTCTATGCCTACATCTTTCAGCAGAATGTGTCGGCTATAGCGTTCGAGACGTTCTTCCGTGAACTCAAGGTCACTCATATCGCTGCCAATCCTCTTTGCAGGTCTTCCAGAATGTCGTCGACATCTTCAATTCCAACCGAGAATCGCAACATCGAGTCGCTGACTCCCATTGCACGCTGCTCCTGCGGCGAGTATTCGCAATAGATTGTGGACGCCGGGTGCAAGATGAGGCTCTTATTGTCGTTAATGTTGGTAGCTCTCCGCACCAGAGTCAGCGCATTTTGAAGGGCAAAACACTCTTCGCGGCTCTGAAGGTCGAATGTGAGAATGCCGCCAGCGCCGCGCGGAAGCACACGCTCGGCAAGGCAATGATAGAGAGAACTCTCCAAGCCCGGATAATTCACCCGCACCACGCGAGGACGCTGCTGCTCGAGCCAGCGCGCAACCGCCAATGCGTTGGCGCAGCTTTTGTCGATGCGCAGGCTCAGCGTTTCTAACCCAAGCGTTTGCAAAAAAGCATTGTGCGGTGACAGGCATGCTCCCATATTGCGGTACACCTCGCGCCGCAACAGTGCCAGAAATGCATTCGGACCAAACTTTGCTGCCCAGGGGGCGATCTTCGGATTCTGGCTCCACTGAAACGTTCCGTTGTCGAGAATCAGACCGCCGACCGAAGTCGCTCCGCCCGAAATGTACTTGGTCGATGAAATCACTTCGATGTCGACTCCGAAATCTTTCGATTTCAACAAGTACGGCGTGGTCACCGTGCCGTCGAGAACCACTGGCACGCCGCGCTCATGCGCGATCCGAGCCAAAGCTTCGAGATCAATCAACTGAAGTTGGGGATTGGTGATCACTTCCAGAAAAACAGCTCGAGTATTTGCGTTGATTGCCGCAGCTACCGCGGAAGAGTCAGACATGTCCACATACTTCACCTCAAGTCCCCAGGGCTCGAGCGTGCTCTCGAAAAACGAGCACGTATTTCCAAACAGGAATCGCGTCGTGACGATATTCGTGCCTGCCTCGGCCAGTGCCAGAATCACATTGCTGATAGCGGCCATCCCCGAAGAAACAGCGATCACGCCAATCGCGTCCGAGAGGAGCCGAACACGATGCTCGAATTCTTCTACCGTGGGATTGGAGACCCGGGAGTACGAGTGCGCCAGGCTTCGGCCTTCAAACGCAAATTGAATGGCCTGAGCATCGGCAAACTCAAAGGCGACGTTGTCATAGACGGGAGGACGCAGAGTGCCTTGAGCGTCCATCTTGGTATGGCTGCCATGAATCGACTTGGTGGCGAATCCACTCATTCGCCACCGCCCATGAAATACAAGAAATCGACTTCATCGCTTGCGGCCAAAGTTGTTGACGCGTAGTCCGCTTTATCCACAAAGTTGCCGTTCAGTTGGACCGAAACCATATCGGGACGCTCGACTTTATTGAGCGCCAGCAATTCAGCGACGGAAGTCGGCTCCTTCTCAATTGTCTGAAGCTCGCCATTGACTCGGATGACCATCAACGAAAAGACCTTTCCCGTATGAGGTAATTAACGGTGTTTGCTCGCGGCTTAATTCACTCGAATGAGCCCCGCACTCTTTATTTAAATAACCTGATTGATTTACTAATGTATATCGTGATTATGCAGCTCTGGCTTTTGTGTGTCAATAGAGTTGGACGTGTTCCAAATCAGGAGGGGATAACGGTTCGCAGGAAACGCAGCGCGAGAGTTTGCCAAGTGACTCATTACAAAACCACGTCAACTTTAGACATCTTAGATTTCGTACGTGACTTGGCTTTCTGCGGCGTAACACCGTTCGCAGACTTGTGCCAGCGTAGTTGAATTCAGGAAAGTTCTCGAATTCTCGTTGAACGTCTGCCACACGTCCTTCAGGGCAATTCTGGCTGTGTTTCGCCGGCGAGTTCGAGCTGCCAGGAAATTTACATTTTCTACAGGACCTTCGAGAGCTGTGACCACTTCGAGCAGGGTAATGGACTCCGCCGTGCGCGCCAGCGTGTACCCGCCTAGTCGCCCGCGAGCGCTGGTCACAAACCCCGCTTTTTTTAGCAGGAGCATGAGCTGATCCAAATATTGCTTCGAAATACCCTGACGCTCGGCAATCTGTTGGACCTGTACCGGGCCGGAATCCTGGTGGCGCGCCAGATCGACAAGCGCTAACAGCCCATATTCGCCTTTAGTCGAAAGTTTCATTGCTTTTGAGCTGTACTCCCATTCAGAGCTCGCTAACGTCGTGACCGCTCGCTTGACCGTCACCGTAATCCCTAGTTACGAACCCTGGATTACGGCAAAAATGGATGACGACCGCTAACAGGTATTATCCGGTAACGGATCGCTCTGATCAATAAGTTCCGCTGAGTTGCTAGCATCTTTGCCTTGAAACAGTCGCGCGCAACCGGCGTGGAACTACGACAAGGTGTGGGTGGGTCTCAGCATTATAGGGTCTGCTTGGATCTGAATGATGGGCGGATGTTCGCTGCAGCTTGCGCTAACGAGTCTCTCCAATTGGTCGATGGAGTCCGCCAGCGCAGGACTTACCCGCAGGTGGGGGATAATCACGCTGTACCTGGCGCCGCAGACCCGACATCGAATGAGATCGGCCAGTATCCTTCCCATCGGGACACCGGCAACTTCCAACTCGCCATTGCTGAGCGGAAGCCTGCACGCGATTGGATTGAATACGATAGGCATAGCTGATATTCCTCAAATCGTGTAGTCCACCAGAGTTTCTTCTTCGGCGAAGAACTCGCGGTAAATTGCTTTTCTCAAACGCGCAAAATCCAGACTACTGCGCTGCCGAGGACGCGGCAAGTCAATAGAAACTACCTTCTTTAACGTACCAGGACGATTGCTCAGGATTAGCACGCGGTCTGCCAGATAGATCGCCTCGTCAATATCGTGCGTGACCAGAATCATGGTCGTCCGCTCGGTCTGCCAAATGCGCAGGATCTCCTGCTGGAGCTGAATTCGCGTCAATGCATCTAAGGCGCCAAAAGGCTCATCGAAGAGCATCGCCTGTGGCCGTTTCACCAGTGCCCGTGCGATAGACGCCCGCTGCGCCATACCACCCGAAAGTTGATGCGGGTAAGCCTTCTCAAATCCGGTTAGTCCTACTAGCTCAATATGCGCACGAATCAGCTCGCGCGCTTCCTGCGTGCTCGCGTCGCTGAAGGCAAAGGCGATATTATCCCAAACCGTCAGCCAGGGAAGCAGTCGATGTTCCTGGAAGACCAAGCCGCGATCACGCCCAGGGCCGTCAAGTTTTCGGCCATTTAGTTCGACCACGCCCTCGGATGCATTTTCCAGGCCTGCGACAATGCGCAGCAACGTGCTCTTCCCACAGCCGCTGGTTCCGATAATGCTGACGAACTCCCCTGGCAGAATTTCAACGTTAATGTTTTGCAGAGCGAGTACATCCTTGCCCTTCACCACAAAGCGTTTGGAAACACCTCGCAGCGAAAGCTGTTCCCCGCCACCGTTGGTTGCCACTAACTGCATGGACATCTCGACTATTCTCCGTTGTAATGCAACTTCCATGGCACCAGGCGCACTTCAAGAAACTTCAACGCAACATCCATCAGTTTGCCGATTACACCAATTGAAATCATGCCCGCGATCACGACGTCTGGCTGGCAGAGTTCCCGACCATCCACAATGATGTAACCCACGCCTTGCTCGGCAGCAATCAGTTCCGCCGCTACAACGCAGGCCCAGGCTTGACCGATTCCGACACGCATACCCGTCATGATCGACGGCAGCGCGCCTGGAAGCACAATCCTGCGAATGAACTTCCATCTGGAAACCTCGAGCACATTTGCGAGTTCGACAAAACGGTTGTCCGTCTGTCGAATGCCATCAATCACGTTGATCACAATAGGAAAGAATGCGCCTAGAAAAATGATGTAGACCTTGGATGCTTCTCCTATGCCAAACCACAAAATAGCTAGAGGAATCCACGCAATCGGGGGGATGGGGCGAAACAGTTGGACAATCAGGTCTGTGATTCGCGCGACGGTTGTCGAAATCCCGACAGCCACTCCCAGGATGAGGCCCAGCAGCGCCGCCACCGAAAAGCCCTGCATCACACGAACGAGACTTACATAGATATGAACGCTCAGGTGCCCCTCGCGCACTAGCTGCCACAAAGTAGACGCGACCACTATGGGAGATGGCAAAGACACTGCCGGGACCAACGACGTCCGGCAGAGGAACTCCCACAGCGCCAATAGAGACAGCGGAAGGACGACGTACTGTAATGTGCGGCTAAGCCGAGAATCGCCGAACCTCGCGAGTGCGTTCCTCCATGCCAGCAATCGTACGGCCTGCAGGCTGTTCGCGTGCGAGCTTTCGGAGCCGGCCATCTGAGGCCTCGTAATCTCCAACGCTGATACTTTCGACATCATGATACGTACTCCTTAATCCCTTACCAAGCGGTCAAGATGGATGAACACGGGATGCTTGGCTTGTTCCTCATCTCGGCGGACCGAGGGCGATTCGTTGATAACTTCCTCAGGCTTAATGACCCAGACGGTACTTAAGTCAACATCGCCAAGACGCTTGCGTATGGCCACGTAATGTTTCTGGAATACTGGCCCCGCCACATGCGCCTTTACCGGTACGCCTTTTATCTGATAAGAAACCGTTCCTGTTCCCTTCAGCAGAACCGAAACCTTACGGTCGTACCAAATGCTTCGGACCAGATTGCGATTGGTGCGCGAAGACTCCAGTAGTTCCAACACAATCAGGTTCCCATCGTCGTCGAGAGTCAACGAACCCTTCACGACCGAATGCGGCGCTCCATGCTCGTCCACCGTAGTGAGGACCTTCACGGTCGATTCATCTTGCAGCAGTCTGGTGACTTCTCCATTTAACTGTTCAGCCATGAATTTTCCTTTCATCCACCCCGTTCCATTGCCAACCTTGAAAGCTTGCAAGAATAGGGATCTCGGAGATTCGTTTCTACTTCAGCCCCGCCTGTTGGAGGTAGCGGCTATCCAAAAAAGAGTCAATGTCGACGTGAGACCGGCTCAAGTTATTAGCGCGAAGAAACTCCTCCGTCCGTTTCAGATCCACCGTGACATCCTGTCGAATTGCCGGGTTATAGTCGAACTTGCCGATGACTTTAAAAATCTGGTCCGCAGGCAAATTCACATCTGACGCGACGAGTTGTGAGGCCTCCCGTGGATGAGCTTTCGCAAACTGGTAGCCGCGCTGGTAGGCTTGCAGTACCTTCACGACAAGCACCGGATTGGCAGTGGCGAAATCGTTTCTTACAAAAATCGGGCGCAGACCTTGCTTTACACCCGTGCCATCTGCAATGAGGGTACCGTTCTCTTCCAATCTGGCAAGGAATGGCTCCCAGGCGGCACCGGCATCGATGTCACCGTGATTGAAGGCATTGATCAGATCTGCTGGCTGGAGATGAACGATCCTGACATCGCTGACTTTCACATTGGCTTTCTGCAGCAATAGATAAAGAAGATCGTGTGAGACCGATCCCTTGGTGATTCCAACCCGCTTTCCCCTCAAATCCGCTATCGTCTTAATCCCGGAGTTTCTTCTCGCCACAACTCCCAGCGTTTTGGGTCCCACGCTAGCTATGCCGACGATGCGGGTATTCACTCCTGCCGAACGCAAAATAATTGCCGGGGTATCGCCGATAAAGCCAAGGTCCTGCTGACCGGCGGCGAAGGTCTCATTTTCCGGTGGTCCAGAAATGAAAGAAGTCCATTTCACCGTCACCCCACTTCTTTTGAGGTCGTCTTCCAGCCAGTGTTTCTGCTTGGCAATGAAGATAGGGATGTATGACAGGGAAGGCTGAGTGGCGATCCGAATCTCCTTAGCGGTCTGGGCGTTCGCGGCTTCAACGGTGGCTGTATTCCCCACAAAAGCCGCAAGCAGACTAACAATAACAACTAGCTTTTTCACGGTTTCCTCCAACTTCGTTGCAAACGGGAATCCGCAGCGCGATTCCCCTAAAATTCGAGTTACAGCAAGCGCGCCAGATCCGAATCTGGATGGTTGCCACAACGTCGGTAATCATCGAAATCAACACCTAGGCCATAACGCGCCCGCAACCTATGAAGACCCAAAGCCAGGCGTACGTAGTATTCCAGCGACGGTATCTTCTGGTCGTGAAAGTGGGATCCGGGACGCGGCGTCCAAACAATGAAGACCGTCGAAACGCCATGACTCGTCAGGTCCTCGGCTTCCTCCAGGGTCGCATTCAGCGCATCATCTTCGCTCGCGAATCCGAAAGGCTGGGCCAATTCCACACCGCCCACCACACCGGTGCCAACATTACCTCGACCGAAAATATCTACTGCCGCAATCAACCGCCGCTTCCACTCGCGGTAGCCGACCCACTTGGATTTTCCCGGACAAATCCAGTTAAAGAGCCGTTCATTCAAAACCTCCGTGTCGGCAACGTAGCTACTAACTCCGGTCTCCTCGTAAATGCGAGACAGTTGCTTTTCCGTAAAAGCAGAACTCATCAATTGGCACGGAAACTTCTTGGGCTCAAAGACGCGGCCCGCGGCCTGCAGCACTTCAATGTAGTAATCCACCTCGCGATCGAAATCCGAGTCGCCATGCATGTCGCTGCCTGCGGTCAGATACAGATTGGCAAAGCGTCCGGGTTCTTTGAGCGCTTCGCGCAAGGTCTCCTCGACGTCATCAGCGTTGACCCGCGATGGAATGTTCCACTCCTGCTTCTGCTGCTTAAGATGGGTCACGATGTCGCAGAACCGGCATTCGTGCTTATCTGTCCAGAAGTGGCAGTAGTTTGCGACAAATAGATTTAACCGCTGTGGGCGCGCAGTGAGAACATACTCCATCGCTGTGCCGCGACTGGTTTTCTTGCCGTAATATGCGGGCCGCGACCAAAGCTCGACCTCTTCCAGAATCTCTTCACCGTCACGAAGTACGAACTGGCCATCGTGCCAATCAACCACGTAGGGATTCAGTTCCAGCGGCGTAGGGTCGGTCAGAACTGTCGTGCCGTCGCGGAGGATCAAGGACTCAGGCACCGGAGTAAGTGCTCCATCACGAGCACCGAAAATATATTTGCCGCGCACCTGGTGTTGCGACGGGTCAACGTGCCGAAACGCTTCTTCCGTGTAGTGAACGCCTCGGCGGCGCGCATCGATTTTGAGCACGATCAGACGCGGAATCTGCGGATATTTTTCTACTACTTCTGCAAATGTGAGCTCCCGCTCGGCCCCAATGCCTTCTTGAACTGCGAACGGCGATGACATTCTCGTTCCTCTCTACTTCTTCCAAGCTTCAGAACCATTGCAGCTACTGTTGCGAGTTGCGACGCTGATCCTGGAAACTTCCGCTACAGCTTTTATTGGCAAAACAAAACGGCCCGCGATCTCTGGATCGTGGGCCGTGCGCTTCAGGACTTTTTGACTGCCTTAAAACTCTTGCACTAAGGCATCGCACCCCTCACACAAACCACGACTCCGCTCCGACACATACAACAGAAGCACATGTCCATTTCCGAAAGCGCGGTTATGTTGGTTATGAGGTGCATAAACTCTGAACACAAACTATCAAGGCATCGGGCAAAAAGCAATAACAAAATTTAGATCGAAATACTCAACAAATAGCGATCCATGTCAGAACCGCGCAAAATTTGCGCCCGGACAGAACTTCAACAGGACGTCATAGATGACGACTGCTTTTGTCATGTTCTGAAGCCTTCGTTCAATCCTTGGGGCGGCGTACGATGGGAGCACCCGCCGATTCGATCATGATGTTGAGGCAAGCGGGCTTATCGCTGGCCAGAGCCCGCTGCAATGCGGCGGGAACCTGCTCGGCGCAGGTGACATGTTCTCCATATCCGCCCAACGCCTCGACAACTTTGTCATAGCGGGCTGGCAGCAGCTCACAGCCTTTGGCACGTTCGTGCCCATAGGTGCGTAACTGTATCTGGTATTCGGCGTTCCAACGGGCGTCATTGCCAATAACGATGATGACCGGAAGTCGATTGCGCACGGCGGTCTCAAATTCGGCCATGTGGAAACCAAAGGTTCCGTCTCCCATGATGGCCAAAACCGTCTTCTCCGGACGTGCGGCTTTGGCGCCGAGGGCGAATGGCATTCCTGTGCCAATTGAACCAGCTACGCCGTTGATCAGTCTCTCGTCGGACGTGATCAGCGATTGCGCCCATTGCCCGATCTCGCCTCCATCGCAAATCACAATATGTTTCTGATGTTGAGCCAGGAAGCTGTTGATCCCTCGGCACACTTCGATTGCGTGCAGCTTCCCGCCTGTCTTGGAGCGCATCTCTTGCCACTGCTCCGGGCGGTAACTCAGGGCGGAAGCCACCTCTTCGCTCCAGCCGGAAGTTCGAGCACTCTTCTGCGCCCTCGCCGTAAGAGTCTGCATGGCGCTCGTGTGGTCAGCCTCGGCATGGCAGACCAGCCGGCCCGGCTTGGCGCCTGCGATCTGCGCCGCAGCCTCAAGTTCAGCGTGCAGAAGCATGAATTCGCAGCTCTCTGCAATGAAAGGAGCGTCGCCGAATTTCAAAGTAAAGTCGAGGGTTTTGGCAACCAGGAGAATAAGATCGGCTTGGGACAACACCTCGGCAAATGCGCCCAAGCTGGGATCGTTGATTCCGCGCGGGCTTTCGAGTCCGATTACCGGAACGTCCAAGGTGGATTGCAAGCCTTGCATCTGCTCGCGGCCGGACGCGGTACAAAGCGCGGGCCCGCAGAGTATCAGAGGCTTCCGCGCACGCGCCAGCCTGGCTAGGATGAGGTCGGCGACATTGTCCGCCAGCGGCATTCGCATAGGCTCAGTCTCGGCAGCATCCGGCAATGGCGACATCTCGAGATTGACTTCCTGCTCCAAAAGATCTTGCGGCAGGCTCAGATGCACCGGTCCCGGCCGGCCCGATGCGGCCACACGAATGGCCCGCGCGAGTTCGTGTCCCAGGGTGGCAGCCGATTGCGCTGTCCACGAGGCTTTGGTGACAGGTTTCGCCATTTCAGCCTGCGCCATCTCCTGGAAAGCCCCGCGCCCCAACTCACTCAATCTGGTATGCCCGGAGAGATACACAACGGGTGAATCGGAGGCCCGGGCCGTGATCAGCCCCGCCGCTCCGTTGGCGTGACCCGGCCCGCCCGTAACCATAGCAAAGCCAACCTTTCCGGTTACCCGCGCCCACGCGTCCGCCATGTGGACTGCTGCCGCCTCATGCCTGACATGAATCAACTGAATGCTCGTGTCTTGTACCGAGTCGAACACCGGCATGACATGATTTCCGGAAAGGGTAAATAGCTTGGAAACGCCATAACGCTCCAGTGTCTGGGCAACGATGTCAGCCCCTCTGAGCTTCTTCGGCATAAGTCCCCTTATATCGCAATTGTGATCCAGTGTACTTGAAAACCTCGCTAATCAGCTGCCTCTCGGCTATGCCCCGGACCTGCCACTTCTTGCGCTTGGGCGCAACTCGCGTCACTGGCATCGCAACCACGGGATCGCTATGCAGCACCGGGGACTCGGATTCCATCAATGACCCCCTTGCGTATGGGAAGCGATTCAGTTACTATGCGAAGCATGGATTTCCTGATGCCAATGAGCGAGTGTCGAGCCAGCATGTGTTGCTGCTGTATTCGCGTCGTTTCTGGCATTCTCGGCTAGTTTCAAGTTTCCAAGTCTCGTCGAGCCCACTGCCAGAGCGCAGTGGGTTTTGTGTTTTAGGACGTAGATGGCGGAAAAGAGTTAAACATGAGCACGGGTGGCGAAGTGGCTAACGCGGCGGCCTGCAAAGCCGTTATTCATGGGTTCAAATCCCATCCCGTGCTCCAAACTATTCGGAAGTGGTTTCGGAGTTTGAGAAACCTTATGACGTTTGCGGCTATTACGAGCACGATTGTTTCGCCCGCTTTCGCGACATGTCGCATGGCCATGGGCATGTGCACCAACATGCGCATTGTGGGCGAGAAGGCCGAAACATAAAGTTACAAATTCGGCGATTCAGGATTCTCGGAGGCCCACGAACAGATCGTGGGCCTACTTCTTTTTGGAGATCAAATAGGAGCATAGGAAATGGCAAACACTTTTACTTCTCAGACGGAAAAGACACTGACGCATATCTACGTACGCGATGCCCAGAAGGGCTTCGTCCGGCCCTGCTGGGCCACAGGTGCGGAGCTTTATTGCGGAATGTGCATGAGAGGTACGATTCAGCCGGTGATTGGCGCCGTGTGCCCAATCTGCTCCAGTACAGTCGAGCGCATTCTGGAAGTCGCATCTGGAGGAACGCCTAAACCTGCACGTAAACGCCGAGACTGTACGATCCGTGTGGTGAGTAAGGATGCAGGACGGGTAAGTTCTGGGATGTTGCTTGACTTTCTGGATTCGCGAAAAGCCCGCGCATAACCATGCCGGACTTCTTACGAACGGGCCGGGGGCAGGGTGTGCTGCCCCCGAGCCTTGCTGCGTGCCTAGGCGGCCTTCATGGATTTCGCCGTCATTGAGCAAGACCCGGCGCACCGACGGCACATCTCGGCACAGCGTTTCATCGTTGGATTGTCGCCCATGCCTTCGCACATGATCGCGCACGTTGTGCACATCTCTGCGCACATCGCGCACATTTCTCCACTCATCGGAGACATGCGCGCGATGCAATTGGCGCACATCTGGCATATTTCCATGCAGTCCATGAAGGTGCACATCATCTTCATGTCCATCTTGCCGCTGTTCATGCACTGCATCATGGTTTCCATGCACATAGCCATGCAGTTGCGACAATCCTCCATACATCGACGC
>Ga0181520_10003075_pt1 | contig 29806 bp, 28 predicted proteins | sample PEATcosm2014_Bin_29_FD_132451 | JGI IMG/M metagenome (GOLD analysis project Ga0181520, IMG submission 132451) | Peatland microbial communities from MTU Mesocosm Facility, Houghton, MI, USA - PEATcosm2014_Bin02_30_metaG | ecosystem: Environmental > Terrestrial > Soil > Wetlands > Peat | place...
GAATCAAAGCCCCAGACCACCCGGTTGTTCTAGCTGAACAACGACCGATCGGATCGCGTTTGCATGAGAAGTTCAACGGAAGCCCCGGGTGGAGCAGAGCGGAACCCGGGGAGGATGTCACTTGAAGAGGAAAAGAATCTACTTGCTAACTTGCGCAAGTTAGCAAGTAGATTCTTCAGTAAAATATCAATCGGTATCGCAGCATTTGACGCGAAAAATATTTTCGGCTCTGCTTGCGGCGGTCATTATAATTAACCCTTCACTAATTTTTCAGGAGTAGGTATGCGTATATGCCTGCCAGAAATGTTGTTCAAAGGAATTTATTTCATTGGACAATTGAGGATTTTTACGGGGGAAAATTTAAAATTTAAAAAAGAACAAGGCACTAATCGCCGAATACACAAACATCGGAGGGGGATGTTGCCTCGTTGTCAGAATAAATAGTCAGAATAAATAGGTGGTATTTTGAGGGCTTCTGGGAAGCCCTTTTTATTTGCCGATAAAAATAATTTTATCGCGAGCCCCGAGTGCGTCAGGGATCGAGCCATCGCGGCGGATTTACTTTCTACGGTGCTTGCGCTAGAATCACAACGGTTTTCATTAAAAAATAATTGTCTTTCAATAAAGATAATTCATATCTATCCACTGGCTCTCGCGAGCCAACAATCCAAAAAAGGAGGATCGTGATGATAAAATTAAAAGAGCTTTTGATAAAACTAGCACCGGAAGTGCGTAAGCACTACGAACAGCGCTTTATGTCGGATTACCCTTATCAATCAAAAGGAATTTTCGTGGCGATGTCGTTGCCGCATCTATTGATTGATCTCCTATTGTCACCGGAACCGAGAGCCGTCCATTTGAAAAAAAGGGGAATAGATTGGCCAGAAGCTGAGCAGTTTCTTGACGGGCATGCCAGGAGCGTTGTTTTGCAAGGTGCACTCAAAAATGCGGTTCGTATTGAGGCCGTCATAGAGGACGAGGCGCCGCAAATTTGGAGATTAAAAATAAAATTCTTCGAGCAGAAAAAACAGTGCGGGTTGGATCTTTGTCTATATATAGACAAAGATATCGGGGTTGTCTTCTCGGGAGGTATAACCCTCCATTAGGGTTAATGTATGAAAATTTGCTTTATCGGAGTAATCATTCTTGATTGCTCCGTTTTTATTATCTTTTTGCGCCGTCACCCGGGCGATTTGACATATTTATAATATGGGTGTATAATATCAAACAGAACATTAAGAAGTAAATAGGAGATATCTCCTTGTTGTTTAGTTGCTTCGCCTAGGCTGTCTTTGTAAAACATAAAAGACAACCTGAGAGAAGTAACTAAATTATTTTTAACTCAAGGAGAAAGTAATGAAAAAGGTATCGTTGTCTGTTAGTATTTTTTTGGGCGTGATTCTTGTTTTTTATTATTTAACCAACGAATTTCCTCCCGAGATGCATTATCAGGGAACCATCTCCTGGGGGGACCATGATTCCCTTAGGGTAGACATTGCGGAAAGAGGGAACTCTATAACAACCTCCCTGATTCCTGCAGGACAGGATGGGGATGTTAAGATTATTGGTACGACCCAGGCGCAGGCTTGGCAAGGAGGAAGATGTAAGTGGGGCGTGACGATAACGGGGAGGAAGGGAGTTCTCGTGGAGTATCTTCCTGACTGTGACAGAGAGGAGGTTTTCGACGCCGCGAAAGTGTATCTGAACGCGGCGATGAGGGAAGTTTACAACCCTCATCATCGGGTTAATGACTAGGGCCGGTATTTTGAAGCCATTTTACTTATTATAAGTGGCTTCTTTTTTTATCTGACATTGTGAACCCATTTGTTTACTCAATTAATTGGGTGGATATTTTTTCAACTCTTCCACGATCTTTTTGACCTCGCTCGCATTTTCGGCTGCCATCAGCTTGATGCGTAATTCTTTCGCATCATCGAAGCCCGATATGTAGGCTTTAAAATGTTTTTTCATAACATCGAAATTTTTAAGGCGGCTTTCCGTGTCGTTGCTGTGATATAGTTTCTCGAAAAGTTCCGTGTGGACAACCATGCGGTCAAGTTTTTCCTGAATGGTCGGAGTTCTTTCCGAGAAGAACCATGGATTTCCGAATATGCCGCGACCGATCATCGCGCCGTCAAGACTTCCGGCGGCGATTTTTGTTCGTGCATCATCGAGTGACGCGATGTCACCATTGCCAAGGATAAGGGTATCGGGAGCATGGCGGTTCCGAAGTGCGGCGATCTCCGACGCGAGATTCCAGTGCGCCGCCACGTCCGACATTTCGTTGCGCGTGCGGAGATGGACGGTGAGCGCGGCAAGATGTTCTTCAAGAAGCACAGGAAGCCATTCTGGAATTTCATTTTTTGCATAACCGATGCGGGTTTTGACGGAGACCGGCAATTCTTTCGCGCCGCGCTTTGTTGCCTGAACGATCTCTTTCGCAAGCGATGGATTTTTGATGAGGGCAGCGCCGGCACCCTGTTTTTCGACGTCTCTATCGGGACATCCCATGTTGATGTCGATGCCGTCGAATCCGAGTTCCCGTATGATGGCCGCCGCTTGTTCAAATTGCTCCGGCTTTGCACCGAAGACTTGGGCGACAATCGGATGTTCGGCCTCGCCATACCACAGATCGACAAGCACCTTTTCCCTTCCTCTTGAAAGCAGGGCTTCCACTGAAACAAATTCCGTCCAGAAGACATCCGGTTTCCCGCATTCGGCGAACATGCGTCGAAACGCCGCGTCGGTGACGTTCGCCATGGGCGCATTCGCAAAGATCGGTTTCTTTAATTTATTCCAAAAGTTCCGAGCCATAATTTATCATTAGCATACTGGAATTTTTAAGAAAAGACATGTTTCTTTGAAAAATATTATTTTTTACGGTAAGCTTCATTCTGTCGTCTTCGATCTAGTCAAGGATCAATGCTTTTTAAAAAACTGAAAGCGTAGATCTCTGCCTTGGTTCGGCCATGCTCACCGCGAGTCGCTGGGGCGACAAAATCTATGATAGAATTTTCTATTTTAAAGAAGTCAAAAAAGAGTAAGGCGCGGTTCGGCGTTTTAAAAACACCGCACGGGGAAATCGAAACACCGGCGTTCGTTGGCGTTGCGACGAACGCGACAATCAAGGCTTTGCGGAACGATGAGGTTGTGAAAACGAATACGCAGATCCTTATTTCGAACACGTATCATTTGCATATTGCCCCGGGTGAGGAAATTTTGAAAATGGCGGGCGGTATCAATAAGTTTATGGATTGGCCGCGGCCGACCATGACCGACTCGGGCGGGTTCCAGGTATTCAGCTTGGGATTCGGCCGCGATCTCGGTGTTGGAAAAGTTTCCAAATCTTTTTCTGGAAAAATAGAGCGGCTCGTCGAAAAGAATACCCAGCCGAACCACGTAAAAATCACGAATGAAGGAGTTTTTTTCAGATCGCCGCTTTCGGGAAAGGAAATGTTTCTTGGGCCGAAAGAATCAATTGGCATCCAGGAAAAAATTGGCGCGGATATTATTTTTGCCTTTGACGAATGCACGCCGCCGGGTGCGACGCGCCAGTATATTGTGATATCAAGCGAACGCACGCATCGTTGGGCCGCGGAATGCCTGAAAGCAAAAAAATCGAAGCAGGCATTATACGGTATCGTGCAGGGATCGCATTTCAAGGATTTGCGGCAGGAAAGTGCGCGGATTATCGGTAAGATGGATTTCGACGGTTTTGGCATTGGCGGGGATTTGGGTGAATCAAAAATCGGAACCCGTGCCGTTCTGAACTGGACATTGCCGTTCCTCGATGAGAAGAAGCCGCGCCATCTTTTGGGCATCGGCCACATCGAAGACATAGAACTTATTATCAAGCAGGGTGTGGATACGTTCGATTGCACGGTGCCGACGCACTACGCACGGCGGGGGGTTGCATTCACGAGCGGGGGACGCATTGATTTTACGAAGTCGGCATTATTGAACGACAAGGAACCCGTCGATCCGAAATGCGATTGCCTCGTCTGTGCGAATTACCGCCGAAACTACATCACGCATCTCGTTCGCGCACAGGAGATCACGGGCGGCGCACTTCTCACATTCCATAATCTGTATTTTTTCAATGCATATGTGGCAAGGATACGGGCAAAGATAAGGAGAGGGACGCTGTAAGCTCGACGGAGAACAAAAATCCTGTTTGCGCACTGATGTCTCCGTGAGACGGCGAGGCACTCCATTCTTACATTCTTAAGAACATAAGAATGGATTTGAATCTCGGCCGGTGATCTTCATTTCGCAAAGTCGAAACGAAGCAGGTGGCTTTGAGGATTGACCAGGTAGAATGCGTTGGTCTCGGAATCGTACTGCGCCGCTGTGCCGGAGGATATCGTCGTGAAATTTGCGAGACCGGAGTCTTCGACGTCGAGAAAGGCGATGTGATCGGAGTAGCTTATGAAAAGATGGTCGTTATCGCGATACCACGTTGCGGTTTGCGCATTGTTCATGTCTGGCAGGTTGAAACGATAATATCCTTCAGGATCGCCCGGCGTGAATATCTCCAAGCTGTTGGCTTCGAGCGCCGCAATCCGCGAACCATCCGCCGTAGCGCTGAAGCTTTCTACGGCGTCGGCGGTCTTTTGCAAGTCCTGCTGGTTTATGTCGTAAAGATAGAACGAACCGTTGTTCGCAAGGATGCCGAGCAGGCTCCCCGTTATCCAATGCAATTCCCTTGCGGAAGTTTCGAGGGCAATGGTGGTCGAAGTGACGGTCCCGGACGAGAGGTCGTAGAAATAAAGAGAAGAAGAACTTGTTTGATGTGCGGAACTGATCCATGCAATTGTATCCGGCGCAACGGCGAGCGTTTTTGCGATGGCCTGTCCCTGTTGCGCCGCGCCGATTTCGGTGCTGGTTCCATGAACCATGTCGAACATTTCCACTTTTTCCGGACTCGCCGCGAAAACGGTTGCGTCGATGAAGGGATCAAAAAAAATATTCGGGGGAGTGGCCGTACTGAATCCCGCTTTTACGAGGATGTTCGAGAGATTGGTGACAGTATCCGTCTGCGTGTCCGCAAATTCGTATGTTCCTTGCGTTGTCCGAAAGATGACGGATTGCAGATCGGGCGATGCGGCGACCAATGTTCCGAAGCCGATTACTTTTCCATCGAACGTGATTTTCTCGCCGGACGTTTCAAGCAAGATATCATCCTGAGATTCTCTGAAATCCACAACAGTGCTGGTTGCTGCGCTCACAGGGTCCGCGGGAACAAGGACGGCATATTTGTGGTTGGCAACCAAGGACGGTGCCACGGCAACGTTCTCATGCCAATCAACATAGCCGGGCGAGGTGAGGTCGAGGAGGTAGTTTTTCGGAAAAAGATCGGAAACAAGCGTCCCGTTGCTCAGAAATCCCGATTGATTTTCGACCGCCTTCCCGTTCAAAAAAATATTGGCATCCTCGGGGTAGGAACGCACATAGATACCGCCTACCTTACTGATGCGGAAACTCGGAAAATCCATACGCCAGCCCTGCGCAAAGAGCACGACACCGGTTCCGAGCGCGAGGAAGAGAAGAAAAAGCACATAAAAAAGAGCCCTACGGCTATTGTGCGACATGGACATATTATAAAACATTCCCTTTTATTTTAAAAGATCTTGCGGTCTTCGTGGCCATGGTATAATGGATACAGATCCCTCATGATCTCAGATCAAATAATTTTAAAAGGGAGGGTATAAATCTCCGCGATCCGTGGATTGCGGTTGCACCCACCCACTTAGTTTCGTTGCTAGAGATCAAAATGGGGTCTAACCAAACAATCGGCGTATGCCGATTGTTTGGTTCTCCTTGTATTAACGGAGAGATCCCGTTCTTTCGAAACATCGCGGAACTGAAGTTTTCTTAACCATTAACGGAGAGTTTCTTTTCTGGAAGATTAATCCAAGTGAGATAAACAAACACCGTTCCGAGGGGTTCGTCTTCGCATACCCTCGGAACGGTGTTTGTTTATCTATCTTATCTTCCTGAAAACTGGAAACTCGGAGTTGTCGGGCCGCCGGTAATCGGAACCGGGCTTCACCCACCCCATGGGCGTGTACTACCACTATACGACGGCCCGCCTACCACTTAGCCGTAAAATGATACCACTAAAAAAACGAACCAGTAAAGTTCGTTTTTTATACCGTCGCTTTTACTGTTTTTGTTCGTACTGGTTTGTGCTGGGTCTTGATGCAATTCGTACACATTTTCACCCTTCTGCCTTCAACCTTACCCCACTGGAGATTGGGATATTTTCGGGTCCAGTTCACGGGATTATAGTGGGCACGAAGCAGGCGGCGAGCACCGCCCATCTGGGATCCTTTGTTGCAGACGGCACACTGTTTCATGGGGAAGAGTATACTTCGAAGCGGATTTTTTGGCAAGCTTTGCCGGTCGAGACCGCCTTTAATCAAAGTTTACCTTTAGTTTCTTTGATTTTTTCTTATTCACTTTAGGAAGGCGGACCGTGAGAATGCCATTTTTGAATGTAACATTCGCGCCATCGGGATCGACTTCCTGGGGGAGGATGATAGAGCGCGCGAAGCGGCCCCAGTAACATTCCTGATAAAGATAGTCTTCTTCGCTCACCTCTTTTTCGCGGTGCCGCGAACCGCGGATCGAGATCGAATCGGCGGTCACCTGGATGTCGATATCTTCCGGCCGAACGCCGGCGATCGCCGACTCGACGACGATGTCGTTCGCGGTCTGATAAACATCCACGGTCAGCTGGCCTTCCGGCTCGCTGTCGTCCCATGCAGCAACGGAAGCTTTCGATTCGATGATCTTCGGCTTGGCGCTTACGGTTTTCGGCTTGGCGGGCGGCACGGCCGCGTCGGTAGCGGCCTTGGTAAGTTCAACTTCGTACTGTTCGCCGTCATCGTCGAAATCCGATTTTGCCCCGGCGAGCTCTTTAAAAAATTTTTCTTCTGAAGCGTCCATAAGTTTTTTTATTATGCCATCATCCCGTTCGTCTGCCGCCGTTCCGCCGCGATGGGATAAGGCGAAGAGTTTTACGAGAAACCTCGGCGATCTTTTGCGGGACTCAGGATGAAGATTCTTTTTTCGACGATGGTAAAGATATTCTTAGTTTTTCAAAATCATTCAACACGAAAAACCCGAGGAGTGTTAGGAACACAAGCGCATAAGCGATGCTTCCACAACTTAGTATAAGCAAATTGAAAAAAGTGTGCAACGCAGTGGCAATGACAAGGCCCAGCGTGAGATAGGATATCGCCTTGCGCCGCAAGATGCCGAGCGCCCAGTAGTAACCGACAATTCCGGCGGTGAGGGAGTGGAGCAGTGTGGCGCCTACAAAACGGAGAGAGAGGGCGAGAGCGATGCTTGTAGCGAAGGAACCTATCGTCCCCGCGCCGCGGATAGCGAACCAGAAATTCGCCAGCGCACCGATGTTCTCGAGCGTTGCGAAGCCGAGTGCCGCCACAATGAGATAGATCATGAGGTCGACCGGATTTCTTGCGATGCGGCTCTTGCCGATTGCGAGATATGCGGCGAAGAACTTCACCACCTCCTCGATGAGGGCGAACACGGCAAGCGCTATGAGCGAGAACCCCCCGATGCCGATGCTTGGCGTGGCGGCCTGAAAAAGACTTTCCAGGATAACGGCGACGAGCCCGAATGCGATACCCGAGACGAACGTGATCACGATAAGCCGTTTCGGCTCAGGATGGGTCTCTTCCTCTTTGACATAAAAAACGAGCCACGCGAATCCCGGAAGGAATCCAAGAAAAAGTGAAAGGATAACCATGGCCTTATTTTAACATAAATTCATCCGCCATTCGCCCGGGAGGCGGCATGACAAACGGCAAGCCACTCTCTATACTGTATTCTATGGACAAACAGGCAGAGCTAAAAAAGCTTGAAGAGGAAATTATGGCGGATGCTGCCCTGCCGCTCCGCGAGTCAAACCTTGTTTTCGGCGAAGGGAACATAGACTGTGATGTGATGTTTATCGGCGAAGCGCCAGGCCAGAACGAAGATCGCCTGAAGCGGCCGTTCGTCGGGCGCGGCGGCCAGCTCCTTGATCGCATGATTCAAAGCATCGGCTGGCAGCGCCCGGACGTCTATATCACAAATATCGTCAAGCGTCGGCCGCCAGAAAACCGCGATCCAACCCCGGAAGAGATAGCCGCCTACCGGCCGTATCTGGCGCGCCAGATCAAGATCATCGATCCCAAGGTGATTGTGACGCTCGGCAGATTTTCGATGAACTATTTTTTGCCGATGGCAAAGATCATGCGCGATCGGGGACGCGGGTTCTTGGTGGATGGTTATCTCATATTTCCTGTTTTGCATCCGGCCGCTGCGTTGCGGTCGACTGAAATGATGAAGGCACTCGAAGAAGATTTCAAGAAATTGCCGGCGGTCGTCCGTGGCGAGGTAACGGCCGAGATCCCGCCGTCCGTGGTCATTGCACCGGCCCGGGAGGCGAAGAAACCGGAGAAGCCGAAACAGCAGCCGCTGTTCTAGCCGTTCTGAACGAAGCGAGGAATCTTTTCGGAGATAACTTAAAGAGAGGATTCTTCGGCTTCGCCTCAGAATGACAAGCCTCCCACAGGTCGGTATTGTCATTTTATCGTGCTACAATAAAAGTATGGATGATTTCGCCCTTGGCTATCTTCTACACCGGTTTTTTTACCGTATCTTCGATTTTTTCCGGCACTGGTACGTGGGCGGTTCGCGGTCGATCGCGCATACCTTCATTTCAACGCTCGAGAACATCGATCGGTCGTTTGCCGTCAAAATAACCCTCGAACATTTTTTTGAGCCGCTCTACAAGGATTATTCGGTAGTTGGCAGAATTCTCGGCATCATCTTCCGTTCCGTCCGCGTTGTCCTTGGCGGGGCGGTCTATGCGATCGTTACGATCCTCTTTGCTGGTGCATATGCGATCTGGGTCATAATCCCTCCCGCGCTTCTTTTCTTTTCCCTGTGGAAAATATAACTATGGACAAGCCTCTCCCTCAAAATTCTCTGGCGGACGTCACGCTCGTTTTTGACGACCCGCGGTTCAGGATGACCATAGGCGGACGGTTGCTCGCGCGCATTGTTGCCTACATTTTTTACGTTTTTCTCGTTGCCGCCACGGTGACGCTTTTTATTTCCGGCGTCCAGCGTTTTGCGATCTTTGGCGTTCTGCTTTTGCTTTTTCTTCTGGATCGGCTGATGCATCGAACCCAAGGCGATACGCCGATTTCGGCAATGCGCCGCACCGGGACCCTGAATATTGCACCCCTGTTCGGCAGCATCGCTTTTTCCGTCCTTGAGCGGGCATTTGATCGAAGCTTGCTGGCCAAGCAGAATTTTTATCTTGAGGTGACAAGCCGAATACTGGAAGTCCCCGGCATTTCCGAAGGTCTGCGCCGTCTCGACGTGCCGCCGGAAGAGTTCAAGGACAAGCTTCACGATTTTCTCGTAAAGAGCCGCTCATCCGAGATTTCCCAGGATGACAAAAAATCACTGGTGGCGTCGGTCGGCACGCTCGCAACGCTCGCCTTCAAAGAAGCGGTTTCGGCGGGGCACAGTTTCGTTGAGCCGTCGGATCTTTTTGCGGCGCTTGTTTCCGTGAGGGACGGGTTCACGGATCGGCTTTTCAATCTTTTTACTATCGAGTCCGGCGATCTGAAACGTGCCCTTATTTTAAGCTCTGCGGCGCGTGAGATCGGCCGGTTGCCCCGGGCGCTTGATGGGTTTGCGCCGATTCTGCGGCGGGGGATCCGCCATCGCGTGATCAACCGGGCGTGGACGTCGCGGCCGACGCCGATGCTCGACCGTTACGGCACTGATTTTACCGACCTTGCGCGGAAATCGCAGGCCGGGTTTCTGATAGGGCATGCTGAAGAATACGAAAAGCTGGTCGAAGTGCTGGCGCGGCCGACGAATCCGAACGCGATTTTGGTGGGAGAGGCCGGTGTCGGAAAGGAAACGCTGATTGAGCATCTCGCGTTCATGCTGGTCAAGGACGAAGTGCCCAAGATGCTCTTTGATAAGCGTTTGGTTTCGATTGAACTGCAGAATCTGATCGCGGGCGGCACATCCGAGGAGTTCGGGATGCGTATTGCGAAAATCGCCGAGGAGATCATTGCTGCGGGAAATATCATCCTCTATATTCCCGATATCCACAATCTGGTGAAGTCTTCGAGTACCGCGTATCTTTCGGCTGCCGATGCTCTGATGCCGATCGTGAAGAGCAATGCGTTTCCGGTTCTTGGCACTTCGTATCCGCGCGAATTTAAACAACTTATCGAGCCGAGGAGTGATTTCGTGGGAGCGTTCGAAGTTATCCCAGTGAACGAGATCAGCGTTCCGGAGGCGGAGACCGTGCTGGCCTATGAAAGCCTGATCCTCGAGAGAAAAAATCATATTACGATCAGTTTTGGCGCCATCAAGCGTGCGACCGTGCTCGCAAAGAGATATTTTACGGATAAATTGTTGCCGTCCAGCGCAGAAGAACTGCTGAAGAGCACTCTCGTGGCGGCTGAGGGTCGCGGTGAAAAAACGCTTGGGCCGGATCTGGTTACGTCAGTCGCCGAGGCGAAGGTGCATATTCCGTTGCATGATGCAGATAAAGATGAGGCTGAAAAATTGCTCCATATGGAGGATATTGTTCATCAGCGCCTGATTGGCCAGGATGAGGCGGTCGCGGCGGTGGCGGAGGCCCTGCGGGAATATCGAAGCGGCCTCGCGCGGCAGGGAGGTCCCATTGCAAGCTTTCTCTTTGTGGGGCCGACCGGTGTCGGGAAGACCGAACTCGCAAAGATTCTCGCCGATATTCAATTCGGTTCGGATAAGATGATGGTCCGTTTCGATATGACAGAATATCAAGATAAGGAGAGCTTTGTCCGCTTCATTGGTTCGCCCGACGGCAAGACGAACGGAGCTTTGACCGAAGCGATCCGGGAAAAGCCTTACAGCCTGGTGCTGCTCGATGAGTTCGAAAAAGCATTCCCCGATATTCTGAATCTTTTCCTCCAGGTTTTTGATGATGGCCGACTGACCGACAATCTTGGCCGTACGGTTGATTTTACCAACACTATTATTATTGCGACATCAAATGCCCATTCGGATATCATCAACGAGGCCTTGAGTAAGGGTGAGGGGATGGCGGAGATCTCGGATTATTTGAAAACCCGTCTGGCGGATATTTTCAAGCCGGAACTTTTGAACCGATTTTCCAAGATCGTGGTGTTTCGCGACCTGTCGCCCGCAGATCTCCAAAAGATCGTTAGGCTGAATCTCGGCGATCTTGCCGATCTCGCGAAGGCGCAGGGTATTTTCCTCGATTTCGATCCTTCCGCGATCTCAGAGATTGTGAAGCTAGGCTATGACCCGGCCTTTGGCGCGCGGCCGCTCCGGCGGACGATTGACGAGAAAATAAAAGCGCCATTATCGTCGGCACTACTCAGCAAGACCATTGCAAAGGGTGATAGGGTGAAGCTTGTCTATGAAAATGACGTCTTCACCTTCGTACCGGTAAAATGAAACTTCTTTTTGTTGCTCGCGTTTTTTCTGTCACGCTGAGCGATGCGAAGCATCTTTTCTTTGGTTTTATGTAGCAGAAAGGATTCTTCGTCCCGTTTGAGACGGGACTCAGAATGACAGATCCATTCGTCATCCTAAGTGTAGCAAAGGATCCTTTCTTTATTTTTCCTTCATCAGATCAGTAAATGTCGGATTCAGGTTTTTTATCAGTGTAATTTTCTTTTTTCTTGTCCATCCCTTGATTTTCTTTTCCGCAGCTATGGCCGTCGTTGGGTCGGGAAATATCTCATACCAAACAATTTTTACGATATGGTATCTTTGCGTACAACCATTCTCGCCACGAGAAATATGCTCTTCGGCCCTTCGTCGGATGTCGTTCGTTATGCCGACGTAAAATACCGTGTTGTGAATATTCGTCATGATGTAGGTGCAATAGATTTTATTCATGACCATAGTATGCCAGGTACGAATTAAATTTTCTTTAATTAAAGAGAGTGTCATTCTGAACGAAGTGAAGAATCCTTTCTGTCGTCTTGAGTCCCGCGAGGGATCATTTTTTGATGCTTTTGCGTCCTTGCCTTTTCTTTTTTGCCGCATTATACTCTGTGCTATGTTTGAATCCGGCAAAAGGGGGAATGCGGCAAAAAAGGCATATGAAATTGCCTATGCGTTGTTTCGTATATCAACAAAAATTAGTGAATCAAGCATTAAGGAAAAGATCGAATCCCATGCTATCGATCTCTTGATTTCGGTAAATAGCGAAGAATACGGCAATGCAGCAAAATCTATTGCCGCGATAGATGCGCTCGTAAAATTTGCGGTAGATCTAAATTTCATCAGCCTCCCGAACGGTGACGTCCTTCTGCGGGAGATTTCTGCGATGCATGAGGTCGTTATTGAATGTCTCGATAAGAGTGACGACGTCGACGTTTCGAAATTCTTTTCCAAACCAAAAGATCCTATTGTAAAGGACGTCACTTCCTTGTCCTCATCGATTGTTCATTCACGTCAGGCAACCATTGTTCATGAGGCCGGAGTACCTTCACCATCTTCTTCTGTCATACCGATGGCCCGCGGTGAGCGCAATCGAACCGAAGCCGGTATCCAGGGAGAAAAAAAACTGGATACTGTTTTTAGTTCGACCGCGTCCGCCACAAATCAGCGGAATGACAGCAAAGAGGAGAACAGTAAGATTCAATCCGGCAATCCGGCAATTGCCATCAGATCCGGAAATCGGCAGATTGCTATTTTGGATAAAATCCGGCAATCCGGCAATTGCAAATTAAAGGAGATACAAGATATTTTGCCGGATTGCAGCGAACGTACGATTCGCTATGATCTTGAAGAACTTATCGAACGCGATCTCATAGAACGTATTGGTGCTGGGGGTCCTGCCGTCTCTTATCGAATCCGGCAAATTGCGTGAAAATGGCAATCCGGCAATTGCCGGATTATCCCTTTTATCCTAGCAACTATTATTTTTTTGACATGGCTTTTCTTGTCATACCGGCGAAAGCCGGTATCCAGTTTTTTGGGAAGCAGAACATGCCTGGGCCCCGTTTTCCAACGGGGCGACAAAAAACTTTCAGTAACCTTTCTTCTTGCCGTTTCGTTGTATCTCGTGCATAGTCGAGGTGCTTTGCGATCTTGCGAAACCTTTCGGCTGAGAGTATAGTATAAGTGTTGACGGTTCGGAGTGAGGCCGAACTAAAAATTGCTTATCAGTGTTTGTTCCGGCGGGAGCCGGAATTCTGGGCAAATTTTTAGTTGATCTCGCTTGAACCAAAGCGAGTTTTTTTATATCACAATCGATCCCTCTTCTGCCTTTCTCTTTATTCGTGAAACCTCACGTCGCGGGTAAAGCGGACAGGCATAAGCGGTCCTGAAAAAAATGGGTGAAATTCCCTTCTGCCGTTTCCTTCAAAAAGCGACGACAGGAAAAAAGGTCGACGACACTTGTATCCACTAACGGATACGGAGGTCGAACGATAAAGAAAATTAATTAAATTAAAAAATGAGTAAAAAATTGGTTTCGGCAGCCCTCACGGCCACCACTTTATTGTGGGCCGTCGGTGTTGCTGCCCTTCCTGTGGCGAATGCCCAGACTTCGTCATCTACGGCCTCATTGCAGGCTGAGATTGCGTCTCTGCTCGCCCAGATCGCCCAATTGCAGTCTCAGATGGGAACGTCGTCAACGAGTTCCACGACGACATCTTCGTACTCTTTCTCCAAGGACCTCACCCTCGGTTCGAAAGGTGCTGATGTTACCGTGCTCCAGCAGCTCTTGATCAACAAGGGCGACTTGACGGCAGTGTCCGCTCCGACTGGTTATTTTGGCACTGCGACGCAAGCCGCATTGGCGAAGTTCCAGACCGCGAACGCCATCTCGCCTGCAGCGGGCTACTTTGGTCCTAAGACCAGAGCGTTTGTGAATTCTATGACGGTCGGTACGTCAACCACGACGACCACGACCACGGGTACGCAGACCACGACCACGACCACGGGTACGCAGACCACGACGAGTGTCGCTGCTCCGGCAACGGGTCTCGCGGTCAGTGTCGCTTCGGATAATCCGGCGACAGGTTCGATCATCAGCTCCGGTAGCACCGGCGGCGGATCGGCGGCTCGCGTTCCGGTTCTCGGCGTGAATTTCACGGCGGGTAACTCTGGCGCGGTCACGATCTCTGATGTGAAGGTTCATAAAGTTGGCGTCTTGTCCGACAGTTCGGTCTCTGGCGCATACTTGGTCCAGAACGGCCAGGTTGTTGCCCAGTACAACTCGATCAACTCGGGTGTGATCGACTTCTCGGGCCTCCAGCTTTCAATTCCGGCCGGTCAGACCCTGGATCTCCAGGTCGCGATCGATCCGGCAGCCGGCCTCCAGCCTGGCAATACGGTTAGCTTCTCGATGAATGCCGCGTCAGACGTTACGGCGTTTGATGTGAACAATAATTCGATTACGCCGGCCGGTAGTTTCCCGATCAACGGTAATGTCTTTACCGTTACGTCCGTGACAAATCCGTCGCTTGCTTCTTTGGCCATCGGTTCAACATCGATCGCTACGCAGGTTACGGCTGGCACGCAGGGAAACATTGTTGGTGCCTGGAACTTCAACGTCGGCAACAACCGGGTGTACTTGGAGGGCATCTCCTTCCACGTTATCGGTTCCGCCAATAAGGGCGATCTCCGCAACGTGAAGTTGGTGGTCAACGGTACGCAGGCTGGCGCCACGCTTCCGACGGTTCCGGCGAACGGTATCGCATACTTCAATATGTCGACATCGTCTGCCAGTTTGAACACGGGTTCGAACAACGTTCAGGTCTTCGCGGATGTGATGGGCTCTCCGAGCTACAACTTCCAGTTCGAAGTCTTGAATTCGTATGACGTTCTCGCGATCGACAGTCAGTACAATGTACCGATTGCCGTCACAAACCGCTATCCTGCCACTACCGCTCCGTATACCACGGGCGTTGGTACTCAGGTATCGATCCAGACGGGTACGATCACGACCTCGCAGGATTCGGCAACCCCGACGGGTAACGTCGCGGTCGGCCAGTCTGGCGTTACACTCGCGAAGTTCGATATCTATGCTGGCGGCGAAGCGGTCAAGATCGAATATCTTGACTTCTCACTCGCCTTCCAAGGGGTGTCGGCTACTACCAGTATCGCCAACGAGATCCGGAACGTTCAGTTGACGGATGATGCGGGCGGTCAGGTGGGTACAACCATCAATACGCCTCCGTCCGGTAACACATGTACAGTCGCCGCGAGCAGTCAGAATGGGACAGGTCTTGGTACTGGTCTTACCAGCCTGAATTTGAATCCAGGTTCTGATGTGTACGGTGATTGTTTCGGAACATCGAGTTCCAACATCAATTATGTTGTTCCGGCGAACACGACCCGGGTGTTGTCCCTCAAGGCTGACATCCAGTCGGCTGCGAACTTCAGCAATGTTACCGCTTCGCTCCTCGGAGAAAACGGCAACTTGCAGGGCCTGACCTCGAGCCAGAGCGGCTCCTCGTCCGGCGCTTCGGGCAGTGCGTTGTCCTTGACCCAGAGCTTGCTCGGGGTTTCCCAGAACAATGCTCTTGCAAGCCCGGTGAACGTTACGGCGAATTCTTCCCATGTGGAGATCGGTTCGTACAACTTCCAGGCTTCATCTGCAAGTGGCGTTCAGGTTAATACCCTGACCTTCACGATGGGTCAGCCTGTTGGTGGCGGTACGACCTCAACCTTCCAGAATGTGGGAGTTTGGGTGAATGGTACGCAGTTCGGAACCACGCAGGGTGTCGTCACGCCTGGACAGGCAGTCTCGTTCTCCGGCTCACCGTTTACGGTTCCTGCCGGCCAGAGCGTGAATGTCAATGTCTATGGTGACATTCTCTCGAGTGGTGTCAGCACGAACGGTGCGGCGACGACCTTGACCGGATGTTCCGGCACGGGTGTTACGTCGTACAACGCGATTACGTGCTCGTCGGCGAACAACAATGCGCCGGCCGGTCAGCAGGTGACAATCGCGGGTGCTTCGGCGATTTTGATCTCTTCCGACGGCTCGCAGCCTTCGGCTGGCCAGATCGTGATGGGCTCCACGGGTAATGTCTTGGCGATCTACCGCTTCACGGAAACGGCGAATGCGGAGAACGTGAAAGTTACCCAGTTGCCGGTTGTCGATGTGGTGACTCCGACCTCTTCCAAGGCATCGTTCAGCAATCTTACGTTGTGGAACGGTTCAACCTTGCTTGGCTCGGTTGGCACCCCGGCTACGACGACTGTTGGTTCCACCAGCACGACGTACCTCTACAACTTCCAGATTCAGGGTAATCCGATCGTTGTTCCTCAGGCGAACTCGATCTCGATCACTTTGAAGGGCGATGCTTCGCCGTACAGCGTGGGCGCGACGGATAATGGTACCAACCAGTTCATCATCGCGACCTCGACGACGGGCGTCCTCACGGCGCTTGGTCAGAGTTCGAACTTGGCGGCAACCCCGACGATCTCGGGAGCGGCCGGCAATTCTCAGACGGTTCTTCGCACGATCCTTACGCCGAGCGTGAACAACACGGTGGCGGACGGTTCGTACTTCACACCGTCGAACCATCAGTCAAGACAGACCTCGGATGACCTCGCTGAGATCAAACTCGCGACGAACAATTCCGGTGGAGCGATCCTGAGCCATCTCATGGTATCGTTCAGCGGTTCCTTGGCTTCGACGACCTTGCCGTTCTTGCAGAACGTCCAGTTACTCGATTCAAATGGTAACAACCTCGCTTCGGTTGATGGTGCGAAGCTTTCGACCTCGACCACGGGAACGGTAACCTACACGGGTACCACCACGGCGACCGGAACGGTAACGGTGTACATCAACGGACAGCCTATTTCGACGGCTAGCATCAACACGGGTTCCTCGTCTTCCTCGGTTGCCACTGCTGTCGTTACCGCAATCGGTACCGTCATTCCTGGCGTGACTGCTGCGGCTGGTAGCGGTGCTACTGCCGGCGTGGTGACTGTTACGGATTCACAGGGTGCGGTTTATCTCTCGGTTCCGGCCACAAGTGTGACGGGTATCACGGAGGTAGCCGCAGCTGGTGCTGGTGTGTCATGCTCATCGAGCGTAAGTACTTGCTATGTGACGTGGGTCATCCCAACGTCCACAGTGCAGGCCCAGATCTCAGCCGGTGGTACGGGACTCTTCAAGCTCCGCATCAACGACCAGGATGGCCAGCCTGCGGTGAACAATACTTCGCTCAGCTTGAGCGCGAGCATTCAGAACCCGAGCGACGTACAGTACTATGATTCATTGGATAGCCTCGCGAATCTCATCACGAGCGTCCCGTCGAACATAGTGCCGTTGAGCGTTGCTTCGTTCGCCTTGCCGTTGGGCAACTAACGACAAAGCTTATAATCCTTGCGTCGCTTGTGACCTCGCTTGGATAAGAAAAGCCCCGCCTCACGGCGGGGCTTTTCGGTGGCTGTCGGGCCATTTCGATGATGCCTGAGAATAGTTTCAATCAGCTTTACATGGGCTCATGCTATGCTTACAATTCCTTTTATGGAACGATTTATGCCTTTTCTGCGTACTACAAAGGTGAACAGGTGGATTGGAAGTTACAAGACCATATGAAAGATTTTTTCCGCCGACACAAAAGATTTGTTCAAGGAGCTGTTGTTTTGATTGCTGGTGTGGCGATTGGATACGGTATCGCGGTATTGGTGTTCAAAAAAACCAGCGATCAGGAGGAGTCATCCATACAGGAATTACGGCAGGGCGGATACCAGTTTGTCGATCCGTTGCTCGTCGCCAACCCTGTCAGCGAATCCACGCCATTTGAGAACAAGCTGAAACAGGGACTCTTCGATTCTCTGAATAACTCTAACGTATACACGACATCCGTTTATTTTCAGGAGCTCAATTCGGGCCAATGGGCCGGCATCAATACGAGCGATACGTACAATCCCGCCAGCCTCCTCAAGGTGCCGTACATGATCGCTTATCTGAAAGAGGCCGAAACAGACCCCGCGATCCTTTCGGAAAAACTTTTATATCAAACGGAACCGGCGGACGGCACCAGTACCGAGTTTGATACGCTAGTTCCGGACAGGGCGTATACCGTTGAGGAACTTCTCCAGGCGATGATCGAGGATTCGGACAATGGCGCGAAGTATACGCTCTTACAGCATATCGATCCTAATGTCGTTTTGAAAACATTCAACGATCTCGGGATTTCGGAGCCGAACGTTCCCGATTATACTATGTCAATCAAGCCTTACGCACGTTTCTTCAAAATTCTCTACAACGCAACCTACCTTAATGCGGACATGTCCGAATTGGCCATGGAGTTCCTGAACCAGGCAACGTTCAAGGATGGCATTGTCGGGGGAGTGCCCGCGGATGTTTCCGTTGCCCACAAATTCGGCCAGTATGCGGCATCCGGCGAAGGTGCCGACGCAACCAGTAGCTGGGAGCTGAGCGACTGCGGTGTCGTATATTACCCTAATGACCCCTATTTGTTGTGTGTTATGGCGAAAGGCGCAGCCCTCAATTCGCTGGAGCAGGTCATTCAGGAGGTTTCGAGGATCGCCTATGGCGAAGTCGACAGCCAGCAATAATATTTTCCCGGCCGTATCAAAGAAGGTTTCTCTCTGGAAAACGAAGCAGGGTTGACGGCACCGCTGTCTTTGCCGTATACTCTAACCCAATGTTGGCCATCAAATTACAGCGGATCGGAAAGAAGCATCAGCCGAGCTATCGGCTGGTTGTTGCACCGAAGCGGTCCAAGATGGCCGGCCCGCCGGTCGAGGATTTAGGTTCTTATAATACCTTCACCAAGAAGTCCACGATCAATAAAGAGAGGGTTTCCTACTGGTTTGGCGTCGGCGCCCAGCCGACCGTAACGGTCCATAATTTTCTCGTTAAAGAAGGTATCATCAAGGGCACCAAGATCGCAATCAAAATGAAGAAACCGGCGGCGGTCGCAGAGGCTGCTCCGGCAGAAGCGGTTTCGGCGGCACCGGCAGAATAAAATTTTATCTATTTTTATGGCAATTGAAGTACGAAAAAAAGAAGGGGAGCCTGGGAATTCGCTCTTGTACAGTTTTACCCGCCGCGTGAAGCGGAGCGGTATTCTGCGGGAAACGCGCGCCCGAAGATTTACGGCACGGCCGGTCAGCCGCAGAAAGCGTAAACTTTCCGCCATTCATCGCGCCGATAAGCGCGTTGAGTTGGAACGGCAGAAGAAGCTCGGCTTGGCATAAAAAAGAAGCACATCGTGCTTCTTTTTTATGCCCGTCACTCTGAGTTCTCTGAGGAACCTTGATTATCGTCCCGTTGCAGAACGGGATCCAAAATAAATCCAAAGTTCAATGTTGCGGTGAAATTAAACTTCAAACCTGGATTCCGGCTTTCGCCGGAACGACAAAGAAGGATATTTTACGGAATTCGACATGAGAGGTTTGTGCTATAATCATCCTATGCCACTTCTCGAAAGAATAACCGCCGATCTGAAGCTTGCCATGAAAAGCGGCGATCATGCCCGCGTGGATGTCCTGCGTTTTATTCTCGCCGGTCTTCAGGGCGCCGAGAAAGATAAGTATGCGAAAGCTCCCGGCGTGGCGCTCTCGGACGAGGAGGCGATTGCGGTATTGCAAAAGGAGGTGAAACGACGCAAAGAGGCGATTGAGCTTTTTCAAAAGGGAAATCGCGGGGACTTGGTGAGCAAGGAAGAGGCAGATCTCAAGATCATCGGGACTTACGTACCGAAAGAACTTTCTGCCGAAGAAATTGAAAAAGTAGTTGATGGCCTGAAGGGAAAAGGGGTTTTGGATTTTAATTCGCTCATGAGGGAATCGATGAAGGAATTGAAGGGCCGTGCGGACGGCAAGATCGTGGGAGAAATCGTGAAGAAAGCACTGGCGTCCTAAGCGCCACATTTGATTAAAAAATCATTAAAGAAATTTTGACCGCCGCAGGCGGCCCTTTTATTATGGGGATATGAAAAAGAAAATCACGCTCGAAACGTTGGCCGCCATGATGATGCGCGGATTTGCAGAGCTTAGGACAGAGTTTAAAGCAGGCATCGCAGAACTCCGCGCAGAGTTCAAAGCAGATATAGCTGAACTTAGGATGGAACTCAAAGCGGAGATTTCCGGAGTGAAGGATTCTCTGAGCGCCGATATTAATGCCCTTCGTGAGCGTATTGCACAGCTGGAGGTGCGGGTAGGTGAGTTGGAAGAAAAAATTGGCGTGTTGGGAGCAAGAATGGATGTGTCGGATGCTCGCATGGACAGATTAGAAATAAAAGTAAACGGCCTTGAGGCGAGAATGGAAGGCGGTTTCGACGCAATCATGTGTGAATTGCAGGATATTAAGAAACAAATGAAGACGATCGATAATCGTAAAGAAGTTGCCGATCTAGAACCCATCTCAAAAGCATCTCCAGCCCGCGTTGCGCGGGATTTTCTCACCTCACGAGGCGCGACGAGGAGACAGTAGCCCGGAGCTACGGCTCCGACCCGCTTCGCCGAAGCGAGAGCGAGGCGAGGGAGGAACGAGGTGAGGTGGGGAAATAACCGCAACCCGAAGGGATTCCTGCCAAACGACGCCCGGACGGTGTCGCTGCGGACTCGTCGTATCGCATCGGATACGTCTTCGTCCTCCTTCGACAAGCTCAGGATGGTTCGCCGAAGGATGGTGAGTTTTGTCGAACCATTGCTCCTTGTCCGGACGTCGTTTTGCCGGAATCGCGGACGGAGATACTTTCGAGATGGGTTCTAGGGATTAGGGTAACAAAGATCGAGAAGCGGATAAAAATATGCTAGAATGGCGGATATGTTGGGATCAAAGAAAGACTTAATATTGCAAAAGCTTGCGGTACGTATTTTAAAAGCGCTCGGCGAACGGCCAGCATCGCTTGATGTTATTCTTCTCGCGAACGCAGAGATGAAAAGCATGAAGTGGCGCCTCCTCAGGAAAAGGACGGAGCCGAATGTAATTTCTTTCCCTGAGCCGAAACAGTTTCCGCATCCCGAGACAAAAAAACGATATCTTGGAGAAATTTATTTGAATCGTGATCTTCTTCAAAAGAATCCGGACCGTGCTTTGCCGCTTCTCCTGCACGGTATTTTGCATCTCCTGGGATATGATCATGTAGAAAAAAAGGACGCCGCTCTTATGGAACGGATAGAAGAGAAAACGCTTACAGATTTATCTTCCTCACGTGCGCGAGGAAAACGGATAAAAGCTATCCGAAGTAGTCGATCTTCATCGCATGTTTAACTTCGCGGAGTGTTTCTTCTACAACCGTGCGTGCCCGTTCGGTACCGTTCTGTAGCATATTCCTCACAGCCGTCGGATCTTTTGCAAATTCCTCACGCCGCTCGCGCATCGGACGAATAATATTTTTGAGGATTTCCGTGAGCCGTTTCTTGAGCACGACGTCGCCGAGGCCGCCTGCACGATATTGATCTTTCAACTTCCCGGTCTCCTTTTTGTCAGGGTCGAATAGGTCGAGATAGGCGAATACGACATTACCTTCAATGGTTCCCGGATCTTCAATACGGACATGGCTCGGATCGGTATACATCTCCATGACTTTTTTCGCGATTGTGTCGTCGCTGTCGGAGAGGAGAACGGCATTGCCGAGTGACTTGCTCATCTTCGCCTTCCCGTCGATGCCCATAAGGCGCGGGGCATCGGAAAGAAGGATATCCGTTTTTTTGAATACCGGTGCATAGATCCGGTTGAATTTTTCGACGATTTCATTCGTCTGTTCAATCATGGGTGCCTGGTCAATGCCCACCGGCACGAGATCCGCCTTGAAGGAAAGGATATCAGCGGCTTGGCTGATCGGGTAGGCGAGAAAACCCATCGGTACATCCGCGCCGAAACCTTTCTGTTTCATCTCGTCCTTCACGGTCGGATTTCGTTCAGCGCGGGCGAGGGTCACGAGATTCATAAAATACATCGCAAGCTCGCTGATTTCAGGTATGAGCGATTGGATAAAGATGGTGGTTTTCTTCGGATCAATGCCGACTGCGAGGTAATCGAGAGCGACTTCGAAGATATTGTCACGAACCTTCTCGGGGTGGTCGGCATTGTCCGTCAAAGCCTGCATGTCGGCAAGCATAACGAACTGCTGGTATTCATCCTGCAGTTTCACGCGATTCGCAAGCGACCCGACGTAGTGTCCCAGGTGTAGCTTTCCCGTCGGCCGGTCGCCGGTCAATATGATTTTCTTTGAAGGGGTTTTCATGGTTGGTTTATATATATTTAGTTTATATCGTTTGATGATAATGTCTAACGTTTGGCCGGGATGCTTCCGAGAAAAATCCGGTATGCATCCGGAAACGAAAACTTTTCCGCCGCTGAGGTAAGTTTTTCGAGGTAGTCTTGGGACGGTTTCTGAAATGTGCTCGCTTTGGAAACCACCTCGTAGGTCTCGGCCGCTTTTGCGGTTTCGGATTCGTCCACGACGGCAACGGAGATCCTGCGATAGTGTACAGGCGTTCCTTCATAGACATCGAGCGCTTCGAGATCTTTCAGCGTCATGGCGTAAAGTAGTCCCCATACACTTCGTGTTGGGTTAGGAACAACATCTGCGCACCCGCACTTTCTCTCGGGAGAATAGATGGTGAATGCCAAGGCATAGTTGTGTAATGTCGCTTTTCCGACGAGCTGGGCACTGGGGCAGCGGTTTTTCATCTGAGTTTCATCCATATTGGAACCGTAGGCAAAGTAATAGATCATTTTTTTATTTATGATGCAGAGCGGGTCGTAGGTGGTATACGAGCCCGCTCTGCGTTTTAATTGGTCAAGACATGACCTTGCGGCACAGATCGTGGCAAAGCCGAGCCCAACCGACTACGCGAGGCAAAGAAGAAGTTGCACCGAACATCCTGAATTCAATGGTACCGTGTTTTGATATTCGGATCAGCGTCCAGCATCGCCGCGGATCCTCCGCAAATCCTTTTTTCACGGCCGTATCAGCAAAATGTTCCCAAGTTTTGTACGGCCGTGGTTCGTAGTCCGGCGCCATGATACGGTAGATAGCCAACCGTTCGCCGAAGGAACCGTTTCCCTTTTCACAAAGCATTGCGTAGTGAGGAACGACGGCGTTGTATACCGCGAGCGCTGTGTCGTGATCGGGCATGCCGATATGCACGTGCGTTCCCGTGACGCGACATGCAGCAAGCAGTACGTGGCACGGTATGTCATGGACGATCTGCTGATATCGCCCACTTGGATCGGGATAGACGTCGAGAGGCATATCTTCCGGACCAACTTCCATAAATCGGGCGGCGAAGTTACTGTTGGCGTTGATTTCGGCAGTGGCGATGGCAAGATCGTTCTCGATGAGCGCATTTTCTATTTTATCGATGGAACACGGGCCGACTCTGTCTTCAAGTTGGCAGGCAGAGAGCTCGTACCCAAATCGATCGCCGTAGGACGTCAATTTTTCAAGTACTATGGGTGCCAGGGGAGCGATGCGTCCACCAGTGGTTAAAAACCTTTCGCGCTCAATCCCGACGTACAGTGTTTTTTCGGGATCGAATTTGAAGTACTCTTTGAACGTTGTCATAATCTCTTCTCCTTGTTTTGTTGTGAAAGAACCGCAACAACTCTCTGTCGTTGCCGAGAAGTTTTTCTGCAAACAAAAAACTCCTCGTCTCTATACCCACGACAAACGTGCGTACAGGGACGAAGAGTCTTATAACAAACTCCACGTGGTGCCACCCTCTTTAATGCTCATTGACTCAGGCGCCTTGTGGCCGACATCAATTATCCCATGGTTACGGAGGAAGCCGGATCTCCACTTATGCAGAGATCTCCTTGCCTTACGGCGATTTGGGCCCAACCCCCGTGATACACGGGGACCCAAATCTGAGGAATTACGATTCTTGCTGATACTGTGTTTAGAATAGCCAGAGATTGGTCGCTTGTCAAATGGGTAAACACGCGAGGCTATTGGAAATCGATGGGTCATGTTACAATGACGATCATGGCAGATTTTGGATTGAAGTCTTTTTTCTTGAAACCTAAAACAGGGAACGATCTTGAGCATAATGAATTAGAAGGCGTTTTGAGCGGCATGCCGGGGGCATTGATCGTCTATGACAGCGGCTTCAAGGTGCTGCGCTTCAATGCGGCAGCCGAGCAGCTTTTCAAACTCTCCGCCGCCGCGGTCGTGGGACATGTTCTTTCGCCGCGCGATGCTTCGGTGCCGGAATGGCAGATTTTGGCGCAGACCGTTTTTTCCTCTCTCGCACCGCGCGTCGTTCAGGTATCACGCGAAGGAGAACAGCCCGAGATTTATGACCTTTCCTTCGTCGATCAGGAACTTGAGTTCAGGGTGACGACAATCGTCGTGCAGGATGCCGCCGGAAAGCCTGCGTTGTTTTTGAAGATAGTTTCGGATCGTTCGGCGCTCCTTGCCGCGCTTCGCTCGAAAGGAGAATTCATTACCGTGGCGTCGCACCAGCTTCGCGGGCCGATGACGGATATTAGTTGGGCGCTTCAGGTGCTTATGGGCGATACGGGGCTCGGCGACACGAGCAAGCTTATCGTGACGAATGCGCTCGCGGCGGCACGGGGGCTCATCGACAGGATCGAGGATCTCTTAAGCGTCGCAAAAATGGAAGACGGCAAAGTGGGGTATACCTTTCAGGATGCAGATGTTGTTGATTTTGTCGGAAAGGTTCTCGCAGGGGTCCTGCCGTCCACGCAAAAAGCCGGCATCAAAATGTATTTTGACCGGCCTGCCGTCGCCATGCCCCATGTCACGATCGACGAAAAGTGCCTTTCGATCGCGCTCACCAATTTTCTGGAAAACGCGATCCGCTATAACGTCGCGAACGGCGAGGTGATTGTCCGTGTCGAGCAGGTTCCGGACAAGCCGTTCGTCGAGATCAGCGTCCGGGACACCGGTATCGGCATTCCCGCGGAAGCTATACCGAATCTTTTCAAGAAGTTTTTCCGCGCCGAAAATGCGGTCGCTTCCCAGACAGAGGGGTCCGGCCTCGGCCTCTATATGGCAAAGGGTATCATTACTGCCCATGGCGGGGAGGTCTGGGCTGAATCAGAAGTAAATCGCGGAACCATCATACACTTTACGTTACCGACCGATCCGAGCCTCGTTCCCAAGCATGAGGCAGGTTTGCAGGGATTTTTGACTTAATTTCCTCGCCTCCGCCCGTTTTTTTTCGTCATCCTCCCCGACGAAGAGGGAAGGCCCGTATTTTGCAAAGAAGAAAGAGAAAGAAAGTATGAATTCCCGCCTACGCGGGGACGACATCGCCTACAGGCGATGTCGTTTTTGCGCCGACCGGTATTCATGGGGTATACTTTAGAATGTCAAAAAAACTCTCATGAAAAAAACAAAGGGAACGAAATATATTTTTGTGGTCGGCGGTGTGATGTCGGGGGTGGGCAAGGGCATCACGGCGGCATCCATCGGAAAAATTCTGCAATCGCGGGGATTTGATGTGACGGCGGTTAAGATTGATCCTTACGTGAATGTGGATGCGGGAACGATGAACCCCACCGAGCACGGTGAGGTCTTCGTGCTTGATGACGGCATGGAATGCGATCAGGACATGGGGAATTACGAAAGATTTCTCGACAAGAATCTGACACGGGCGAACTACATGACGACCGGCAGTATCTATCTTGCGGTCATCCAAAAAGAACGGAATCTTGAATATGGCGGAAAGCAGGTCGAGGTGGTGCCCCGCGTTCCATTGGAGGTTATCGACCGCATTGAGAAGGCGGCGCGCGAGAATAAGGCGCAGATCGTCATTACCGAGATCGGAGGAACCGTCGGAGAATACGAGAACGTTCTTTTTCTTGAAGCGGTTCGGATGATGAAGCTGAAAAATCCGAACGATGTAGTTCTGGTCCTGGTCAGTTTCATTCCGGCGCTCGGTGCTGGCGGTAACGAGCTCAAGACGAAACCGACCCAGCATGCCGTCCGCGACCTGAACGCCGTCGGCCTTCAGCCGGACATTATCTTCGGCCGTGCCCACGTGCCGCTCGATCAGAAGCGGAAAGAGAAGATAGAATTTACATGCGGCGTCAAAAAGGGGGACGTGATCTCTGCGCCGAACGCCGACAGTATTTATGATGTTCCCTTGAATTTCGAGAAAGACGATCTCAGTGAAAAAATTCTTGAGAAGCTTAGTTTGAAATCGAAGAAGCACGATCTCCGCGAGTGGCGCAAGCTTTCGGCGACCATCAGAAACAGCAAGCGAGAGGTGCGCATCGGCGTCGTGGGTAAATATTTCAGCGCGGGAGATTTCGTGCTGACAGACTCATACGTTTCTGTGTTGGAGGCCATCAAGCATTCCGGCGCCGCCGTGAAGGTGAAGCCGGTCATCGAATGGATCGAAAGTGAACAATTTGAAAAAAATCCTGCGACGCTGAAAACGCTTGCAAAATATGATGGCATCATCGTTCCGGGCGGATTCGGCAGCCGCGGCATTGAGGGGAAAATTGCCGCAATCCAATATATCCGCGAGCATAAGATTCCATACCTTGGCTTGTGCTACGGCATGCAGCTCGCCACGGTCGAATTCGCGCGCCACAAAGCGGGCCTCAAGGGCGCCCATACGACGGAGATCAATCCCCGGACGCCGTATCCGGTGATCGACATCATGCCAGACCAGAAAAAGAATATGGCGGACAAGAATTTCGGCGCCACGATGCGCCTCGGAGCGTATCCGGCGGCGATCGAGGAAAAGACGGTTGCGTTCGGCGCGTACGGGAAGCATCTCGTTTCGGAACGCCATCGCCACCGCTATGAAGTGAATCCGAAATATATCGAAACCTTAAAGGAGCACGGCCTTGTGTTCTCGGGTTTCTCGCCGGATCGGCGGCTTATGGAAATCATGGAATTGCCGCGGAGCGTGCATCCGTTCTTTGTGGGAACGCAGTTTCATCCTGAGTTGAAGTCCCGGCCGCTTTCGCCGCATCCGGTGTTTAGGGCGTTTATGAAGGCAGCCGCAGAAAGAAAAGGGAAATGATTTAAGATTCAGGAATGAAGATTCAAGAAGGGATTATTCCTGAATCACAGATCGTGATTCTTCAATCCTTTTAAAACTCATGATCATTTTTCTTTACGGTCCCGATGATTATCGCCGGGCGCAAAAAAGAAAAGAGTTGACCGCCGAATTTCTGAAAAAGCGTTCTCTGCAGGGAACTGGCGTTTTTGATCTTGCGGACGGCGATGCGTTCGACAACCTCGAAGAATTTTTAGCTAACCAACAGCTTTTCGAGAGTGCGAAATTCGCCGTTTTGGAAAATGCGTTTGAAGCTGGGCCAGCACGGCTCGCAAAAACGATCCAGCCGTTTGCGGACAGCAAAACGACAACCGTTCTTCTCTCCGAGCGGGAGAAACCCATCAAGGCGCTGGCGTTTTTACTGAAGAAACCAGTTCTGTTTCAAGAATTCAAAAATCTGACAGGAGAATTTTTTGAGCGCTTCGCCGCGCTCGAAGCGAAAAAGAATGACATTGCCTTTGACCCTGCTGCTCTGCGTTATCTCGCTGCCGTGTTTGCGGGGGATTCCTGGGGCCTCGCTACGGAGATACAAAAGCTCGCAGGGCTTGGATCGGAAATAACAAAGCACGATCTCGATAAATTCGATTTCGAGATCGCCCCGGCCTACTGGCCGCTCGTCATGGGCGTGCGGAGTTCCGATATGAGGAGTCGTTTTTCATCGCTCGAAACGCTTTTTGCCCAGGGTGATCCGCCGCCGAAAATTTTCAATATTCTAGCGTCGCAGTGGCGGGACAAAACGCGCGAGCTGGCGGAATACGATTTTGCGATCAAATCGGGAAAGCTCGAATATGACGACGCGCTCCTTGCGTTGATATTATAGAATTATGATTCTTGATTTATGAATCAAGAATCTATTTTGTGAGGCAACCATTTCGCCGTTGGAACCGTATTATGTACGGAGCCTCGAATCCATCTCAACAGTATCTCCGTCAGTGATTCCGGCAAAACGGGATTTTTGCGGGCAGGATATGGTATACTTACGAAAAATATGTCTAAAAAATTTTTATCACTGGCTAGCGGCGGCGTGGTTGTGGTGATTGGGCTGTTTGCGGCAGTGCCACTCGCGTTCGCCGCGGTTCCGTCGGTCGTGAGCGTGAAACTGACCGGGCCCAATACGGTTACGGTCGTTTATTCGGAACCCGTAACGACAAACAGCTGGGATTACACGAACTTTTCGGGGAATTTGAGCGGCCTTGGCGTCACATCCATCAGCGGTTCAGGAAGCAGTGTCATTACGCTGGCCCTGAGCGGCACGCCAAACTCCACGAATGGCACGTCCGGATATCTGACGATCGGGACGGGGGTGGTCAGCATCAGTACAAATTCTTCTTTTCCGGGCGGAACCTATAACGTGACCAGCGCCCAGGCGCCTTTCCTTTCTTCCGTGTCCGTTTCCGTAACAAATAATGGCGGGAGCACATTTTCAACAACGGGAAATCAGATCACGCTTACCTTTAGCACAAACGAATCGGTTGTGAATCCTACGGTCACCCTCCTTGGCCATACGATCGGAGTGAGCGGTACCGGGCCGGGGCCATACACGGTTAACTACACTCTCGTGAGTGGCGATGCTCAGGGCACCGTGAATGCCACGATCATGTTTACCGACACGAACGGAAATTCCGGCAGCGCGACCGTGAACGTCCTGAGCAATAGCAGCGGAAGCGCCGGCAATACGAGCGGCTATATTTCATCAAACGCAAATTCTTCGGGAATACTCTATGCCGGAAATTCGATTACGTTCACGCTTGTGCCTTCCACGGCTGAGCCAAACGCCAGATCGGTGACAGGATCCTATAATGGAGTTCCTCTTTCATGGTATACGACGAATAACGGGACGACCTACACTGCCACGTATACGGTCGCCGCGGGACAGGCGAACACGGCCTATCCGCTCCAGATCAGCGGGGTATCGCTTACCGATCAATACGGGAATACCGTTGGTCCGTTTTCGGGGACGGATGTTCAAAAGACGATAACCGCGACAGCAACGACGGGTCCCATCACCATCTATCAGGCGGCGCCGGTCACGACGCCTACCACCAACTCGACGCCGAGCTACGGATTTGTTGCTACCGAAGCAGGTACGATTCGTTATGGCGGGGATTGTTCAAGCCCGACCACGGCCGCGGCAGCAGGTTTGAACACTATTGTTTTCAACGCGCTTCCGAATGGTACCCATAGCAATTGCACGATCACGGTCACGGACGCGGCGGGAAATATCAGCAATCAGCTCGTCGTTTCGCCGTTCACGGTGGGAACCGCCGCGGCGGTAACGCCGCCGGCCGCGACGAGCACGAATGTCGCAACTGAGTTACAGTCTCTCGAGAGCCAGCTTGCACAATTACAATCACAATCAAGCGGGAGCGCAAGCAATAGTGCCGCCACGGCCTCTTACAACTTCACGGAATTTTTGAGCGTAGGTTCGCAGGATGCGCAGGTGACCGCGCTCCAGCAGCGCCTCACCACCGACGGATTCTATACTGGTGCGATCACGGGCTATTACGGCACACTTACGGAAGCAGCCGTCGAAAAGTTCCAATCGGCACACGGAATTGCCGTTAAAGGGTACATCGGTCCCTCCACGCGAGCGGCATTGAACGCAGGGGAATAAAAACGAAGCAACTTTGGTGGTGTTTGTATCATACAATTCGGACGCATTTCAAGCAAAATTCTGGCTGATTTACTCCTACATTCCGAGGCCGTTTACCCCTTCATTTACCCCTTCACTCGACCCCTGCCGGAA
>Ga0181520_10003076_pt1 | contig 29802 bp, 25 predicted proteins | sample PEATcosm2014_Bin_29_FD_132451 | JGI IMG/M metagenome (GOLD analysis project Ga0181520, IMG submission 132451) | Peatland microbial communities from MTU Mesocosm Facility, Houghton, MI, USA - PEATcosm2014_Bin02_30_metaG | ecosystem: Environmental > Terrestrial > Soil > Wetlands > Peat | place...
ATTGGCGACTCACAAATAGACTCACAAACTTTAGTCGCCGACCGTCCTGCCGTGTCACCTGCCGTCATCGGTTTGAAGTCCATCAAGGTAGGTAAAACCGTTGGAAATATTGACGGAAATCACCGCGCGTCATCCATTGTCACTTTCGGTCACGAAAATGAAACTGGCGGAGAGAGGGGGATTCGAACCCCATTTTACCGCTTGAATATTCAGAGTGACAGAGTGCGACAACTGGAGTCAAGTTGTGACTTTCATCAATTTTTTCAATGGCCTTTACTGCTTTTATCGGCTTTAAGCCAATGACCGAAGGTGACACGAATTGACCGCCCGCGACTAAAGTTTGTGAGTCTATTTGTGAGTCATCAAACGAGGGCAGTCCCCGGACGGTTGCCGCCAATGGCAGTTGCGCCGCGTCCGTGTAAGTTTTCATCGTCAGGCGCATATCGCTGTGACGAGCCAGTTCCATTGCTTCACGCGGCGAAACACCCGCCCGTTGCAGGCGCGTGATGTAGGTCATTCGCAACGCATGGAAGTCCACCCGATGTCCGCGTTCGTCCGCCAGCGGGATGCCTGCGGTCTTGAAGTCCGCGCGGATCACTTTCATCGCCGGAACCCGTTCGGAAAACACCAAAGTTTCCGGCGTCACTTTTCTGGATGATTTCATGCCCTGCAACTCTCTCACCAGTTCGGGATGCAGCGGGCGCGGTTGTTCCTTGCGGCTCTTGCTCTTTGCCACTGGAACGGCATAAAACGGATTGGCCACGTCCAAATGCAAATCACCCCAACGCAACGCATTGATTTCACCGCGACGCAATCCGGTGTGCAGCGCGAGAAGATAGAGTGACTTGCGCTGTCCTGCCAACAATTGCCTGGCTTCATCGTCATTCAATGCCCGGCGATGGAAACTTTCCTTGCCGCGCGCATCCACCTTGCTGACGAATTCAAACGGATTCGCCGCAATGCGGTTTTGTTTGCGGAGCCAGGAAAACATTGCCGACAACGCTGCCTGATATTCATTGATGGTTTTGGGAGATTTTTTTTGTTCAGTGCGCCAGCGCAGGAATGAATCCGCCGTGGCTTCACGAAGATTTTGCCATTTGCATTCCCGCATGAGCCGCCGCAGCCGCGTGTCCACATGACGGACGTGATCAGTGGAACGTCCCAACGCCTTCAAATCGGCAACATAGCCGTCCACGAGCCGTTCCATTGGATTTTCAAACGTCTCGCGCTGCGCTGCTGGTGCCAGCAAACCAACTGCCGTCCTTTCATAATCACGGATGCTATCTCGTAGTTTTTGTTCGGCGGTTTGTTTGTCCGCGCAGTTCAGCGAAATGTCACGCGCCTTGACATCACCATTCAGTTTAAGCCGCGCTCGCCAAATCCGATTGAAAACCAGTTTACCGTTGCGCGAACGTTTTGGCCGATAAATGTAAGCAATCATATTTATTTCTCCTTTCGTTAATTTGCACCTTGTCCGCTCAACCGTCGAAAATATTCTTTTACTTTGCTTTCGAGCATCCCCACCACGCCGCCGCTACGAACCAATGGCGGCAACTCGCCAGCCTCCGCCTTCCGTCTTACCGTCCGCTTGCACACGCCGAAAATCCGTTCCAGCTCGGGCAGACGGATCAGCCGGTCGTTAAATTCATTTTCCGGGTTCATCTTCGTCCTTCCATTTCCAGGCCTTGGCTTTCTTGTCCCACTCCATGCCCTGTTCCAGCCGCTTGCGATACAACTCGGCCTTCTTGCCGGATGCCATCGCGGCCATCGCTTCCGCCAGCAGCAAAAACATATCCTGTTGCCGGTTTTTCGTGCTCAAGGCTTCTTCATACCTGACTTTCCGGTTGCCCTTGTCTTTCGGGTCGGTGTCTGCAAAGTCTAGGGCTTCCACGGCTTCCTTCGCGGTTTTTGGTTCATCTGCCGCCGCCGCCGGTTTGAGCTTTTTTCTCTGTTTCATCAGGCTTTCGTCCGGCTCATCCACATAACCCATCCTGCGTTTCATCTCCGCCACCCATGCCTTGCATTCGCTCATGGACAACAGGATGTAGGGACGCAGTTTGACTTTGCGTTTGTTGCCAAAAAACGTGTCTTCAATCCGGGTGATGTAAAAAAAGAACGCGGTCAGCTTGCCTTCCTTGATGCGTTTGTGAACCGCCGCCCGTTGAACTGGCACGAACATGGTGACGCCAGCGGGTGAAATTCCGACATCTCCTTTGTAATGCAAGCCGAGGTCTTCAATCCATTGGCCGCATTCCGCGTGCGTCCCCTCCCGGCGATAGGCGCGCGTGCCGGGCGTTGGCTCGCCGACAATCTTGCGCAAATCTTTCGACACTTCGATGAATGGAAACTCAATGAATCCCATATTTCTTACATAGTATCTCACTAGATACAATTGTCAACTATAAATCGGCGGGTGAATTTTCATCTGGCCGTGACCAAAATTAGCACATTCGTCGTTATCCAAAGTGGACGCAACAGACTGCTCAAGACAAGTCCCTCATATTTCCGGCGTGGGATTCATGACCATTCATTGCTGCGATGATCTATTGGTTTCTGCTTTTTCATCATTGCCCCAATATGCGGTCAAGGTTGACTTCATGAAATTCTTGGTAGGGTAACACCCCATAGCCCCCGCCAGATTTTCTCGTGCAATATGACAATACTGAAACGGAATATTTTTCAAAATTAAAAGTCAACCACCCAAATAATTTACCAACGATGAAACACAATCATAAACACGACAATGCTCGCAGCACCGCCCCGCAACTCGTGTCCGTTCGCTTTGAATTCACGCATCCGACGGCCAAGACCGTTTGCATCGCAGGAACATTCAACCATTGGCAGCCCGAAGCCAAGACTTTGCATTCCTCTGGCGTCGGCAACTGGTGGAAGGAAACGGCTTTGGCACCCGGCACCTACGAGTATTGTCTTGTTGTGGATGGCAAATGGATACCCGATCCGCTCGCCAAAGAAACCGTGTCCAACCCGTTTGGCGGAAGAAACTCGATTTTGACGGTGGCAAGTTCGCCTGAAGCAGCCCATCTCGCCGACGCAGAAAATTTACCTTTGAAAAATGCAAATAAATAAAAAATAAAACTATGAACACACCGATCACTGCCCGAGACCTCACCAAGCAAGCGCCGCACAGCCCGCGCGAACGCATCGCCGGATTTGCCATCGCCAGCCGCACCGTTGATAAATGCCGCGCCAGCATTGCGGGAAAACTCGGCGAATATCATTACGATTGTCCACTGGACAATATGCTTTTCAGTTTCAAAGGCATCAACGGCGGGCAATTCAAGACCGCCGTCCAAGCTGCTAAAAATTATGAAGACATCGGGACTTGGTTGCAGGCCAATGGCACAAAAAAGACATCGGCTGAAATCAAAGCTTGGTCGGATGCGGTGGAAGCTGGCAGCCCGATGAAAACCCCCGAAAAGCGCGTTTTCTTCATCGAGAACTGCACCAAACTTGGACTGAACCCGGAGAAGACCACCACCTTTGACTGGCTCGAAGCAGACGACCGTGCGAGTTTCAAAAGCAAGGCCGCGTAATATTTTTGCCTCCGGCCAAACTTATGAAAGCACCCATCATCAAACTAGCGGAAGCCCCGCTGCCTCCTGTTTTCCAAAAAAACTCCACCAACTGCGTCCGAATCCAAAGGCTGCCGCCCCAAGTTCAAGTTCCTCAAAAACGAAACACTTTCTCTCAATCCCGCGACACGCATGAGGATCGTGGCTCGCGTAAGAAGAAAACAACACATAACTCACAAACTCTTTTCCACGTTTGCGCTTTGCTATGATTTAATCCATGAAAACAAATTCGCTTAAGGAAAATGCTTTGACCGAAAATTCCGCTGGCCTTGTCACGGTGACACGGGATATGGTGCATACGCGCGCCTCGGAACTTGCGGTTATTGACGGCCGTTCACCGAATGGCGCGACAATGTCTGATCTTGCACAGGCCAAACGGGAATTGACAGGCGAACCAGACTAGAAACCGCAGGAAGCGATTCTCGAATAAGCGCCCGAATCCGAACGTTGGAACCTAGTAGCTCGACCGGACACAAAGTGTTCACGGCTCATTCGCTATATTTCGTAAGGCCGCCCACGGTGTGGAGGCGCACGGTGTAAAGCAAGAGAGTCGAATATGCTCCACTGGCTGCATTCTTTACTACCCCACATTCCTCATTACGGATATGTGCTCGTTTTCATCGTCGCGTTTTTGAACAACCTCGGCGTGCCCCTGCCGGGTGAAACGATTCTTTTGGGGGCCGGATTTGTTTCGGGAAAAACTGCGGATTCGCTGTGGCAACCCGTGGTGGCTGGAATGGTGGCCTGTTTTCTTGGCGGCATCTGTGCCTTCTGGCTGGGACGGCGGTTGGGACGGGGCAGCTTGGAAAAAATCCGCTGGCTCCATCTCACGACCGAACGGTTGAAATGGCCGGAACAAATATTCAAACGTCATGGTGCCAAGACGGTTTTTATCGCGCGGTTCATTTTTTTGTTTCCGCCCGTCGTGGTCAATCTGCTGGCTGGCATGTCGAAGATGCCGTGGCGAACTTTTCTGTTTTACAATCTCACGGGGTCGGCGACCTATTCCACAACTTACATCCTGCTCGGATATTTTTTTGGGAAGCAATGGAAACGGCTCGAATCCTGGCTGGGGCCAACGACACTTTGCCTCATTCTTGCGGGTTTAATTCTCATTGTCCTGGGCGTAATTTTCAGGCATTCCCTATCGAGTTTTTGGGCGCGGCGATTTTCCAAAACTCGTCGGCAAATATCGGTGCCACCGCCCGGAATCTAAATCTCGATCCACCATGAAAACAATTTTTCCCTTGTCTGAAGTTTATCGGCTGCTCGAACCTGGGCCGGTCGTGCTGCTCACCACCACGCGCGCCGGACGGCCGAATGTCATGCCCATGTCGTGGCATCTGATGATGGAGTTCACCCCGCCGCTCGTGGGCTGCGTGGTCAGCAACGGAAACTACTCCTTTGCCAGTCTCAAGGCGAGCCGCGAATGTGTCATCAATATCCCGACGGTGGAACTGGCCAAAACCGTGGTGGCTTGCGCGAACTCTTCCGGTTGCAATGTGGCCAAGTTTGAAAAATTTGGACTCACGCCCGTGGCTGCCAAATTTGTTAAGGCTTCGCTCATCGCAGAATGTTTCGCCAGCTTGGAATGCAAGGTCGTGGATATGAAGCTGGTGACGAAATACAACTTCTTCGTCCTCGAAGTCGTCCAAGCATGGCTTGACCCGGCGCGGAAAAATCCCCGGACAATTCATCATCAAGGTGAAGGTGAATTTATGGTGGCGGGTCGGACGCTCCATCTGCCTTCGCCAATAACCTCACTCAATGGAAAGTAATTATCTACAGATTTCCGATACGGTGAAAGATTTCTGCTCATGCGGAAGTTTTGTGGGGTGTTCACCCCATTGTTCCAGCCGGGCAAAATTGACACTTTGGGGTTATGGCCGAAGTTGTCCTCGAAATCCAAAACCTGACCCGCCGCTTCGGCGCGTTTACGGCGGTGGATGCTTTGACGCTTTCGGTCAACGCCGGCGAGGTCTTCGGCCTGCTCGGCTCCAACGGGGCGGGCAAGACCACCACGATCAAGATGCTCACCACGCTGCTGCCGCCCACGTCGGGCGAGGCGAGTGTGGCCGGTTTTTCCATCAACACCCAGCCGGTCGGCGTGCGCCGCGCCATCGGTTATGTGCCGCAGGCGGTTTCGGTGGATGGCTCACTCACCGGCTATGAGAACCTGCTCATCTTCGCCAAACTTTACGATCTGCCACGCCGCGAGCGGCAGGCGCGTATTGCGAAGGCCTTGGAATTCATGAACCTGACGGCGGACGGCGGACGCATGGTGGGCGAATACTCCGGCGGCATGGTCCGGCGGCTGGAAATTGCCCAAGCCACGCTGCATCGTCCCAAGGTGCTTTTCCTCGATGAGCCGACGGTCGGGCTGGACCCGATTGCGCGCGACGCGGTTTGGAAACATCTGGTTGATCTGCGGGCCAATTATGGCACGACGCTGTTTTTCACCACCCATTATCTGGAAGAAGCGGAGAGTCATTGTGACCGCATGGCGATCATGCACAAAGGCAAAGTAGCGGCACTCGGCACCTGCAAAGAACTTGAAGCTTCGTTTGGCAGCGGCCACACGCTGAACGATGTCTTTGACCACTATGCCGGCAACGCGCTTGATTCCGGCGGCAGCTTCCACGACGTAGCCGCTGTTCGCGCCACGGCCCAGCGCCTGGGTTGATTTATGACCGCCACTTTCATCCATCCAATGACCGGTTTCATTGAGAAGACCTTTGTCATCACCGAATTTGAGCTGCGCAAGCTGCGCCACGATTTCACGGAACTCATCACCCGTGCACTCCAGCCCGCGCTGTGGCTGCTCATCTTCGGTCAGGTCTTCTCACGCAGCGGGATGATGCACACGGGCAACATCCCCTATCTGGATTTCATCGCGCCCGGCATCCTGGCACAAAGTGTTCTGTTCGTGGCCATATTTTATGGCATCAACGTCATCTGGGAGCGCGACCTCGGCATTGTGCAGAAATTCCTCGCCAGCCCGACTCCGCGCGCGGCGCTGGTGCTCGGCAAGGGCTTCTCCGCCGGCATCCGAAGTCTCTCGCAGACGGTCATTGTTTATGGTCTTTCGTTGTTGCTCGGAGTGAAGCTGAACTGGAGTCCGCTCGCGCTTTTCAACGTGCTGATTGTCGTGGTTCTGGCCGCGACACTGTTCTCGACGTTTTCGCTCATCATTGCGTGCATCGTGAAGACGCGTGAACGTTTCATGGGCGTCGGCCAGGTGCTCACCATGCCGTTGTTCTTTGCCAGCAATGCGATTTATCCCACCGACATCATGCCCGGCTGGCTGAAGATTATTTCGCATCTCAATCCTCTGACCTATGTCGTGGACGCCCTGCGCACTTGCATGTTGTCGGGCAGCACGAGCGTCTTCGGTCTGGGTCTCGACTATGTGGTCATCCTGTTCACCACGACCATTCTGGTTTTCCTTGGCGCGCGGTTGTATCCTCGTCTTGCGACTTAAACCTTACCTGAAAATGCTTGTGAATGCTCAAACCGTAACCGTCCTGCCAGGGCCGCCGAACCGCGTCGGCATCGCTGCCGACCACGGAGGTTACGAGTTGAAAGAATATCTGGCCGGGAAGTTGCGCGAAGCCGGCCATGAAGTGGTTGACTTTGGCGACGGTCGCCCGAAAGAGGACGATGACTATCCGGATTTCATCGTGCCGCTGGCTCGCGCGGTTGCCGCCGGGACGGTGAAACGCGGCATTGGAATCTGCGGAAGCGGTGTCGGGGCGACGGTCTGCGCAAACAAAGTGGCGGGAGTCCGGGCCTGCTTGATTCATGAAAACTTTTCGGCGCATCAAGGCGTCGAGGACGATGATTTGAACCTCATCTGTTTTGGCGGCCTCGTGGTCGGCCACGCCCTCGCCTGGGAATTAACGCAGGCCTTTCTCGCCGCGCAATTCACCGGCGCGGAGCGTTTTCGTCGCCGGCTGGCGAAAATTGCAGCTTTGTGCACCGCGCCCGGATCACGAGCAGATGGCACACCGTCAAGCCTTCAACAATCCGCAGTGATTGAAGCTGAAGTCGGATGGCGTGAAGAGGAAAACTTAACTTATGGCCGCTGAAAAATTATTCGATGGGTTGAAGGAACTGGCACTGGACCTGCGCTGGTCATGGAATCATTGCACCGACGAAGTGTGGCGGCAGCTTGATCCCGCGCTCTGGGAACTCACGCAAAACCCCTGGGTGGTCCTGCAAACTGTTTCCAAAGACAAACTCAAGAGCGTGCTGGCCGATCCGGCCTTTCGCAAGAAAGTGGATGACCAGTTGCAAGCCGAGCGCCAGGCGGCAGAGACGCCCGCGTGGTTTCAGCAAAATCATCCGCAGTCGCCCTTGAAGTGCGTCGCTTATTTTAGCATGGAATATATGTTGAGCGAAGCGCTGCCCATTTATTCCGGCGGATTGGGCAATGTGGCTGGAGATCAGCTCAAAGCCGCCAGCGACTTGGGCGTGCCGGTGATCGGCGTGGGGTTGCTCTACCAACAAGGCTATTTTCGCCAGGTGATTGACAAGGACGGAGCGCAACAGGCTCTTTATCCATATAACGACCCCGGACAGTTGCCGATCACGCCGTTGCGCCAGGCGAACGGCGAGTGGTTGCGATTGGAAATCACCTTGCCGGGCTACTCGGTCTGGCTGCGCGCCTGGCAGGTGCAAGTGGGTCGAGTGAAGCTTTACCTGCTGGACAGCAATGACGCGGCGAACTTTCCCGCGCATCGCGGAATTACCAGCGAACTGTATGGCGGCGGACCGGAGTTGCGCCTCAAGCAGGAATTGCTGCTTGGGATTGGCGGCTGGCGATTGCTCGCGGCGCTCGGCATCAAGCCGGATGTCTGCCACTTGAACGAAGGTCACGCAGCCTTTGCCGTGTTGGAGCGCGCCCGCAGTTTCATGCAGGAGAACGCGCAGCCTTTTGAAGTGGCGCTGGCTGCCACGCGGGCGGGAAATGTATTCACGACCCACACAGCGGTGGCTGCGGGTTTTGATCGCTTCACTCCGGCACTCATCGAACAATACCTCGGTCATTATGCCACTGAAAAACTCGGCATCACCATCCACGACTTGCTGGCCTTGGGCCGCCAGAATCCGAACGATGCTTCGGAAAGTTTCAACATGGCTTATCTGGCCATTCGTGGCAGCGGGTCGGTGAATGGCGTGAGCCGTTTGCATGGAAAAGTCAGCCGGCATTTATTTGAACCGCTATTTCCGCACTGGCCGGAGGAAGAAATTCCCATCGGCCATGTAACGAACGGAGTTCACATGCCGACCTGGGATTCGGCGGCTGCCGACGAACTCTGGACGAAGGCCTGTGGCAAAGACCGCTGGCTGGGAACGGCGGAAACTCTTGAACAGGATATTCGCCGCGTCTCCGACGACAATCTTTGGCAATTTCGCATCGCCACCAGCAAGTCGCTGGTGGAATACGCCCGTGAACGGCTGGCCCGGCATTATGCAGCCGCCGGAGCACCGTCCGAGACGGTTGAAGAGGCGAAGCATCTGTTTGACCCCAATGCGTTGACACTGGGTTTTGCGCGGCGCTTTGCGACCTACAAAAGACCAAATCTTCTGCTGCATGACCCGGAGCGGCTGCTTCGTTTGTTATCCAATCCCCAGCGTCCGGTGCAACTCATCATTGCGGGCAAGGCTCATCCGGCAGACTTGGCGGGACAAGCACTGATCCAAAAGTGGATTCAGTTCATTCGCCGACCAGATGTTCGTCCGCATGCGGTTTTCCTGAGTGATTACGACATGCAATTGACCGAACGCCTCGTGCAAGGCGTGGATGTCTGGATCAATACGCCACAGCGGCCTTGGGAAGCGTGTGGCACGAGCGGCATGAAGGTGCTGGTCAATGGCGGCATCAATCTTTCGGAATTGGACGGCTGGTGGGCCGAAGCGTATGTCCCGGATTTGGGCTGGGCGCTGGGCGACGGTCAGGAGCATGGCAGCGATCCGGCCTGGGACGCGGCTGAAGCCGAGGCCCTCTACGAACGACTCGAACACGAGGTGATTCCCGAATTTTACACCCGCAATGAGAAAGGCATTCCCACGGCCTGGGTCGCGCGGATGCGTGAAAGCATGGCGCGGTTGACCCCGCGCTTCTCCGCCGATCGCACCGTGCGCGAATACACCGAACAACATTATCTTCCGGCGGCAATATGCTGCCAATCGCGCGTGGCCAACAAAGGCACTATCGGCAAGCAAATGGTTGACTGGCGGCACAGCCTGGAACAGAAATGGGCCACGGTCCGCTTCGGTCAAGTAAAGGTGGAGACCAAAGGCGAGCAACTCATCTTTGAGGTTCAAACCGGTCTCCATGGCCTCGATCCAAAGGCGGTGAGAGTGGAACTATACGCTGACGGAATCAAAGGTGGTCCTCCCGTGCGGCAGAAGATGACCTGCCTTCACTCACTGGCGGATGAATCAGGCAGTTATATTTACAGCGCGACTGTGCCTGCAACCCGTCCGCAGACGGACTATACCGCGCGAGTAACGCCACATTGCGACGGCGTCGCGATTCCACTGGAAGATTCACGAATCCTTTGGCAGCGATGAAAATAGCCAGCCCAAATATCCTGACCATCAACGGCGGCTCGTCGAGCATCAAGTTCGCGCTGTATGCGGCGGTCAAACCATTGAAACGCGGGCTATATGGAACGATCGATCGCATTGGCTTGAGCGGAACGAATCTAACCTTTCATGACGCGAATGATATGCCACAGGCCAGTCGCAAACTCATTGCCGCCGACCACAAATCGGCCGCGAATAGGCTGCTGGACTGGCTCGAAACCCAGCCGGATTTCACCTCGGTCAAAGCCGTTGGCCATCGCGTGGTTCATGGCATGAAGCACACCGAGCCGGAAATCGTCACGCCGGAATTACTGGCCGAACTGCATCGCATCAGTCCTTACGACCCGGATCATCTGCCGCGCGAGATCGAGTTAATTGAAGCGTTTCGCCAGCGTCATCCGAAACTGCCGCAGTTGGCCTGCTTTGACACAGCGTTCCACCAGACCATGCCGCGCGTGGCCAAGCTGCTGCCGATTCCACGACGCTACGATGCAAAAGGAATTCAACGCTACGGTTTCCATGGCTTGTCCTACGCTTATTTGATGGAAGAACTCGCGCGCCTCGGCGACCCGGCGGCAAAGACTGGTCGCGTCATACTCGCGCATCTCGGCAACGGCGCGAGTTTGGCCGCCGTGCGCGACGGCAAGAGCATTGACACCAGCATGGGCTTTACGCCGACGGCGGGATTGGTGATGAGCACGCGCTCCGGCGATCTGGATCCCGGCCTGGCACCGTATCTGGCGCGAACCGAAAATATGTCCACCAAACAATTTTACGAAATGGTCAATCATGAGTCCGGGCTGCTTGGCGTTTCGGAGACCAGTTCCGATATGCGCGACTTGCTCGACCATGAAAAAGCGGACGTGCGCGCGGCAGAAGCCGTGGCGCTATTTTGTTATCAGGCGAAAAAATGGATCGGTTCGTTCGCCGCGGCGCTCGGTGGATTGGACACATTCGTTTTCGCCGGAGGCATTGGTGAAAATGCTCCACTGGTGCGCGCCCGCATTTGTGAAGGAATTGGCTTTCTCGGCATCGAGCTGGATGCGTCGTGCAATACTGAAAACATGTCCGTAATTTCCACTAATGCCAGCCGGGTCACGGTTCGTGTCATTCGCACGGATGAAGAACTGATGATTGCGCGCTCGGTTTTGCGTCTCTGTCAAGTGATGACAAGGTGATGCTATGCCACTTACTCAAGCCATTGCTGCACCTGCCGCCGTTACTCCTGCTGCCAACGATTCGACTGACGGACTCACAAGTAATGAGGCCCGCCTTCGATTGGAAAAGTCGGGGCCAAATTCCATGCCTGACACTTCATCGCATCCGGCGCAAAGAACGCTTGAAAAATTGTGGGCGCCGATTCCTTGGATGTTGGAAGCCGCGATCATCTTGGAACTGGTGCTTGGCAAGTATGTCGAAGCTGGGATTATCGCCATGCTTTTATTTTTCAACGCCGCTCTGGGTTTCTTTCAAGAAGGCCGCGCGCAAGCAACCCTCGCCGCGCTGAAAAAACGTCTCGCGCTGACCGCCTCGGTCCGTCGCGATGGCGTGTGGAAAAATCTTCCGGCCGCCGACCTGGTGCCAGGTGACAGCGTGAAGCTCTCACTCGGTGGCGTTGTCGCTGCAGACGTGAAGCTAACCGGAGGAAATGTTCTGCTCGATCAATCCATGCTCACCGGCGAATCCATCGGAACTGAAGCGGGGCCAGGATTCCAAACTTTTGCCGGGGCGCTGGTGCGACGCGGCGAGGCGGTTGCACAGGTCACGGCGACGGGAATTCATACCAAGTTCGGTCGCACAGCCGAACTGGTGCGCACGGCTCACGTCGTCAGTTCACAACAACACGCCGTGTTGCGAGTCGTGCGCAATCTCGCGGTGTTCAACGGCATTCTGATTATTCTTCTGGTGACGTATGCGCTGGCTCATGCCATGCCGGCGGGCGAGATCATCCCGTTGGTATTAACGGCAATTCTGGCTTCCATTCCCGTTGCGCTGCCGGCCACGTTCACGCTTGCCAGTGCGCTGGGGGCGCGCGCCTTGGCGCGTCAGGGCGTTTTGCCAACGCGGCTCTCGGCGGTGGACGAGGCGGCCTCAATTGATGTGCTGTGCGCCGACAAAACCGGCACGCTCACGCGCAATCAACTTTCAGTGACGACAGTCCAACCGCTGCCGGGCTTTGATGAATCGCAGGTCTTGACCATGGCGGCGCTCGCCAGTTCCGACGGTGGACAAGACCCGGTGGACTTGGCAATTCGCTCCGCAGCGGCACAGAAAGTTTCTGCAAACCCGCCCAAATTATCTCATTTCATACCTTTCGATCCAGCGACGAAAATGTCCGAGGCGGCAGCGACTGATGCGAGCCTTGGAACCGTGCGCATCATTAAAGGAGCCTTCGCTGTCGTCGGCGCGCTCGCAGTTCCTTCACCGACGGCGACGGCGGCGGCAAACGAACTGGAAGCGAAAGGCTTTCGCGTGTTGGCTGTGGCAGCGGGACCGCCGGCGGCGATGCAACTCATGGGATTGATCGCCCTCAGCGACCCGGCCCGCGAAGATTCCCCCGCGCTGGTTACGGAACTGAAATCTCTGGGCGTCCGCACGGTGATGGTGACAGGCGACGCTCCGGCGACGGCGGCCATTGTCGCTCATGCCGTCGGTCTTGATGGCGCAGTGTGTCCACCCGGCCCGATCGCAAATGACGTTCGCCCGGAAAGTTTCGCCGTGTTTGCCGGCGTCCTGCCCGAAGACAAATTCAAATTGGTGAAGGCGTTTCAAAAAACCGGCAACATCATCGGCATGTGCGGCGACGGTGCCAACGATGCGCCCGCGTTGCGCCAGGCGCAAATGGGAATCGCAGTTTCGACGGCAACCGATGTGGCCAAGTCCGCCGCTGGGATGGTGCTTATCAATCCCGGACTCGCTGGCATTGTTGCCGCCGTCAAAGAAGGGCGCATCACATTCCAGCGCATTCTGACTTACACGCTGAATTCCTTGACCAAGAAGGTAGTGCAGGTGCTGTTTCTTGGCGTCGGCCTGATTATGACTGGACACGCGGTTCTTACTCCCATGCTGATGATCATCGTGATGATGGCGGGCGATTTGCTCGGCATGTCGTTGACCACCGACAATGTGCGGCCTTCCTTGTTGCCAAATAGTTGGCGCATCGGCACCCTGACCATCGCGGGCATTTTCATGGGTGTTTCCGAGTTGGCGTTCTGCGGCGGCGCACTCGCCTTCGGACATTTCCACCTGAAGCTGGCCATCGCAACCTTGCAAACTCTGGCGTTCTTCGTTCTCGTCTGCGGAAACCAGGCGACCATGTATGCTGTGCGCGCCCGTGGGCGAATTTGGTCATCTCCCCGTCCCAGCCGCTGGCTCGTCTTGTCTTCAGTCGCTGATCTGGTGATCGCCGTGACACTGGCCGGATTCGGCTGGCTCATGCTGCCGCTGCCATTGTGGGTGTTGGGTAGCGTGCTTGCCGGGGCTTTCGCCTTCGCCTTCGCCTTGGATTTGGTGAAGGTATCGGTCTTTGCTCGCTTAAAAATCACATAAAAAAACTATTTATTATGCAAACCAAAACACTCACACCAGAACTGCTCCAACAGATTGACGCCTATTGGCGTGCTGCCAATTATCTGTCGGTCGGCCAGATTTATCTCTACGACAATCCATTGCTGAAGCGACCGCTGGCGCTCGCAGATGTGAAACACATGCTGCTGGGACATTGGGGCACGACGCCCGGACAGAATTTCATTTATGCACACTTGAACCGGGTCATCAAGAAATATAACCTCGACATGATTTACGTTTCCGGTCCCGGACACGGCGGCCCTGCGGTCGTGGGGAACACTTACCTCGAAGGCACTTACAGCGAGATTTATCCCAACATCAGCCAGGATGAGGCCGGGCTGAGAAAACTTTTCCTGCAATTCTCATTTCCCGGCGGCATTCCCAGCCACGCTTCGCCGGAATGTCCTGGCTCGATCCACGAGGGCGGCGAGCTGGGCTATTCGCTCAGCCATTCTTTCGGGGCGGTGTTTGATAATCCTGATCTCGCAGTCGCCTGCGTTGTCGGCGATGGCGAGGCGGAAACCGGTCCGCTGGCCACGGCATGGCATTCCAACAAATTTCTTGATCCGGCCACCGATGGCGCTGTGCTGCCGATCCTGCATCTCAATGGTTACAAAATTTCCAATCCCACATTGCTTGCGCGCATCACCCGCGAGGAATTGGAACAGTTGTTTCGTGGCTACGGCTGGACGCCTTACTTTGTTGAAGGTCATGAACCGGCGCTGATGCACGAGGCGATGGCTGCGACGCTGGACATCGCGGTGGAACAAATAAAAAAAATCCAGAACAATGCTCGCGTGAATGGCGACCTCACGCGTCCGCGCTGGCCGATGATCGTGCTCAACTCACCGAAAGGCTGGACGGGTCCGAAAATGGTGGATGGCCTGCAAGTGGAAGGAACCTTTCGCGCGCATCAAGTGCCGCTCTCTGATCCAGCGACCCATCCTGAACATCTCAAGCTGCTGGAGGACTGGCTAAAAAGTTACCGGCCTGAGGAGTTGTTTGATGAGCAAGGCCGATTGAAACCGGAACTGGCCGAGCTTGCGCCCAAAGGAAAACGACGCATGGGCGCAAATCCCCATGCCAACGGCGGTATTTTACTTCGCGATCTGCGGATGCCTGATTTTCGCGACTACGCGGAAGCCGTGCCCGCGCCGGGAATTCGCGGCATTGGCGATACGCGCGTGCTCGGTCCATTCCTGCGCGATGTGGCGAAGCTGAATCAACCGCAACGAAATTTCCGCATCTTCGGCCCGGATGAAACGCTCTCGAATGGTTTGGAAGCCATCTTTGAAACAACGAAACGCCAATGGGACGCCGCGACGGTGCCGGACGACGAGTTTCTCGCGCCCACTGGCCGCGTGATGGAAATGTTGAGCGAGCACCAATGCGAAGGCTGGCTCGAAGGTTATCTGCTGACCGGGCGGCATGGACTCTTCAACTGCTACGAGGCATTCATTCATATTGTGGATTCGATGTTCAACCAGCACGCCAAATGGCTGAAAGTTACTTCGTGCCTGCCGTGGCGGCGGAAGATTGCCTCGTTGAACTATTTGCTCGCCTCGCATGTCTGGCGGCAGGATCACAATGGATTCACGCACCAAGACCCTGGATTTATTGATTATGTCGTGAACAAGAAGGCCAGCATCGTGCGCGTTTATCTGCCGCCTGATGCAAACTGTCTACTGTCGGTGATGGATCATTGTCTTCGCAGCCGCCACTACGTCAATGTCGTGATTGCGGGCAAACATCCGTCGCCACAATGGCTGACGATGGACGCCGCCGTCAAGCATTGCACCGAAGGCATCGGCATCTGGCAGTGGGCCAGCAACGACCAGAACGCCACGCCTGACGTAGTCATGGCCTGCTGCGGCGACGTGCCCACGCTGGAGACGCTCGCCGCCGTTTCAATTCTGCGCGAGCATCTGCCCGAACTGAAAATCCGCGTGGTCAACGTCGTTGACCTCATGCGGCTGCAACCAAAAAGCGAGCATCCGCACGGGTTGAGCGACGAGGATTTCGACGATCTCTTCACAAAGAACAAACCGGTCATCTTCGCCTTCCACGCCTATCCGTGGTTGATCCACCGGCTGACCTACCGCCGCACCAACCACGACAACATCCACGTCCGCGGCTACAAGGAAGAAGGCACGATCACCACGCCGTTCGACATGACGGTGCTGAACGAGCTGGACCGTTTTCATCTCGTAATGGACACGATTGATCGCCTGCCCCAGACCGGCGACAAAGGCATTTATTTGAAGCAGCAGCTCAAGGACAAGCTGATCGAGCACAAGCAATACATAGATAAAAACGGTCAGGACCTGCCGGAAATCCGCAACTGGAAATGGAGCAACGCCCAATGAACACTCAAAAGTTAATAGATACCGCGAAGGCGCTGTTCGCCGACCATAAAGGGCTGCTGGCGATGGATGAGAGCGATCCCACCTGCAACAAGCGTTTCGCGAAGCTGGGCATTCCACAGACCGTGGAAGCCCGTCGTGCTTATCGGGAATTGATCGTGACCGCGCCCGGTCTCGGCGAAAGCATCAGCGGCGCGATTTTTTTTGACGAAACAATCCGCCAGCAGAAGCAAGACGGCACTCCATTTCTCAAAGTCCTCACCGATGCGGGCATCATTCCCGGCATCAAAGTAGATACCGGGGCCAAGGACCTGGCCGCGCATCCGGGTGAAAAAATCACTGAAGGTCTGGACGATTTGCGTGACCGCCTAAAAGAGTATTTTCAAATGGGCGCGCGTTTCGCCAAGTGGCGCACGGTGATTACCATCGGCGAAAACATTCCCAGCCGCAGTTGCATCGAGGCCAACGCACACGCGCTGGCTCGTTACGCCGCGTTGTGCCAGGAAGCCGGACTCGTCCCCATCGTCGAGCCGGAAGTGCTCATGGACGGCGAACATACTTTGGAGCAATGCCGCAAAGTCACGGAGGAAACTTTGCGAAATGTTTTCATCCAGCTCAATTGCCAGCGCGTCTTGCTGGAAGGCATGATTCTCAAGCCCAACATGGTGCTGCCGGGATTGACTTGTCCCATGCAGAAATCCGTGGACGAAGTAGCCGACACCACAATGAAGAGTCTATGGCGAACCGTCCCCGCTGCGGTTCCAGGGATTGCCTTTTTGTCCGGCGGCCAGTCCGCCGAACTGGCCACGACCCGCTTGAACACCATGAATCTTCGCTTTAAGACGCAATTGCCGTGGGCGCTGGCATTTTCTTTTGCCCGCGCCATCCAACAACCAGCTTTGGAAATCTGGCGAGGCGAAGACGCCAACGTAAAGGCGGCACAGCAAGCCCTGCTTCATCGCGCTCGATGCAACCGCGCCGCGCGCCGTGGCGAATACACCGCCGCAATGGAAAAAATATGACAGCAAATGTTCCGCAACTGACGACACCTGCGGCATAATAAAGACAAGAGCATATGCTCCCACGCATTTATCTCATCCGACACGGTGAAACCAAGTGGTCGCTATCCGGCCAGCACACGGGTCGCACGGACATCCCGTTGACAGAACAAGGCGAGTCGGACGCGCGCAAACTGGGAGAGCGGTTGCACGGTCTCAATTTCAACCGGGTGTTCACCAGCCCGCGACTGCGGGCGCAGCGAACGTGTGAACTGGCCGGGCTGCTTCCGGCTGCCGAAATCGAGCCGGACCTGGCGGAGTGGGACTATGGCGACTACGAGGGAAAACACTCGGTCGACATTTTCCAGACGCGCCCGGACTGGAATCTCTTCCGCGACGGCTGTCCGCACGGTGAAATGCCCGCGCAAGTTTCCGACCGCGCTGACCGGTTCATCGCTCATCTCCGCGCGCTGGACGGAAATGTCGCGCTCTTTTCGCATGGCCACTTTGGGCGCGTGCTGGCCGCGCGCTGGATTGGATTGCCGGTGGGCGAGGCGCAATGTTTCCTGCTCGACACCACATCGCTCAACATTCTCGGTTATGAACACAACCTCGCCGGGTCGCCGGTCATCGCGCTGTGGAACTTAAGTTTGGCAAGTTGAATCCATTTTTGGGTGAACTCGCATCTATGCACGGTAGGGTTATACCCCATGTGCAAGCCGGGAATTTCAGCTTACAGTTATCGCCTGATGAAAAATAAGGTTGATCAAATCATACCAATATCCGGATGAAGTTATTTTTGAAGATTTCCATTTTAATGTGTGTGTTCGCTGGCATAGCCATATCCATGCGCGCACAAATGGCGGCTCCGCCGCCGATGCCCGCCAATCAACAGATTTCCGACGCGCAAATTGACCAGTTGCTGGGACCAATTGCACTTTATCCCGACCCGCTGATTGCCCAAATTCTGCCGGCATCCACCTTGCCCACGCAAATCGTGCTGGCCGACCGTTTTGTCAGCGGCGGCGGCGATCCCAACCAGATTGACCAGCAGCCGTGGGATGCCAGCGTCCAAGCTCTGGCCCGATACCCGAATGTTTTGAAATGGATGGATGACAACTTGAATTGGACTACTGAACTCGGACAGGCTTTTCTCAATCAACAGCAGGCGGTGATGGCTTCCATCCAACGGCTGCGCGCGTCGGCTTCCCATTTCGGCAACTTGCAATCCACGCCGCAGCAACAGGTCATTACTGACGGCGGCGACATTCAAATTGTTCCCGTTGACCCACAGGTGATTTATGTGCCGGTTTACCAGCCGGACCAGGTTTATTATGACGCTGCGGATGGATCACCTTTCATCACCTTCGGCATCGGCTGGCCGATTGGTGTGTGGCTGGACTGCGATTTTGATTGGGGAAATGGCAATCTCATTTTCTGGGGCAACGGCTATTCGCGTCCGCCCAATTGGTGGCATGAATCTTCGCGTCAGCGCGACATGGGACATACAACAGTCTGGCGTCCGAACAATCATCCGGGCGCAGTCGCGGCGAATCGTGGCGACCGGGGTTGGAATAATAATCCAACTTCACGCCCGACGACTCCCGCTTTCGCACGGCCAGAACCGGCACGCCAGATTCCGCAGCCGAACGAACACATAAACAATGTTCCGCAACGCGCGCCAGCTCCAGTTGAACGTCAAGAACCCATCAGCCGGCCAGAATCAAGCGGTGCGTTCACGGGAATACAAAGTGCGCCCGATACGAGAACTTACAGCAATCGCGGCCAGCAAAGTATGCAGACCATCCAACGATCAGCACCGGTTTCAAGACCCGCACCCGCTTCGCGGCCAGCACCAGCGATGTCTTCAGGTGGTGGTGGCGGCGGCCATTATTCAGGTCAGCAAAAGCATTGATTTTTATTCCCATGATTTTCCAAAAAAATTATTTCCGATGAAAATAAACTTGTTCACATGGTTGCGCAGAATTTTGCCGCTTGCGTCCGGTCTTGGTCTGGCTCTTCTTGCGCTCGCATTACCTGTGAGCGCGTCGGCTGATGATGAACAGACCTTCGCTTCACCGCAGGAAGCCGTCAACGCTTTGGTGACGGCGTCCAAAACCAATGACACAAATGGCCTGCATTCGATTTTTGGTGCGGCCGGACATGATTTGATTTCGCCCGATGTGGTTCAAGCCACAGAGGAATATAAGCTGTTCGTTCAACACCTGACGGAAAAGACGGAGTTGGTCAGTAATTCGGATTCCAACGTCACGTTGGAAATTGGCGCGGACGGCTGGCCATTTCCAATTCCACTGGTGAAACAGGACGGCCAATGGTTCTTCGATACCGCCGCAGGCGCGGAAGAAATTCTAAATCGCCGTATCGGCATGGACGAAATCGGCGCGATCAATGTTTGCCACTCGTATGTTGACGCGCAACGCGAATATGCCAGCCAGGATCGCATGGGCGACGGCGTGCTTGCCTACGCGCAGTTCCTGCGCAGCACACCCGGCACGCACGACGGCCTTTTTTGGCCGACCAATCAACCGGGCGAAGAATTGAGTCCATTGGGACCGCTCATCGCGCAGGCGCGTGTGGACGGTTATCATCGCACGGCCAAAATGTTAAATGACGAGCAAGCACCTTATCACGGTTACTATTTCAAAATCCTCACGCGTCAGGGCAAGCACGCACCGGGCGACAAATATAATTACATCATCAATGGCCGGATGATTGGCGGATTTGCCCTCGTCGCATGGCCAGCCGAATGGGGCAACACAGGCGTGATGACATTTATAGTCAACCAACAAGGCAACGTTTATCAAAAGAACCTCGGAATCAAGACTGCGAAAATCGCCAAGGCCATCACCACTTATGATCCTGACGACACTTGGACTCCGGCACAGTGAAAATTGAAACGACCGAAAATGAGGCAATCGTCGCAACCGATTTGACCAAATGGTTTGGCGAAGGTGAAAACAAGACGACAGCCGTGAATGATGTCGGGTTTGTTGCGCACTTTGGCGAGATGCTGTTCATCGTTGGCCCTTCCGGCAGCGGCAAGACCACATTGTTAAGCATGATTTCCGGCATCCTGCGTCCCAACGCCGGCAAAGTGGTGGTCAAAGGGGCCGATATCTGGACTCTAAACAACGACCAGTTGGCTGATTTCCGTCTGAACACCATCGGCTTCGTCTTTCAGGATTACCATCTGTTCCCGCGGCTGACTACGGCTGAAAACGTGGCCATCCCAATGATTCTGAAGCAGCACGATTGGAACGACTCCATCACCGAGGCAAAAAAATATCTCGAAATCGTCGGGCTGAAAAACCGGGGTGAGATGCTGCCGGTAAAGCTTTCAGGCGGCGAGCAACAGCGCGTGGCGATTGCCCGCGCGATCAGCAGCCAGCCGGAGATTCTGATTCTCGACGAACCGACCGCCTCGCTGGATGGCGACACCGGGAAAATGATCATCGCGTTTGTGAAGGAGAATATTCTCAACAAAAGCCGCTGCATCTTGATCGTTACCCATGATGCGCGCATCAACGAATATGCGGATCGAATCCTTCACATGGAAGATGGCCATCTCACCGCCGAAGACAAGGGAACCGAATGAACTCAGACGAACACAAACCGGAAGTTAAAGCGGCCGAGCCAAAGCCGGAAACCGTCGCGCCCAAACCCGACCCCAAGGCACTCGAACTTACCCACGATACAAAAGCGGTCGAGTCCAAGCCCGAAGTTAAACCTGAACCCAAACCAGAGGCCAAAGCCGAAAATAAACTGAATGCCGAAGCTGAACGTAAACCTGAAGCCAAATCAGACGAGATGAAGTCTGAAACCAAACCGTCCAAGCCCAAGTCTGAATTCAGGAACAAAATCATATTCGCCCTCTCGATAATAGGCATCTTGGCCGGACTGGTCGCCGCCTATCTCTTCGGCATTGAACGGAAAGCGCAGCCGCCCGTGTTCAAACCAGTCAGCAGCCCTTACGACTCGGCCATCTATGCCAACGGCATTATCGAGAGCGACCAGACGAATGGTGCCAACATCAATATTTTTCCGGAAGTTTCCGGCCCGATCACCCAAGTGCTGGTGCAAGAAGGCCAGCAGGTGTCAGCCGGCACACTGCTGTTCACCATTGACGATTCCGTGCCCAGAGCAAACATGGAGCTGGCCGAATCCAACCTGAAAGCCGCCCGCGACCAATACGACAAACGCCGCGCCACCTACGACATTGACTCGAAATCAATCAGCAAGGACGTGCTGGATACGGCGGAAGATGCCGTCAATCAGGCCGCAGCCACGCTGAAGGTGGCCAACGCGCTGCTCCAAAAATATTCGGTCAAAGCATCGGTGGATGGTGTCGTGCTGTCCGTCAACGCAGCGGTCGGTGGCTATGTGTCGTCGCAGGGGAACTACGACACCTACACCGAGTTGTTCGATCCGCTGGTGGTCATGAGCGGGCCGCAAGATTACATGGACGTGCGCTGTTATGTTGACGAGATACTGGTCTCACGGCTGCCGTCTCACTGGCATATTCAGGCGCAGATGCAAATCACCGGGACGGACATCAAGGTGCCGCTGGAGTTCGTGCGGGTGCAACCTTATGTCTCGCCAAAAATCGAACTGTCCAATGAACGCCAGGAGCAGGTGGATTTGCGGGTGCTGCCGGTGATTTTCCGGTTCGAGAAAAAGGACGCTCCGGTCTATCCGGGCCAGTTGGTGGATGTTTACATCGGGCAGAAATAGTCGGAGCAACCGTGATGAACAACTCTCGATCATCAGTTCAACCAGGTGCAGGCCTCGGCGCAATTGTTTTAATGGTTAGCGGTTGCGCGGGTTGGTGGAAAGGCGAGTCACCATGAAATACGGTGGCATCCTGCGGATCGGATTCAAGTTGCTGGTGAACGACAAGCCCAAGTTCTCCGCGTTGTTGATCGGGATCACCTTCGCTGTGTTCCTGATGATGCAAATGACCGCGATGTTCGCCGGCATTCTCAACCGCGCCTTTTCGACCGTGACCAATGTCGGTGCGGCGATGTGGATCATGGATCCGGCGGTCAACACGGCCAGCAGCGCCATCCCGATGCCCGATTACGTGCTGGATTCGGTGCGCAGCATGGACGGGGTCAGCTACGCCGTGCCGCTCTTTATGGGCGGCGCGCTGGTCAAGCTCACCAACGGAACCTACCAGTCGGTCAATGTCATCGGTCTGGACGACAGCAGCCTGTTTGGCCGCCCCGAACTGGAACAGGGCAACATTCAGGACATTTATGCCGACAACTCGTTCCTGATGGTCAACGACGCAGAATTCTCGAAACTGGGGAATCCGAAGATCGGCACCACGTTTGAACTCAATGACCACCGTGGCGTCATCGTAGGCATCGCCCGCGTCGCCGCGAACGGACTGAACGGCGTGCCGACACTTTACACCACGTTCAATCGCGCCAAGGAATATCTCCCGACTACGCGGTTCACCATTTCCTATATCCTGGTTCAGCCGAAGAGCGATGCAGCCGTGGCCGGCATCAAACAGCAAGTTGCCAAGCTCGGCTATGTCGCCTTTACCAAGGTCGAATTCAACAAACGCATTTCCGATTACTATACCTACCAGACCGGCATCGGCACCAACATCCTGCTGATGACCGTGATTGCCTTTATCGTTGGGCTGTCCATCTCGGGTCAGACCTTTTACACCTTCATCCTCGAAAACCTGGAGAAATTCGGCGCCTTGAAAGCCATCGGCGCCAAGGGGCGCGAGTTGGTTTACATGATCTTGTTCATGGCGACGTTTACGGCGCTGACCGGTTATGGTTTGGGCATTGGTCTGGTGACGCTGATGATCTCAATCGCCCGCTACCGGCTGCCCAACTACGCCGCCATGATCACCTTCTGGAACCTGGGGCTGGCCTTCGGCATGGTTCTATTGATCGCCGCAATCTCAAGCTATGTCGGGATACGCAAGGTTCTCAAGATTGAGCCATTCGACATATTCAGGGGGTAGCCATGAGCCATTCAATGAAAACCATGAAAATCGTCGTTGTCTTGGCGTGTCTGGCTCTGTCCGCCGGTTGCAGCTTCGCGCCAAAATATGCGAAACCGTCCGTTCAAACGCCCGCCGCTTTCAAAGAAATGACCCCGGCGCAATCCAAAGAAACTGACGGCTGGAAAACCGCCGAGCCAAAGGACGACGCCCTTCGCGGCAACTGGTGGGAAATGTTCCAGGAGCCGGAGTTGAATGCCTTCGAAAGCCAGGTGATTGTCTCCAATCAAAGTGTTGCCGCAGCGCTCGCCAATTTTCTCGCCGCGCGGGCTGTGGTGAAACAAGCCCGGTCGCAGTATTTTCCAACCGTGACAGCCAGTCCTTCGGTCACAGAATCCCGGCAGTCATCATCAGGTTCGCCGTCGGGCGCTTCCACCAGCACCGAATACTCGTTGCCATTTGACGCTTCCTGGGAGCCGGATTTCTGGGGCCGCATTCGCAACACGGTCAAGGCAAACTCGCTGGAAGCGCAAGCCACGCTGGCCGATCTCGAAAACGTTCAACTGACCGTTCAAGCGGAAGTGGCGGTGGATTACTTTGAGCTTCGCGTGCTGGATGCGCAGAAGCAGCTTTTGGATGCGACGGTGCTCGCGTATCAGGAGTCGCTCAAGTTGACCCAGGCCCAATATGATGCGGGCATGGCATCCGGCCAGGATGTCGCGCAAGCCGAAACGCAGCTCAACACCACGCTTGCTCAGGCCACCGACCTCGGCATTCAGCGCGCGCTGCTCGAACACGCCATCGCGACGCTCCTCGGCAAACCGGCTTCATCATTTTCAATTGAAATTAATCCATTCGTCGCAAAACCCGTCGCCATTCCCTTCGGCGTTCCGTCGGAACTCCTCGAACGCCGTCCCGACATCGCCGCCGCCGAACGCCGCGTCGCGGAGGCGAACGCGCAAATCGGCGTGGCGCGCGCGGCTTATTTTCCGACGATTACTTTGAGCGGAGCGGCGGGATACCAGAACACATCCGTGCAAAATCTTTTTTCCGGGCCGGGTCTGGTCTGGTCCGTCGGCGCAACGCTGGCGCAAACACTTTTTGACGGCGGATTACGCAAAGCTGTCACCGAGCAGTCCCAGGCGATCTACCAGGGTAACGTCGCAAACTACCGTCAGACCGTGCTTACCGCCTTTCAGGAAGTCGAAGACAATCTGTCAACATTGCGAATTCTGTCTCTGGAACTTCAACAGCAGATTGCCGCCGTCGCCTCGTCGCAGCACTACCTGACGCTCGCCAACACCCGCTACCAATCCGGCCTGGACATTTACCTCGATGTGATTGCCGCGCAAACCGCTCTGTTGAACAATCAGCGGACGGCACTGAACCTCCAGATGCAACAACTGACGGCAAGCGTCCAGTTGATCAAAGCGCTGGGTGGTGGCTGGGACATTTCGCATGAAACGACAGCGGCCATTCATTGAGGGCCACGTTGGCCGTGTGGCTAAAGGTATTGCCACCGTCAAGCCCAGCAGCCATTGGCGATCTCATTTTCCATAACTACTACGTCTCGGATGGCGACACCGCTTTCGCGAAAAATCCCTCGTGCGCGAAATCCTAAAAGCAAAACTCCCGGAGCCGGGCGGCGGGTGCAATGTGGAGCGCAGCCGGATGAGGCGAGCAATACATTGACGCGACGACCGGCGACATATAATCGAATTTTGGATTCGCGCACACGGCAACCAGCGGATGCATTGATTAGAGTTGATGTAAAAATTCTCGAACATCGGCTCAATGCAAACATCTCGCGTCCGTCTTGCCCTTATCTGTGGGCAATTTATCGAAGACACCATCCCCTAACGAAATCGTTGCGGAGAAACCGGGGCAAAACCGGGGCAGCAAATAGCGACAAAAAGCGGCAACGAACTTGTCGCAATATGACGCCTTTTGTCGCTGGTAATTTGCCGCTAGTTGTCGCCTTTTGCCGCCAGCAGTCATGCACACAGCAGTTGCGCCGGAAGGAACCGGCTCAAAATCCGTCAGACATCTTCCCTTAGCACAGCTTGAGGCCACGACCGCAGACGCGAATGTTGCGCAAAATTTGCGCAACTGTTGCGTAACAAGTTCAACGCAATTAAACATCATTCAACACGGTTCAACATCAGCCGTTCATACCACTGGAATCGTCCGGCCAAATCACACCCAGGGCAATCGCAAGGGAGCGGCGAAAAGCGGAAATTAGTCAAGGTCGGGTAAGGAAGCGGCGTTGCCGCCGCTCCCTCCCCTAAGAACCGGACATGAAAGTTTCCCTTCATCCGGCTCAAGCCGCTACGAAGCCCCGCTATCGCGGAGCCGGTTCACTTGACGGTTTCAATCCCGCCTCCTGACGATGAATGCCAAACTTTCTGAAGAACGCACGGTCTTCAAAATAGTCGTGCCAGTGCGGGTCGAACGGATTTGCATCCGCCCTGACCTTGACGTGCCGCCGGATTTTGGTTTCGGTCGGGTTCACCAACCGCAGCCAAACGGGTTTCCCCGCCGGCGTCCGTTCGCCTGTGTCCGCCGCAAACTGCCAGGCACGCCGTCCCTGCCGATGCCAGTATCTGCTGGCGATCCAGTGGAGCGACTTGCCACGGTGTCTGCGTTTGGCCCATTGCCAGAGTGCCTGCCACAAAACCCATTCCACCCGCTTGAACGTCTGCCACGCCACGATGTGACGGTGGTAGTTCACCCAGCCACGAATGACCGGATTAAGTTGACGTATCAAGTCGGTCTGGCTGGTTCCGCGATTTTGACGAATCAGCTCCCGCACCTTGTCCAGAAAAACGTGCGTGTTCTTCTGGGCAGGCTGGATAATCAGCTTGCCGTCAAACTTGCGGAGGTTTTGTCCGAGGAAGTCGAACCCTTGCTCGATGTGCGTGACGCAGGTTTTCTCTGGCGAGAACTGCAAGCCCCGGTCGCGCAGGAACTGCTCGACCAGTGGCTTGACTTCGTTTTCCAGCACGTCCTTGGTCGTGCCGGTGATGATGAAGTCGTCCGCATAGCGAATGAGGTGTATCTTTGGGCAGATGGTTTTTCCGTCCGCATACTTCCGAGGGAAGTGTTGCTTCAGGAGTGGTTCCAGTCCGTCCAAAGTCAGGTTGGCCAATGTGGGCGAGATAATCCCGCCCTGTGGTGTGCCTGCCTCGGTGGGAAACAGGGTTCGATTTTCCATGAAGCCCGCCTTGAGCCATTTGTGCAGCACTTCCTTGTCCGTGGGAACATGGGCGAGCAGCCATTCGTGACTGATGTTGTCAAAACATCCGCGAATGTCACCCTCCAGCACCCACGTCGCACTGTCCTTGCGGGACAGCATGAGGAAGCTTTGCCCGATGGCGTCAGCCGTGCCTCGGCCAGAACGAAAGCCATAGGAGTTTTTGTCCGCCGTCGTTTCCGCGACCGGCGACAACGCCTGCAAGTGCAATGCTTGCATAGCGCGGTCTCGCATCGTCGGAATACCCAGCGGCCTCAACTTACCGTTGGCTTTCGGAATGTGGACACGCCGCAGCGGTTGCGGTTGATAACCGCGCCGCCGCAGTGTGCCGATGGCTTTGTGCTTCGACGCCGGGGTTCGCCAGATTGCTCCGTCCACCCCGGACGTGTGTTTGCCTTGATTGTCCGTCACCCGTTTCACGGCCAAGGCTTTGCCGGAGAACGAGCAGGTCAGCAGCCGTTGCAAGGCTTTCACCTTGCCCCAACGCTTTTCCTGAATGGCCTTGACGATACGCGCTTGCAGTCTGCTGACGCTGCGTTCACAGTGAGTCCAGTCAATCTGGTCCCACGATGCCGCTTGGCCGGAGGATGCACACGCAGTTTTATCCGCGTTCATTTGCCGTTTCCTCCCGCACAGGTTCTGCGAGTTTTCTCGTCACGAACGACCCGCTGGAAGTCTGCCCGTTTGCACGGTGGGACGATGTTGCAGTCCCTATCCGCTCCATTACGGAACGGCCTTCGCTTTTTCCAGCATCCTCTGCCCGCCATCCCGTCAGCGTTCCTTGCGGACGCGCCTGCCTCCACTCGAAGGCGGGATGTCGGGTTTGCAATGTTGAGTTCCAGTGACACGAATGAATTAGCCCCTGCCTTCCACACCGGCAGTCTGGAATGTCCGTGTGTTCCATGCGTGCAGCAGAACACCCGACTGCGTGCCTTTTGGCCGGAGCCTGTCAGCATCTTTGGCTCGTTGGGTTTGACGATGCTCATGGCAGTTCACTTGTATTGGGCATTTCATCCAGCCTGTCCTTCAGACCGCATTGATGCTCGCAGTCTCGGCAACCACCTCACGGCGTTTTCCGCATCCCAAGGATGTCAGGATTTTGTCCCGGCAGCTTCCGACCCGACCGTTGCCAGTCGCGCCAGTGCCGGTAGGCTACTGCGAACGGAATCGCAGGTTCGGTTTATGCTTTTTATGTCATATCAAACAATCACTGTAACCCCATCATTTCACACGCACGCGTTACCCCTTATTTTAACAAGGTTTTTACGGCTCGCCAAAATCTCGCCGAATGTTGCGCGAAATGCTTCGTTTGTGCTAACCGTCCGTTGACACCCTGTTGCCAACCGTGTTGCTTCGGATGTTGCCTCGCGTCGTTACCACCCTGTTGCTAACCGTGTTGCCTCGTCGTTGCCAACCCTGTTGCGAAGCCGTGCTAACCGTGCTGCCAACCAAAAAAACTTGCTTCTATGGTGGCGTTATTGGATTGTCGGGGCGGCGTCCGAACCTTTGTGGCTGCGTGTGGCTGGCGAACGTCGCTGGCCTGCTTATTAGGCGCTCTGGCTGCCGCGCCGGGCAGCGTGGCGATGCTGGCGCATCGCCGGATGGCTTTCCGTGCTGTGTTAGTTCGCTGGCGGTTTCGATTTCAGGCTGGCCTCGAATTCTTCCCGTTCGCTCGGAGTCATCATTTTTACGTTGGCAATGTGCGGTCCGCGTGAACGGTATGGAGAATTTTCTTTTGGTGGCGGCGGGACATCGCTCGTGATCGCCGTTGCCGGCGGCGTGGCCGGCGCGGGTTTTGCGGCCACGGCTGGCGCATTTTGAGGAGTCGCCGGAGCATTGACGGCTGGCGTGGTTTTCGCCTGTTTTCGCCGTTTGCGCTTTTTGCCGTCTTCCAGGACGATGCGGCCGTATTCGGCCACGCGCGCCCGGCTGGTTTTTACCCCATGCTGTTCTAGCAATTCAGCAATGGCAGCGTAGGACGCATTTTTGCCGCGCAATTCCACGATGGAATCATGGAACGGCTTCAAATTGCTGAAGGGAATGCGACTTGGATCGGGTTGATATTCACGAATTGCTTTGCGCAGCAATTCAAGATCGGGCGTTGTCGGTGATGTGGGTGAGATGTTCATAATTTTAGAACGGGATGGTTGAAAACATGAAGGCGGGATTCTGACGAGTCATCTTGGGAGATGTTTCGCGGCTGTTTCGCGGCCAAGTTGCGAGTTGCCTCGCAAGCTTCAGGCGCGGACATTGCGCGGCCAAGTCCGGCGCAAGGCGAGCCGTCTTGCGAGTCGTCTTGACGGACGTTCGGCGGCATTGCTGCTGCCACTGTCCGGCCACTGCCGGGAAGTTGCGCGGACATGACGCGAGACATTTCGCCGGATTTCTTGCCGGATGTTTCGCGCCCATCGCGCGACCGTCTCGCGGGACTCGACGCAGTTTTCGGCGAGCTTTTGGCGAGCCGTAAAAACCTTACGAAGTTAAGGGGTAAGGCTTCCACCCTATCAAAGCGGTAGCACAAAACCGTGCGACTGCACCGTGACTTGAAAATTGTTGCATCACGTTTGACACGCTTCGTGCGTATGACTGTGCAAATTGATGGTGCAATTTGTGACGTGAAATTGAACGTGTTGGCGTTTGCCTTTTTGCAGGCAGGCCGGGCACGGTCTCGTTGCCGTGAATAAAAAGTTGTCATGGTTACTCCGTTGTTTCGTTGTCGCCATCCCACGTCTGGTCAACCTCGATGCCGATGATTGGCGGCGGGGATTGTGTCGGCGGCTGCATCGTGAAGATGATGGCGGGAATGACCGTGGTTGAGTTTCCTTTCATCCGTTTCCGCAACCCGCCGCTGAAAATCCAAGCGATGGCCAGCAGTGCCAGCCAAACGAACACCAGGTAGAGATAAACGCCGTCGTCCTCAATCAGGCTGTCCAGCGTGTTGAAAATGGGATTCAGTAATTCAGCGGGATTTAAGTTCATGGTTGGTTCTCCGTTTTGGGTTCGTAAGTCTCACGCTCAAATCGCCGCCGTGCCGGTTGCCAGCCTCGCCAGCACGTTTTTCCAAAGCGGCGATCTTCCGAATGCGGCCAGCCAAAATGCCCGGCCTCCAAGCGCGTTAAATTCGATTTCGCCGCGCTCGTGTTCCATGTCAGGTTAATAATCATGGTGGGAAGTTCGTTGAAAGAATCACTCCGCCGTCTGGACGATGGCGAGGATTGCCGCCTTTAGTGGGGCGGGAAGTTTTTCCCAAGCGGTGACTACTTGGGACAGTTCGGGGCTTAACTGGACTGAAGTTTGTGAGTCCCTTTGTGAGTCACCGTCAGAATTCCCTTGTAAAATATGGCGGAGAGAGGGGGATTCGAACCCCACAAAATCCCGCCAATAATAACGGAAATCCGCACAACGACTCACAAAGAGACTCACAATTTCCAGTCACGTCAAGCCCCGA